>Ga0364920_10236_pt2 | contig 15249 bp, 23 predicted proteins | sample SorcelJu500001C8_FD_206961 | JGI IMG/M metagenome (GOLD analysis project Ga0364920, IMG submission 206961) | Enriched cells from Trout Bog Lake Hypolimnion, Wisconsin, USA - BchlTB.June20.5000.01.C8 | ecosystem: Environmental > Aquatic > Freshwater > Lake > Hypolimnion/Profundal zone | place: USA...
GCCAGGAGGATAAAGCATGGGCTTCTTCGCAGGACGAGCCACCTTCCTTCGGTTCCGCGTCGATGGAAGCCCAAGATCGTCGGCGAGTTGAACGGCCAGCAGGTCAAGCTGGTTAAATTCCAGGGGCCATTCGTCTGGCACCACCATGACAATGAAGATGAGCTTTTCCTTGTGGTGAAGGGCCGTTTCCGCATGGAGCTTCGGGACCGGCATGTCTGGCTGGAGGAAGGGGAATTCCTGGTCGTTCCTCGCGGCGTCGAACACCGGCCCATTGCTGAGGAAGAAGCCCACGTCCTGCTGTTTGAGCCAGCCTCGACGCTGAATACCGGCAACCTTCAAAACGACCGGACGGTTGCCAACCTGGACCGCATCTGACCCAGGGACAACATGGCTCGACGACACCGCAACGTCCTCCTCGTTCTGCTTCTGGTGGCTTGCCTTCCGATGGTTTGGCTTGCGATGTTGAGCTTCTTTTCTCGAACACCCGAAAACCTTGGTGCCGTCAACGGCCGTCTGGCCGACTGCCCCGCCACGCCGAACTGCGTCTGCACCCAATGCAGCGATTCCGAGCATCACATGGAACCGCTTCATTTCACCGGTTCGCCAGAAGAGGCGATGGAGCGGCTCAAGACCGTGATCGGGGTCATGCCTCGGTCGAAGATCGTGACGGCCGACCAGCGGTACATCCACGCCGAGTTCACCAGCCGGCTATTCCGCTTCGTCGATGACGTGGAATTCCTGATCGAGCCGGACACGAAGACCATTCATTTCCGGTCAGCTTCGAGGGTGGGCCGCTCCGACCTTGGCGTCAACCGGCAGCGAATGGAAGACATCCGCCAGAAGTTTGACGAGAAGTGAATACGTCCCACCTGGCCAGTTCTTGTAGATTCGTTGCGAGCGGCTATCCTGTACCGAAACCCAAATTCCTCGGGAGATCGACAATGCGACCCATGATTGCAACCCTGGTGACACTCGGCTTCTTGGCTGGCGTTATCGCCGAGGACAAGAAAGAGACCGACAAGCTTGACGGGAAATGGGTGGTCGTCTCGGTTGAGCGAGATGGCAAGGCCGACGAGGGGCTGAAAGGGGCGGTACGGGTCAATGCCGGAGAAAAGTACACCCCTGACTCCCAAGGACGGCAAAGCCATTTCCGGTGCTTTCAAGGTGGACGCCACCAAGAAGCCGAAAACGATGGACATGACGCCCAGCGAGGGCCGGTACAAGGACAAGACGCTGTTGGGCATTTACGAACTGGATGGGGACACATTGAAAATCTGCTTTGCCGAACCGGGCAAGGACCGTCCCACCGATTTCACCAGCAAGGCCGGCTCGGGCGTCGTTCTGGCAATCCACAAGCGAGAAAAGCCGTGAATGGCAGGGCGGATCGAGCCGTGCTAGGCATGTCGGCGATCTGGACTTCGCCATGCTCGAAGCCGTCTTCGGCAGAAACTCATTTGCGTTCCCTCCTCCCTATGAGGTATAGTCACCGGCGTCTGATCGAAGTCGTCGGACGACTAAGTGAAGGACAACCCGGCCCTGTCGGGAGGTCCGTTAAAGAGTAAGTCGACGTGGTGGAATACCTCAAAGTGTTCCACCACGTCGGCTTTTTTTTTCGCTTCTTGAGCCACAAGGAGGTCGCAAGAACGAGCGAGGAGGAGACCGATGGACAAGTCCCATTCCAGGCCAGCCCCTGACGAAAGCACAGCCCATTTTGTCCATCACGTTGCCGTTGAAGAGCATGTCGCAGTGCTGGAGAACCCTGGCAGGTTCGACCTGCTGCGACGGAAGGACGATCTTCTCGACGAAGGGGTGGCTGCGGTCTTCGGCTTGGCGGATGCAGAGGCCGAGCTTCTAGCCCTCTGCTTTCACGTCAGGAAATTCACCCCTGCCGAGGTCGCGACGTGGCTTGCAGAGCGGGGCTTCGTACCACTCCTGTGCGTCCCGAAGTCAGCGTAGGACGCCGCCGGTGACTTCCATCCCTGATTGGCCGCACCTGTGGTGCATGCAATTCCGGGCGATGGGGAAAGGAAAATGGCGATGCTAGACACAAACATTCTGTTTGTGGACGACGACCGGGACACCTGTGCCTCGATGTCAGACATCTTCTTGGACCTTGGCTACACGGTGGACATGGCCTACGACGGTCCAGGTGCCTTGGAACTGTCCGGGAGGCACCAGTATCGCCTAGCTCTCCTCGACTTTAAGATGCCCGGCATGGATGGACTGGAACTCAGCCGACGTTTGAGAGATTCACAGCACACGGTCGTCGTTGGCCTGGTGACCGCCTGGACTTCCACCGCCACGGCCGCTGCGGCATCCGAGTCCGGCGTCCGGCGTGTCCTCCGCAAGCCGGTGGATTTTGTGGAACTGATGCCGTTCGTCGAAGAGTTTGCTGGCACAGTTTGACCCTCGCTGTTCGCTGAGGAGGAGATAGCGGCGGGCTGTTCTATTGGCATCTTTCAAAAGACAAAGCACCGACAGGAGCAAACCTATGCGGAAAAAGAATGCAAATTTGCCAGCCCTTGATTCAGCGAAAGCGACGGTCGAGAGCAAAACCACCCTTGCGTCGGCCGAACCCGGCCGGAACGGGCCAGTGCTGTCCGAGGACGCCATCCGGCTCCGGGCTTACTTGAAACGGGAGGCCACCGGAATGCCAAGTGGCGACGGGGTGCCATTCTGGCTGGAAGCCCAGCGAGAGCTAGGCAATGGCAAAAGGGCGATGCTTCCATCGGCACTTGATTTGCTCGCCTTGATTCCGCCTGATCGGTGAGGCCGTTCACTATTTCACGGAGGAGTTCCATGCTGGTATTGAGCAGAAAGCCCGGCGAGAAGGTGGTTATTGATGGCGGCATCACAATCACCGTAGTGGAGTTCAGTCGCAGCAAGGTGAGGATCGGCATCGAGGCACCGGCAGATGTCGCCATTCTGCGAGGCGAAGTTGTTAATGGAGAGAAGGGGAAACGGCTTAAGACTTCCCTGTACGGTTGCTCCAAGGAGACCGACACAAGGTCGGAGAAAGATTGATATGTACCGGCTTCATGGTCCATGCCACGGGTTACTTCCATTGTCCGCAATGCCACTTCGGCATTTGTGAGGATTGGGACGATCACCATGTTCTTCAACTGATTCGAAACGCTGAAGATCGAGTGTGACGCCTCGCCCGTTTTTTTCTGACCACTTTATCTGTCGAAACGGAGGACGATCATGAAACGGTACGCACTGCTTGTCCTGGTCGCTGGCTTCCTCGTTGCCGCCGACGATCCCAAGGACGAGTTGAAAAAGCTCGAAGGCACCTGGACGATGGTTTCCGGTGAGAAGGACGGCAAGACGCTCGCCGAGCAGACGATCAAGACGGCCAAGCTGGTTATCAAGGGCGACCAGCACGATTTCAGGATCGGCGACGAAACCTTCAAGGGCACGCTCAAGGTCGAGCCGTCGAAGAAGCCCAAGGCGATTGACGCAACTGACACCGAGGGGCCGTTCAAGGGGAAGACGTTGCTGGGCATCTACGAACTTGATGGTGACACTTTCAAGGTCTGTTTCGCCAAACCAGGGGAGGACAGTCCGAAGGAGTTCAGCACGAAGGCTGGGACGGGGCATATTTTGCAAGTCTGGAAGAAGGAGAAGAAGTAATCGACCTGCTACGGAGGAACGGCGTCTTCAGCGAAAACAAACGACCCACAGTGCCAGATGTGTTACTGGCACTGTGGGTCGTATCTGCGGTGAGCCGAAACCGGAACCCATCGGGGTCGGATCGGTGATTTACTCAGTTGAGCCGTTGGGGGCAGTGCTGGTGCCACCCAAGTCCGTATAAGCCGAAATCCGCCATGCGGACAGGTTCCGCCATGCAATGTGCAGTATCGACTGGCAGACCTCCTTTCGGCTTTCAGGGCCGGAGAAGGAATCGCGGACGGCGGATCGGTGACATACTTATCGGGTTTCTCGGGGGATTGTTCCGGCAGAGCCGGAGCCACCCGAGACCGGGAAGCCGAAATCCGCCGCAGTCGAGCCCTCTCAGGCTCACCTCTTGATAGTGATGAACCACTACTCTCATTTTATCCCTGCAAGCGGCAGTGTCCAGATCGTGCAATTGCCGAACGGGTAATTCTCCGAAAGTGGTAGAAGGCTTCTCCCTGGAAAGAGATCATCCCCATGCAAATCAACCGCGTCCAGACAACTCGAACGTCAGGTGAAACTACCCGATAGCCTTGGCAATGAGGAATGCAGCAGCCGCAGCCAACCCTCCCACGGCCACCGTCTGCCAGGCACTCCGCATGGGCTTGGCTGTCGTGAACCGCCCCTTGATGTAACCGAAAACCAGTAGGGCCAGCAGCGTGACTATCACGGACCCAATCAGGCCGGCGTGGACCGAAGGTAAGAAGAAGTAGGGGGCCAAGGGCACCAGTCCGCCCGCGATATACGACAGAGCGATGGTCAGGGCACTCCGGCGGGCACGATTCGGGTCCGGTGGTTCCAAGCCAAGCTCAAACTTCATCATGAAATCCACCCATCGCTTCCGATCCGAGCGAATGGCCTGCACCACGGTCCCCACTGTTTCCTCGTTCAGGCCGTAGGTACGGAAGACCTGGGCGACCTCGGCGGCTTCCTCCTCTGGCATCTCGACCGTCTCCCGCTCCTCGCGTGCCTGCTCGGAGGCGAAGTGTTCAGCGTCCGTCTTCGCCGCCAGGTAGCCACCCAGGCCCATCGCAATGGACCCGGCAGCGATTTCGGCCAGGCCCGCCGTGATGACAATGCTCGCAGCGTCCACCGCCCCGGACAGTCCTGCGGCCAAGGCAAAAGGCACGGTCAGGCCGTCCGACATGCCGATCACGATGTCCCGGACGGTTTCCGAGGACGTGAAGTGTTTCTCGATGTGCGGCGTCTGCGGCATGGTGACCCTCCTTCTCTGAACGGTACGGTTCTGTTCATCTTATTGCCGTGGTCGTTCCAGGCCGTGTGATGCGGATCGCTAGTTGGGCCAACCCGCGTAGAATCAATGCAATGGCTCCGTGGGCCGGGGTATTCAGGAGGAATCGACCATGAAAATCGCAATCATTGGAATGGGCAACGTCGGCAGCGTCCTTGGTCGCCGGTGGGTCGAGGCCGGGCATGAAGTTGTCTTCGGTGTGCGGAACGCGGCGAAGCACCGGGCCGAGGCCGAAAAGATCAAGGCGTGCGTGGCCGGCATCAAGGATGCGGCGGCAGGTGCCGAGGTGGTTGTCCTGGCTGTCCCGTGGCCGGCAGTGCCGGATGCCCTGAAGGTTGCCGGAAACCTTGCTGGCAAAGTGGTACTCGACTGCACGAATCCGCTCAAGCCGGACCTGTCCGGCCTGGAAATGGGGACGACTTCGGGCGGCGAGCAGGTCGCCCAGGCTGCACCTGGAGCGAAGGTGGTCAAGATTTTCAACACAACTGGGGCCGGCAACATGGCCAACCCCAACTACGGCGGGACGAAGGTAACGATGCTGCACGCCGGAGACGACGCCGGTGCCAAGCAGATCGCCGCACGACTTGCCGCTGACCTGGGCTTCGATCCCGTGGACGCGGGGCCGTTATCGTCCTCCCGGATGCTGGAACCATTTGCCCTGCTCTGGATCAGCCTGGCCTACCAGCAGAAAATGGGGATGAATTTCGCGTTGAACGTGGTCCGCCGGTCGGGAAAGTGAATTCCCTGATTTTTGTGGAGGCGTTGCCGTGCCGATTTCTCCTCTCGAAGCCATCCAACGACTGAACGAGCCAGTCCTTGTGGAGATGCTGGTCAAGCGGAAAAAGAGTTGCACTGGCTCTTCCCAGTTCGTTCTCGACTGCAAAGAGAATAAATGTGAGCAAGGGCACCGCGAACGACGGCCAGTTTATCGAACGGGCCTTCAGCAGCATTCGACAGGTGATGGAAGGCGATGACCTGGATGCTGCCTATCACCGATTCATCCTACCGGAAACCGCATCAGTTCGTTTCGCCAAGGCTCTGGATCGCTCGGTTAACGGGTCGATGATCGACATGATTCGACATGCGACCTACTGGCTGGCAGCCGGCGAGATTTCGCCGTTTGACGTGGGTCGTGGGCTGAACGAAATTCCCATGTCGGCACCCCATTCCAGCTGGGGTTTTCGAGGCATTGGCAGAGTCTTCGGGGAGCGAGGGAACTGAATTGCCAAGGAAGAACAACGAGATGACGATTGACACGCTTCTCGATGCCTGCCAATTCGTCCTTGAGGATCAAGGCGAACCGCAAAGCAGCTATTGGCTGGCATCCCAAATCATGGAATTGAAGCTCCGGCGAACGTCTGAAGGCGAAGTGCGGGACGTTCTCAGCAAGGACATAGCGAAGCACGACCAGTCATCCCGCTTCGTGCCTCTTGCCGACGACATGTTCGCTCTGCGTTCGTGGACCAAGCAGGCCACGCAGCCTGCTCAGCAGAATCTCGAAGCGGTGGAATTGGAACTATTCGGAGCGATAGTTGATTTCCACAAGAAGGTCATAACGCTCGTGCGGCAATGCTCGCTGGACGAAAGCAAGCTGAACGTCGTGGCAGATCGAATCAAGACGATCCTCGACAGTGCCACCGCCGAGATCAAGGCAACAAAGCAACTGAACCTGAAGGAGCGGCTGGAGGCTGCCTACGACGAGGTAAGACGGCTTGTGGATGAAGCGTCAAGGGCGAACCATGAATGAAGTGCTACGGCGGCAATGGCACGATCTTCTCTGCCTATGGGCGGTGGACCCTGCCTTGGCTGACCGCACCTTCGAGGACATATGCAAGCATTACGCCGAGCCAGTCCGGTTCTACCATACGCTCGATCACATCGAGAACATGCTGAAAACCGTCGAAAGCATCGGCTCGCATGCTCGAAACTTGAACGTCGTAAAGCTGGCAACCTGGCTGCATGACGTGATCTACGACAGCAGGGCTTCCGACAACGAGGAACGCAGTGCCGACTTCGCTGAGCGGCTGTGCGGGAAGTTCTCGATGCCGGATGGCCGTCTGGTTGCCTCCCTCATCCTGAAAACGAAGACGCATGACGCTGGCAACGACACCGACGCTCAGGTGCTGCTTGACGCCGACCTCGCCATTTTGGGAGCGAGCGAACCAGCCTACCAAACTTACGCAGCGAAGATTCGCCAGGAGTATGCTTGGGTGCCCGAGTTGGATTACCGGCAGGGCAGATGCCAGGTGTTGCAGAAATTCCTGAGCAGATCGAAGATTTTTCACTTCTTGAGCGATCTGGAAGCTCCTGCTCGCCGCAATGTCGCTGCCGAAATCGCTCGATTGTCGGCTTGATGGCTGCTCCCGCATGCAGGCAGATTCAGTGTTGGGTAAATTCCTCAACACTTGGGACGTATCAACATCAGGAAACGCCGATCAAGTCGCTCGAAACCAAGGCTTGATGCGAACCCGGAGGGCGAATAACCCGTCTTCATTGGAGCAGTCGGCATCTTGAGGAACTAGCCCATGTCCAACCAATCTCAAAACACGGTAGCTTTCCTTCGTCACCTAACGACTGACCGTGGCCCTTTCCTGGTCCGTCGAACCGAAGTTGCTCCCTCCTGCGACGACCAGCCCCTGCACGAAACCCACTACCAGCAGGCCCCGGACCTGTACGCCCTCTGCGGCATTGCGGAGAAGGCTCTGCCCGAGCAGCAAGCTCGGATTCTCTTCCAGCTGCTGGCCTGCTCGCGGGTCGAACTGTCGCTCGAAATCCGGCAGATGCTGGATCGCGTCACCACGCAGTTGCTCACGGCCCTGGACCCCCAGCAAGTCCTGACTGTATTCCTTGCCTCGCGGCGAGCACGGGCCAACCACAAGCACACCCGGCGAGCGATCCTGCGATATTTGCTCAACCATCCTCGCCTGGAGGAACTGGCGAACCAGCGGCGACCGACCCTCGTGGACTGCCTGGAACACGCCCTGGGCAAGAATGTGGCACGGGCCTGTGCTCGCTTCATTGGCGAAGGCAACGAGCAGGACAACTATGTCCGCCGGCACCTGCTGCGGTTCGCTCACGATCCCGAGCGAGTGCGGAAGGTCGTGGCTGCCCTCTATCGTCGAGGCGAACTGTTGGTCAGCAACAGCACTTTTGTGGTGGCGTTTCCCACGAAGGTGGCTAACCAGGAAGACGATGTGCCTCGTACCATCACGGCGACCAACCGAGGCGAAATCGCCGCCACGCTGGTACATGTTTACCGGGGTGGCAGCAACGCCGAGTTGAACGCAGCAGTGCAGCGTTTTGTGCAGGAAGAGGTGACTTGCCTGCCTCGATTCGACGGCACCGTTGCCCTGATTCTCGACGCTTCGGCTTCGACGCAGGGTTACGGCGAGCGAGAGTTCTGCTGCATCTCGCAGTCCCAGGCATTCCGCCTGGTGCTGGAGCAGTGCTGTGCGAAGCTGCACGTTGTCCAGGTCGGCGGTGCCGGCGATCTGGCCCGGCCCGATGGTGACACTGATCTGGCCACGGCGGTGCTGGATGCTCTGGACACTGAACCCGATGTCGTGGCCATCGTCTCGGACGGCTACGAGAACCATCTCCAGGGTGACCTGGCTCGGGTGGTCGCGAGCCTACCAGACGCTGGCGTGCAGACGCCCGTCGTCTTCTGCCACAGCAAGTTCAGTGGCAAGGACGACCTGAATCTGCGGCGACCGGCTCCTGGTGTGCCCGAACTGGAGTTCTGGCACCAGGAGGACTTTGCCGAAGTCCTCTGGTTCTTGTTTGCCCATGCCCGTTCGCCCAAGGGTGAAGCCTTCCTTCGGCAGGAACTTGGCCAGCGGCTGGTGAGTTTGGAAAGGGAGAAGCAGTCATGGATCGCCAATTAGTCCCTTTGAAACTGGACCTGAGTGCCCATCGCTTTGGCCGACCGCAGCAGGCAGGACCGATGACGGTCCTGCCGCTGTTCGGCCCCGAAGCCAATGGCAAGTTCACGCCGCCTTTGTCCGGCATCAAGTTGGCGGGCGTGCGGGGCTACGGAAACGTGGAACTGCACAATCCCAGCCGCAGCGGTGTGGCCATTCTGCCCCTGCACATGGGCTACATCCAGGACCAGGCCCAGAACCATGCTTTGTGTGGTTCGGCGTTCCTGGGTGCAGGCCAGAAGCGACTCTTCGAGGATGCCTGCTGCGTTCAGCAGGCCCAGGGCGGTTATTTGGAGAGCAAGGAGCAATGGTTCTTCATCCTTCCTCTGCATTTGCGAGAGGAAGCCCTGCGGCTGCGGGGCCAGAAGCACTACGGCAAGCTCTGGCCGGAGATCAGCAAGCTCAACCAGCGGTTAGGCCTGGAAGCCCGAGGCCACCTGGAACAGGTCATCTGCCGTCAGCGTCCTCTGCTGACCCAGTACCAGACCCGCGTCGAGTTGCTCAATGGGCAGACAGGTGCTTTGTTCTTCGTGGGCGACCGGCTGGCCGGCGTTGAGATCGCTCCCAGTGCAGCCTACTTCCGTGAGGTCTGGACGCCCCTGGTCTGCTTCTGCTACGGCGTGGCGGCAATGGAGCTTGAGGGGAAGGTGAAGGAGCAGCCAGTGCTTCCGTTTGCTGCCGGCAACCTTGGGGAACTTCGGCAGCAGTTGGTTGCCAGCCGGCAGGATCGGCTCCAGCGAATCCATGACTGGCTGCACCGCACGCCGGCTGACAAGTTCGACCGCAAGGAAGAGGAGAGCTATCTCGGCATGCGGCTGTACACGGCCACGGGCAACAACTTCGTCGGCCAGTTCGTGGAGGACGAGGGCCGGTTGGTGTATGCCTCTGTGGCGGCACGGGCCAAGTACCTGGAGGGGATTTCCTGGGAGGCCATCGCTAATTGACCGGGAGTGATTCCCGGCTGAAAACTGACAGGAACTGTGTACGGTGGCTCGTCTTTCTGCGATTCCACGTCGAGGATTGAAAGACACCGCCATGCTTACCACCCGTCCTGTCATTTTTCAGTGAAAATGCCGTCCAGGCTTGCGTACTTTCTTGAGACTGAAGCAGGAACTGTGTAAGGCGATGACGTTGCCGGTCAGTGGCACCCGCGAAAGCGGGGAGATGGTGCAACTCCATCCCTCGGCTCTTTTGGTCGAAACATCGCCGAGGAACAAGGCGTTGTGGTGCTTACCGCCTGTCCTGCTTCTTGAAGCGTGAAATGGCTGGCTGTACGGGCTCAACCGTGCGGCCAGCCTTCATTTTTACCCCAACCTTGCTCGCGAACGGCCCAGTGCCTCTGCGGTTTCCTGCTGAGGGTGGGCTTGCGGTGCGTCGTGTGTGCAAGTCAACTGGGGCAAGAAAGGAACAAAGCCGATGACCGTACATGACCATTACACGCATGAATGTCCGCAATGTGCCGCCTACTACATCCCATTCGACGAGGATGTGCCGTGCCCCAGGTGCAGTCTTGTCGAGAAGGATCGTCATGACTTCGTTCCCCTTGCGGTAGCATCGGTTCGGTGGAACATCGACATGTACGGCTCTTACGTTCCTGGGGCATGGTTTGTCGGCGGTTTGGGCGACCACCTGTTGCTGATCGTGTTCCACATCTTCCAGCGGTGGAGCAAGCAACAGGAGCAGGCATTTGCCGCCGCCATTGAGGAGGAATTGGCATCCAGAGGAGATTGGGGCGACCAGGCGTACTTGAAACCGCACATCGCTTTGCTCGCCCAGAGGATTTACGATGAGATGCAGAAGGACTGATGCTGGGGCTTGAGAACAGAGCGATGCCACTACACAATCGAGTCACACCCTTCGGTGAGATCATCGCCACGCCGGAACGGGCCACATTCATGGGCAATCGGGGCGTGCTCCACGATGAGGCGGGGAATGTTCGCCGGACCTGGCAGGTCAAGCGGTGGCTGCTGTGCCTGCTGGAATTCAAGGGCCGGCATCGAACGGTGATGACTCCAGGCCGATACACCGAGCTATTCTTCCTCGATGAAGCGACCGGCCTAGCAGCAGGGCACCGCCCTTGCTTTGAGTGTCGCCGCGAACGCTTCCTGGTCTTTCAGCAAGCCTGGCAGTCCGGCCAGCCGAGAGCACGGTCGGTCCCGGCGACCGCTGCGGCGATGGACGACCGGCTGCACGCCGAGCGAGTTGGCCCAAACCACACCAAGCCGACGTTCAAGGCTACACTCGGCGAGTTGCCGGACGGCGTGTTCGTTCAACGGCTGACATCGCCCCAAGACGCTTACCTGATCTGGAGAGGTAGCCTGCTGCTCTGGTCGCCAGGTGGGTATCGAGAACAAGTGGCACGTCGGCGGGGCGAGAAAGTGCTGGTGCTGACGCCGAAATCCACGGTGGTAGCGATCCAGGCTGGCTATGTTCCCGTGGTCCATCCATCGGCGACGAGGCGGTGACCAGCTTGCCGAGGACTGGACGCAACCGCTTCACCTGATCGTGCTGGCCGACTCATTCACCATTTCGAGGCTGAACGCCGACGATTATCTGCTCCTGAAACAGGCCGATTTCGAAAAGGCGAAGACGGTTCTTCAGAAGGCAGGTCACACGATCCACTCGCCGGACTGCCGTGCCGGATAAAATGAAATGAGACATCTGGAATACGCAGAGGAAGGCAGCCATGCTCTTGCACGAATTCAAGTGGAAGGCCGAAGTCCTGGAATCCACCGAGCCGGTCCTCGTCGATTTCTGGGCTGTCTGGTGCCCGCCCTGCCGAATGATGAACCCGGTCATCGAGGCTCTGGCCAGGGGCTTCAAGGTCTGCAAGGTCAACGTGGACACGAATCAGGAACTCGCTGCCCGCTACCGCATCGGCTCGATACCGACGCTGCTGATCTTTCACCAGGGCAAGGTGGTGGCCCGCCACGAAGGCGTCACACCAGAGGCGACGTTGCGGACAGAATTAGCGGCTCTTCAGAACCCGGCCGCAAGGTGATGACGATGGAGAGTCAAAGTAGTTTTGGCTGGCTGCTGTTGATCGTCGGCTTGGTGACGGCCGGGATCGGACTGATCTGGCTTCTGGCCCCGTCAATCCCGTGGCTGGGTCGGCTGCCAGGCGACATCCGCATCGAAACGGACGACACCCGGTTTTACTTCCCGCTGGCGACCTGCCTGCTGCTGAGTGTTCTCCTCAGTCTGGTTCTTTGGCTAATCCGGTTGATCCGGGGAGCTTGACGCCATCGCCGTGCGAGGGACTTTCCATGCCGATTTCTCCTCTGGAAGCCATCAAACGACTGAACGAGCTGGTCACGGTGGAGATGCTGGTCAGGCGGGCGAAGGGTTGCACAGGTTCCCTGCAATGCTTCCTGGATTGCGAAGAGAGCAAACATGATCCCAAGAATCTGGGCGTGGTCGTAACGACTGCCGGGGTTGCCAAGTTCAAGGAAGGCGGGATCGACGACCCGGCCCACTACTTCAACGGCAAGACGATCAAGGTCCAGGGGATTGTCATCCTGAAGGAGAACCGGCCCTACATCGAAGTGCATCATCCGGGGCAAATCGAGGTTGTCGAGTGAGCAGCCTTCTGGATTAGCCGGCTTTAACCTGAACGTGGAAGCCATTTTCGGAGTCACCACAATGGATTTGCAACTGACAGATAAGAAGGTGCTTGTCAGTGGCTCGACCGCCGGGATCGGTTTTGCCATTGCGTCCCTCTTCGCTCAGGAGGGGGCTTCGGTCGTTGTGAATGGCCGCTCGCCCGGACGAGTCGAGGAGGCCGTCCGGCGTATCCAAAGTCAAAAAAAGGACGCCACGGTGACTGGTGTGGCGGCAGACCTTGGCACCAAGGAAGGCGTTGACCAGCTAACCCGTAAGATTCCGGCGGTAGACATCTTGGTGAACAACCTCGGCATCTTTGAGGCGAAAGAGTTTGCCGAGATCACCGACGAGGACTGGGACCGGTTTTTCGAGGTCAATGTGCTCAGTGGGGTGCGATTGAGCCGGCTTTTCCTGCCGAAGATGATGCAGAAGAATTGGGGCCGGATCGTGTTCATTTCAAGCGAGTCCGGGATCAACATCCCCGTCGAGATGATTCACTACGGTGTCACCAAGACAGCCCAACTCGCTCTGGCTCGTGGTCTGGCTGAGATGACCGCAGGAACGAAGGTAACGGTCAACTCGGTGTTACCGGGACCAACTCGCTCGGAGGGCGTCGAGCAGTTCGTCAAGGACTTGGCGAAAACGCAAGGCGCCGATGAGAAGAAAGTGGAAACCGAGTTCTTCCGAACGGTTCGCCCCTCCTCGCTGCTCAAACGCTTTGCGACCCCAGAGGAAGTGGCGGCGATGGTTGTTTTTGTGTGCAGCCCACTGGCTTCGGCCACAAACGGGGCGGCGTTGAGGGTGGATGGGGGCGTGGTCCGATCTGTCGTGTGAATTGCACAGCCTCGGAACTGCTCGCAAGAAACACCAGCGGCATTTCGGACAAGAACCATGAGCAGCGACCAGCGACAGCCCGAAGGTGATTTGGGGTTGCCGGGTAGCCTGGCCTGGAATGTGGTGTGGTCCTACGCCGTGCTGCGATTCACCCTGGGCATCACCTTCCTGTTCCACGGCATCACCCGGTTTGTAAGCGGCTGGTCGGTCTTCGCAGACCAGATCGTGCAGAGCTTTCACCACACCTTCCTGCCGGACTTCATGGTGCGGCCCTTCGCCTTGAGCGTACCCCCGGTGGAAGCCATTCTCGGCATGTTGCTCTGCCTGGGATTGTTCACTCGTTGGGCTCTGATCGCTGGTGGGCTTTGGATGATTGCTCTGGTTCTTGGGACGACGATTCGGCAGGACTACGCCACGGTCGCCATCCAACTCCTGTATGCCCTCCTCTTTTTCGTGCTGCAAGTATGGGAGCCGTCCAACCGATTCTCGCTCGACAACCTGATGAGGATGAGAAGGCCACAATGACGGTCCATCGGTGGGCGAAAACCATGTTCCTGTTACTGCCTAAAGGTAATTCCCACTCACCCACATGGCGTTCAAGACAGCCAGAACGCCCGTGGCACCAAGCAGGGGAATGGACACTACGGCGGCAAGCCACCGCCAGCCCCGCATCATCCAAATAAGCAGTGCCGTGAAGCACGCATCGGCCCAGAAAAGGAAATCAATGGCATACTCCGACCAAGGAGTATCCATGCCGCGTTCGCTCTCAGGACCGTATGTCAGGCCCACCAGCACAATCGCGGCAGGGACCAGCAAGCACAGCAGCCAGCAAGCGGCGACGGCAATCAGGCTTCTGGCGTAGGGGCTGATGAGACGCTCCTTCGTGCTTGCCAGCGTCAGCCGTCAGTCGAAGAGGGGTCGGAAACAAACGTCTTGCCGGCCGACTCGATAAACCCCTGTCTCGTCGCAGGTCAGTGACACACTCAGACCCAGATCGTGATAGCTCAAGGAGATAAAGACGATGCTGCCGGCGACACAGCCTGTAGGGAAAGGTTTGTCGCCCTTTCCCAGTATACTTTCCACTTCATCCTTGGTCATTCCCTCCTGGATCAGGCTGCCGAGTAATCCGCCCTTGAGCCGCAGGGCAACTTTACTGGCTTGTTCCCAGATCGGGCTGGCATCTGAGCCAGTCCCCTTTTGAGCTTCGCCGACCATACCCTTCCATGATCGATAGGGATATACTGTGTGGCCCTGGGCTGAGAATGACGCCTCAGTGAACACCAACATCACCTCGTCGTTACCCTCTGGGGAGAAGTTCAGTGTGAAGTCGTAACCGGGAGCGAGATTCCTCCAAACCATCGTGCAATGCGTGGCACTGACCGAACCGCCGTCCCACTCTTTGGGCAATCCAAGTATCTCATTTATCTTGTCGAATGACGCAGTTGCCGGAATCTGCGGCAGCAGTTTCATGATTCGGGCGATTTCGGCTGGATGCTCGGCGTTCGGTTGGAGCGTGGAAAGGAGGCCCTCGGGGACCAGGCCCAAGCTTGGATATGAATTAGACCTGCTGGGATCGGTGTCCATGATTGGCTTGGCGAATTCTGGACTAAGAAGCCCCATCGCCCCTTCTCCACGGCCACTGGTTGCGAGTTTGAGACAATCCGTGACCACTCGTCTTGCCCACTTCAAATCGGCGTTCGCCTTCGGGTCGCTCCGTGAAACACCGGCTGCGGCCCCATCCGGCTTTACGATATGCGGTGTCACAAGCACAAGTAGGTCTTCCCGCACTTCCCGGTTCAAGAATCTGCCGACACATGTCGGTAGCCAGTCTCGAAGGCAGGGGAGCAGTGGAGGACTGGTTCGTGCGACGGTGTTCGGCAGTCCGAAAGCAATCGTTTGGCCATCCTCTACCCTGAGCGACGTTCTGACTGCCTGCAACCGCCGGCCCGAATTCTGGACGACCTC
>Ga0364920_10277_pt1 | contig 15127 bp, 18 predicted proteins | sample SorcelJu500001C8_FD_206961 | JGI IMG/M metagenome (GOLD analysis project Ga0364920, IMG submission 206961) | Enriched cells from Trout Bog Lake Hypolimnion, Wisconsin, USA - BchlTB.June20.5000.01.C8 | ecosystem: Environmental > Aquatic > Freshwater > Lake > Hypolimnion/Profundal zone | place: USA...
CAGCGCGGCCCCTGCCCATTGCACGGCTCCACAGCCGGTACCAGCTGCTGCTTCTCCGCCAACCTCCAGCAACAGACCTTCCACTGCTTCAAGTGTGGCTGCAGCGGCAATGCCCTCGACCTCTGGGCCAAGGCAACCGGGCAACTGATCTATGATGCGGCCGTGGACCTCTGCCAACGCTTGGCGATCCCCCTGCCCACCTTGCCGTCTTTGCCCCGGAACAGAGAAGAGGAACCCGTAGCTTCTGGAACTTAGAACTGTAAAATGCCGTCCAACTGAACGAAGGTATCTACCCTTTACCCGCTAACTCGAGCACAGGGTTTTTCCAGATCAGGCTGAACCAGGACAGTAGGCCATCGTGTACGTGCCACTGCTGGCGCCCGCGGACAGCAGGTTGTCGTTGGCATCGTAATTGTACGTCAGGGTATTCGTGGCCGTACCGCTCGAGTTGAGCCAGACCACGGTCGTCGCTCGATTGAGCGAATCATACGAGTAATTGTCCACCCGGCCGTCGGCGTCGGTGGTACTCGTCATGTTATTGTCGGCATCGTAGGCAAACGTGCTCGGATGACCCAGCGGGTTGATCTGCTCGGTCATCCGATTGAGGGCATCGTACATCGACGTCGTGACGTTCTTGTCGGCATCGGTCTCGGTCGTGACATAGCCGTCAGCATTGTAGGCATAGGTCGTGGTGCCATTGGCATCGGTGCTGCTGGTCATGCGGTTGAGCGAATCGAAGCTGTAAGTCATCGTCGCCAGGGACAGACTCGGCGTGGTATACAGCAATTGCACCGTCTGCGTCACGTTGTTGTCGCCGTCATAGCTGGTCGTGGTGATGCCGCCAGTCGGCGAGTCTATCACGCTGACCCGATCGAGCGGGTCGTAGACCGTGGTGGTGATGTTGCTCAGAGCGTCGATACTGGCCGTGACGTCGCCATCGCGATCGTATTGCTGGGTAGTGGTGTTCCCCAGGGGATCGGTGGTGGCCGTCAAGCGATTCAAGGCATCGTAGCTGTAGGTCGTGTGATTGCCATTGCCGTCAGTAGAGCTGGTCATATTACCGGCCTTGTCGTAGGCCATGGTGTTGGTCTGCTGCACGCCCGTGCCCAAGGCCATGATGACCTCGGTCTCGCGGTTGACGGCATCGTAACCGTAGCTGGTGGTGACATTAGCCGGGTTGGTGACGGACAACTCGTTACCGGCCTTGTCGAGGCCGCCTGGTGGCGACGGCCGGCAAGAAGTGCATCGACGCCGGGGCGACGCCAATCTTCTGTCACCACATGAGCAAGACTGCCCAGATAAATCGCGCCCATGAGCGCGAGCCGATGCAGCTCTCGGACCTTACAGGTGCGGGCTTCGGTCCTGTCTGCCGTCAATGGCTGCTCGTTAACTACCTGCGTCCATACGATCCCGCGACCGGCACCTGCGAGGTGTATCTGACCATCGGAGGCTCGGCCGGCCACGGCGGACTGTACACGGTCGCCGTCGACGAGGGGTCGTTCCACAAAGGCAAGCCGCTTTACGGTCGCCACTGGTACACGGCGGTGAAGTCCGGTGCCGAAGCGATCGAGGCGGCGAATCTGGCCAAGGTCAGCCTGGTGGAGGCGAAGAAGGATCAACTCAAGTCGGCCTACGAGAACCGGGTGCTGGCTGCCTTGAAGAAGGGACCGGCCAAGGGCATGTTGCAGAAGGACATCATCATCGCCACAGGGATGGGGCCGGACACCGTGGCAGCGGCTTTGGCACGGTTGCTCGATGTCCTCCAGGTCGTTCGTACCCGCCGATCGGGCGACCGGAAGGACTGGAAGCGCTGGATGCTGCGACCGGTCGCCATGCCAACGGTGCCGGACCTTGCCGAGCGTGAGGCCCAGCTCAAGCAGGGTGTGCCGTGGGTGGTCGTCTTTGACCTGGTCGACCAAGCCCAGCCAGTCACGGACGTCGAGCCGCCTACGGCGTGAGCAATGGTGGGCGGCCGTCTGACCATGGTAACAGTATTCTTTTATTCGTCATTGCCGGGGCGGATCAGAACCGCTCGCCGGTTCCTGGAGCTGGAGTTGATGATTCACGAGTCGATTCACCCGAATCGTGCCGTGAATCATCAACTCCTTCGTCTCGTGGAGTTGATGATTGACGAGTTGATTCACCCGGATCGTGGCGTGAATCATCAACTGTTTTTGTTGGTGACATCATGGTGATGATGATGATTCTCCCCTAAAGGGGAGGAGGGAGGATCATCATCATCAACCCCGTTGTCTTGTCCGGCGAGAGAGGGATCCTCCGGTTCGGCGAGCCATTGATACCGAGCCCCCGTCACCGCCAGATTACCCGCGCTGGCCCGCCGGCCGACTTGGAGAGCTGGTATCCGCCAGATTCCCTGCTCCTGCCACCCTGCCGATCTCTATCCTTGGATTTTCAAGCTCCACCGCCAACCGACCGCAACACGTCTCCCAGCAGCCCGATGTCCGCGTCGGCGACCTTGCGACAGGGCCGCAGTCGCCTTGGCGTGCCCTGGCTCCTCGGATTTCATAAAATCTTTCAATGCCAACTGCGAACTACCCGAATCGGACGATCCGTGACCCATTCCTCTTGAGGTATGCTCATGCTTCCGCTGCATCGACACTGTGTGGGGCTTGTGGCCGTTGCGCTCTTGTATTGTGGCCTGCCGGCACGAGCGGCGGAGCCTGCCAAATACTTGCTGGACGACACGAGCGCCGTTGTGCGCATTGATGTTCGACAACTCGTCGGCTCGGGAGTATATCGCAAAGAGCTCGACAAGTTCGTGCAGCCCTTACTGAAAAACGAATCGCTGCTGAAGGCGTTGAAGAGCGCCGGCATCGATCCGCTCCAGGACGTGGAATCGATGTTGATTGCCACCGGACTCACTTGCCATCGGACTGAGGTGAAGGGGAAAACTACCGCTCTGAGGAGCGGCGCGCTGTGCATCGTCCAGGGCCGTTTCGATCGGGCCAAACTCCAGGGCGTGCTGAATCAGCTCGCGAAGGACCAGCCCAAGGATGTCAAGATCGAAAAGGCCGCCAACGGCACCATCTATGACGTGAGTGAGTTCCTCGGTGGCAGCATGTTTCTTGTCGTGGCCGACTCGAACACCGTGGTTGCCGCCATGTTCAAGGACCAGGCCGAGGACGTCCTGGCCAAGGCAGCCGGTCAGAAGAAGACCCAGCTCAAATACAAGGCCGTGCAGGCATTGGTCGACAGCATGGACCCCAAGCAGGCCACAGCCTGGGCGGCGTCCGGCGAGATGGTTGCGGGTTCCAGCACGCAGCTTGCTTCGGTGAATGGTAAGACCGTCGTCAAGGTCGATCACGAATTCCTAAAGGACTCGGGGATTGAGAGCATCTCCGGCGGCGTCGCACTCGCAGATGACGTACGCGGGCGGATGACACTGGTCGCCAAGGACGCAGCAACCGCCGACAAGCTGCGGGCATCGATCGGAGCGGGCCTGGAGGACGCCAAGAAGGGCATAGCACAGGCAGCGGGCGTGAATAAAGACCTGGCTCCGCTGCTCGATGCCCTCAAGTCGGTTCAGGTACGGGGCAAAGACGCGACCATCGTCGGCGAGGGCCAAGCCAGCGGGCCCGCGTTCGTCGCGGCTGTTGCGCAGATGCTCCAGTTCATGGAACCCAAGCCCGGGCCTAATGGGGTTTTCGTGCCGGCCGGGAAGTTGCGCGAATGATCCAGTTCATGGAAGCCTTCAAGGCGATGACAGCGAAGTTCGAGCCGTGAATGTGACTTGGACGCGGTGCCGGGGGCCCTACGCGGCTCTCGGCACTCTTCGAAACCACGCCGTTCTATCTCGACCTTTGGCAAGGCCCCCAGCGACCTCACCACCGCATCGCGGCCCCTCCAGCAGCCCGGATGATCCTGCCTGCCCAGCGTGGCTCCTGAAGCAATGGAGGAGGTGCGAACTGGGCATCGCCGGCGACCAGGCTTTTCACCGACTTGATCGCCCCGATGCCGCCGCTCCGCTTCCTGCCCCACCTCAATCCGCGATCCCAGGCCCCATCGTGACGGTCCGGTAGGCGGCGAGCGGTTCAGCCCTGCGTCACTCTCTTCAAGGCAGCTCATTCCTGGCAGTTCGCGGCCAAACCAGCGGAAAGTATCGCAGAGATTGCCTGAACCGTCGCTTCACATCTTATCGAGCAGCAGATCGACAACCCAGCAGCCTTTGACGTGTTCCCCCGGTTGCCGGCAGTGGTTCAGGATATCGGCGTTGTCGGTACAGCCAGCGTCCTCAAGGGCGTCGGCCAAGATAGGCATGCGCTCGAAGGCCCGCTCGTCGTAGATCGCTTGGGCGATTTGCTTCACGGTTAGGGTGAGCCAGGCAGGGTCGATGGTCACAGGGCGGAAAGGAAGCGGGCCGAAAGAGTCACGCAGTCTCACGCAGCAACGCTTGTTTTCGTCAAGGCCAATTCGCCACGCCAGAGCGAGGACCGCACGCTCAACGTCCGTTTCATCACCTGTACCGTTTGCGACCCGGCATGCCATGTCATTGTAACGATTTGACGCCTCAACATAGGCTTCTTGGGCCTGGATAAAAGCCGCTTTCAACTCACCATCAATCGCAGCCCGATCCGCATAGCGCTCTGCAACATCCACCGCAGTCCTGCTTCGTTCATCGGTCATGAGGTGCGATACCCCTCGGCAACACGCCACAGCAAAGAGCCGCAACTTCCTCTGGCTGGCCTTGCCTCGCAGGAACTCCAGCATGGGCGTCGGATCAGCGCACGCCAGCCACTCGGCTTCTGTCATAGCCGCTTCCCCCTGCTGTCTTCTCCCTCCGTCCGGCGTTCTTCGCTCCAGTTTCTTCTACCAGCAGAAGCGAGGGAATGCCAGAGAACCGACGAAACCCGGTCTGTTGCGCTACGACTGCTGGCTAATTTGGGCCAAGAGTCCGCTCAAACCGAATGACCATTGCGGTGTTGCCCTCATCAGACAAAGCATTGTGTGGGGCGTCAGACGGCGAATGTCGTACTGGCCAATGCGTCAATCGCGGGGGCACGGGCAGGTCCTGCGCTACGCTTGCAAGTTGGTTCGATGCCCGGTCGTTCGCGAGCCTAAGCTGATTGTTCTTCCGCTTGGACGTGGTGGCGAATTGTTCCGACAAGAGTTTCCACGTCGAGGGGTTTGCGGAGTAGGGCAACAGCCCCAAGAGAACGTGCCCATTCCTCGCTGGCGATGCTAAGACCAGTCATGACAATCACTGGGCATGACGACAGCCGGTGATCTTTCTGGCGACGGGCGAAGAAGTGCCACCCGTCGTACTTGGGCAGGATCATGTCGAGCAGTACAATGTCGGGTGACAGACCGTTCTTGAAGAGTTGCTCGGCTTGCTCTGCGTCTGGCACTGCGATGGGCATGAATCCACTGCGTTTCAGGACGGTTTCCAGCCCTTCACGCGCAATTTGATCGTCTTCAACAATCAGAACCGTCTTGGCGTAGGGAGCGGACATTGACGGGACCAGAAAAAGAAGCCCACCTTGCCAGCAATCCATGCTGGAAGGGGCTTCTTTGCCTAGTCCGTATTGTGTGGTCATCCAAGCTCATCCACAAGCCGAAACCTGGAAAACTACACATCCTCTCGGTTACCTGGTCCGAATTGCGCCCCGGTTGAGGGCGCAATTCTAAAGTCAATGTCAGGGTTGAGTTCCAGCGATTTGATCTGGTTAGCTCGCCAGTGACGGTATTCGTTGGGCTCGCCGAGCCGTTCCCAGATCGGCTTGAGATCGATGGTTGGCTGCTGCTTGCCCTGCAGCAAGATCTGCCGCATATCAGTCGACAGGAGCCACCGCTCGAAGTGACGAGTCAGCTCTTCGTAGGCCATCGGGCCACCGCCGGCACTTGTGCCACCTTTGCTGGTTTTCACGATGTGGCACCGACTTGACCGGCCCACTGCCGTTCTCCGGTTCCTCTCTTACCTCACCTTACCCGCCGGTCGAGCAGAGCCCCGGCCCCACCGCATCCAGCGATCGGTCAGCCGCCACAGAAGCGGGAAGGGGCAGCACACGCACCAAAGGTCACTTCTTGTCCCGTGGGGTGCGCGGGAGTACATTCATATCGACACTGAGATTGTATCGATCGCCTGGGGGGGCCTTGTCGGCACCAGGTAGACGCTCAACCCCCAAACTTATCCGGTCATAACGACCACGAGATGTCCCGGCGTCATCACTTCCCAACCGAGACGGTCCCCTCTGCAACGATTGCATAATCTCGGCCAGTGACCAACGTGGCGATGTCGTTGTGATTGCTCCAAGGGAGAACGTGACGCAAAACGCTCACGGCACTGGTTGCCGCGCATACTTCACCGGTCGCAGGCCTCCGTGACCGCCGGCGATCATGTAGAAAACATCGTGGGCGGCGTCATATCCAAGGCTAATGCCCAGTTCTGTCTTGGCGTAGTCCTCCGGATACTTGGCCACAAGGCTCCAGGTCTTGCCGCCGTCCATCGTCTCCATCGGTCCCTCTTTCGCGAGGAACAGGAAGTGGTTTTCATCTTTACCCGACAGGAGGCCGCTCCAAACTCCCCCGCGCACGCGTGACGGCGGGGCCACGCCTTGAACCGCCCAGGTCTTCCCGCGGTCCTTGCTGACAATCAAGCCTTTGTCGCTAAGCCAATAGGCGGCTGAGCCCAGGTGCACCACCGGGCCAGCGGCCCAACCGAATTTGGACACCTCGGCCCAAGTCACTCCGGCGTCTTCGCTGCGCACAATGCCGTTAAAATTGCTGATTACCAGTTCCCGCGAACTAAAGACACCCAGGCCCAAACAATCCTTCGATTTGGCGAGTTTGGTCCAGGTCTTGCCCAGATCCGCGCTATAACAGAGTTGCTTCTCACGGTATCCCTTGGCCAGCACCGTCTTGCCGTCGCCGGGTTCGAGGGCAACGCCGGTTATGCCGTGGCGTTCCTTTAGTGTGCTATCGTCAAAACTGCCGAATTGCTCCCAAGTCTTGCCGCCGTCCAGGGAAAAGCCGGAACCCGAGGATCCGGGCACGTCGCACCAGCCGCACACGGCAATTTTTTTCCCATCCGCGTGCATGTCCATGCAAAACGCATAAGCGCCGTTGCCGAAGCCCTCTGCCAGCAGGACATACGTCTTGCCGCCGTCCGTGCTTTTCAGGCAGGCGTGGTCCTCGATATAGAGTTCGCCGTTCCGGGGATTGACCGCCAGATAGCCTCCACCAATGCCGTTCGAAAAGGCTTTCTTGAGTACCTCTGGAGGCGCTTTAATAGCCGCCTTCTCCGAAGCGATGGGAACCCAGGTCGGCTCCTTTTCCTCGGCACGCACCCAGGCGGCCAGGTTCAATCCTAAGCATACTGTACCCAGCACGAACCGCGATCTGAGCATGATGGTCACCTTCTTTGTGGAGGCGTGCGTCCTCGATGGCAAACGGTGGGACAAACTGGCGGCGCCATCGCTGCTGTAGGATACTCGACGTGATCTGGCAAGCCAATGCCTAGTGCTAAATGACACCTTACAGTAATTGGCTTTGTGTCATTAGCATTGGATGTGATCTCTGCCTCATCGGTTCGGGCTTTGGCCAGGGGTAGGCATGCCGGGCCGTCGCAGTTAACCTTCAACTACGCTAGCCTGGATAGCACAGGTGTGTGCCTGATTCGAGATCGGCGTCTGGTCTTTTCGCCGAAGCAACTGAGCTTGCCTTCAGCATCCTTTTTTCGCCATACTTGCCAGCCACGACAAGGACTCGTCGCACGGTGCACCACACTTTCGGCACCACTTCCTATTTTTCTTCTCATGGATGAGGCATCCGCTTGATCGTGAGCGCAACGTACCCGCTACGTCGCTCCCATCACGAAAGGATTCCGAACCATGCTCGCAATTTACAACCAGCACGATCGGTTGAACCGCCAGGTGCGCAACGACCTCCAGACCACAAGCATGGGTCTGGGGCTGGTGCGGCTGCTGATGGACGCAGGGCTGACCAAGGAAGCCAGGACGACGCTAGCCTCGCTCGAAAACGATTTCCAGGGCGTTTCCGAAGCATCAGACAAACACTGCAAATTGAACCGATTGAGAATCGCTCCAACCCCTCATAGTTTCGGCCCCGAGAGAGGATTTCCCTGCGATGAACCGCAACCTTTCGACAATACTCGGTCTGTACCTGCTTGTCCCCGTCGCCTGTGATCGCCAATCGGCGCCGTCCTCGGCAGTCACTCATGCCCATGAAGGCCAAGTCTGTCTGGAGCAACTCCTGCACGGCCTGGCAGAACGCTTGGCCATCATGCACGATGTGGCCCGCGTGAAATGGAATACGCAGGCGCCCATCCACGACCCCGAACGGGAGCGACTGCTCCTGGAGGACGTCGTTGAGCAGGCACGGAATCGCCAACTGGATTCCGACTTCGCCCGCTCCTTCTTCACGGCCCAGTTCGAGGCGGCTCGACTGATCCAGGAGGAAGATTTTCGACAGTGGCGCGCCGAGAAGCGAGCGCCGTTTACCGTGGTACCCTCCCTGCCCTCCCTGCGCCAGCGCATCGACACCCTCAACCGCGATCTCGTGGCCGCGCTGGTGCAGGCACGTCCATTTCTGGACATGGCAGAGGGACAACAGCAACTGGATCTCCAGGCCGGAACGATGCTGGCTGACGTCCCAGGCCCAGTGCGTGACGGCGGTGCGACCGATGCGCAGACCTTGAGGCAGGTTCTCTGCCATTTTCAGCCCTGCGAGCAGTGTCGGTTGTTACCCGATGCATTTTTCCTTTACTGTAAAAACCTGTATTTATTGGCTTTGCGTTGAAATGGGTAGCAGTGCCGGGTGTCAGGTAGGTAAGGGGAGTAAAAACGTGTCCCACGATCAAGGCCGCGCACGCTGGATGCGGTAGAGGCGACCAAGAAGAGAGGCGAGAGCCCCTCAGAACATCCACCCATCAAAACTACGGCACACCGCCGCCTCGGCCGCAAACACGAAGGACGAGCAATGGCTATCATCACTCAACGACTGTTCGTGCTGGCCACCGGCGCTTTGTTGCTCTTTGGCTACTCCGCGACCGATGCCTATGCCAAAGGCGGCCACCATGGTGGGCACCACGGCGGCCATCATGGCGGGCACCACGGACACCGTGGCGGTCATCATGGGCACCACGGGCATCATGGCCGTCGTGCACACGCCAACCACAACCACCACCATCATCACGTAGTCCACCACCACAACGGCAATCGCGGCTTCAACCGTGGATATGCCTACAACCGCACCGTGAATCGCAACTATTATGGCGGCGGCTGGGGCTGGCGCCGGCCGGCTGGGAACTGGAACAACACCTACACAACCCCCGGCAGCGCGACCTACTACTACAACGGCTGGCCGAAGAGCTACTATTACAACCTGCAGCCGCAAACTGTCGTCCCTCAGGTGCCCCAGATTCAGATGCTGCCCCAGACTCAGGTGCCCACGACCCAGGTGCCCACTGCTCGGGTGCTCACGCCGGGGCAGAACAACATCCGCGTTCAAGGCCGGTAAATCGTAAAGCCTGGCGAGCCGGAAACGAGAGCGACGTCTTCATGTCGCTTTCGCTTCCGGCTCTGTCGCCATTACTGCAAATTCTGCGACGGCCCAGCCCCCGGTTGTCGCCGGTGATCGGTTCTAGGACCTTCGTTCAACGGTCAGCTGGGTGCCGGTCTTTGCCGCCGGGAGCATCGGGTCATTTTGACCGGATGCTCAAGGCCCGAGAATGTCGCAAGAAATGGCTTGTCGGGGCAACAGGCGGATCGCATGATAGGCGAGAGGGTCGTCTACAAACAAGTTCGGGCGTCTTCCCTTGTCGCGGCACGAGGCAAGAATCGGTCAGTTTGAGCAAGCGTCGGCCGATGAGGCGTGAGCGACCACCACAATGATGTCTTTCGCACCGATGGTGCGAAAGACAAGACTTTCAAGTCGACTCAGAGCTTCAGCAGCCGAGTAGCTTCCATGTAGCCCGGTGAAGGGTGGCCGTATTCGCTGGCGGTGACGCGCGCCAGGGCCACCAGGTGACGCCAGCGGAAGGCAGGCCGAGTCGTGGCAAACTCCTCGCACGCGGTGCGGTAGTATTTCTCGGCGTGCAAGGAGCCGTCCTCGCTGACCGCGTAACGCAACATCAGATCGAAGACCGGCCGTTCGGGCAGTTTCAGCTCGCCATAACGGTGGACCAAGGCTGCGGCTCCCGGCTGGTCATTGGCTTTGATGGCAGCCTCGGCGTCTTTGAGGATCGCGACTGCATCCTTGACTTCAAGCTTCTTGAGGTGTTCGGGCAACGGCAGCGGCTCCTCGTTCTGCGGGCCATGTTGCTCCGGCCGGATGGTCGTCTGGTACGCGGCGACAATCAGGCTGGCGAAGGTGTTGCGAGCATCGGTGACACGTGCGATGTTTCGCCAGGCGTTGGTGGCGTCGGTAGCATGCACCCCGACCGAATTCCCATGCACGCTTCCCTCGGGCGCCCACCTGGAAGAGTGTTTCTTGATGCGACCCGCGTCGCACAACGTGAGGCGGTTGCAGGCCAGCGAAATCGCCTCCCCGACGGCCTCCGGCGCGATGCCCTCGCCCAGGGCGGCGGCAGCGGCTTCGGCTGCCTGAGTAGGAGTGCCGCCGTAAATCGTCATCGCCAGCCGATCGACCCACGCATCCTCGCCCTTGCGTGTCCCCAGCGCTCTGTCGAGCAACTTGTGCTGCTCCATCAGTTTTGGCAGCACAGCGCGGATTACCTTGTCTTTTTCCTCCTGGCTCAAGCCCTGGCACCAATGAATCGCTTGGCGCAGCACGATGGCGGCCTGGTCCTTGCCGACGGCATCGATCGTTTCCCAGGAGCGCCAACACGCGACCACGCGATGAACGTCTATTCCGTTGGGAATGCAAGAAGCCAGCTGGTTGTAAGCATCCCTGATGGAGTTCTGACAGAGGGCAGCCATTATGCGCTCAGACCCAGGGACGTCGCCCTTGAGCGAGGCTTGGCGTAGCAGGTCACCAGCTGGGTGGTCTTTCGGAAGTATGGCCGGCTCGACGGCATGTTGAATTTCATTCTTCCTGGCTCCCTCCTGCTGGATCAAGTCGGTGTTGCGGTAGAGCACCTTGAGCACCGGCAAAGCACATCGCTCTTCCGGCAACTCGCGCGCCATGTGCAAGGACGGCATCAACGCTGCGAAGCAATGGTGCCCCTCGTAGTCATGTCCGCAGAACCTGCGGGTGTTGGCCAAAGCGCCGGCGGCTACCAACTCCTGGAGCGTGGTGCCCCCCTTCAACTTCTCGATGAGAAGGGGCATCAATTTGTTGGCCGGCGTATCCTGCATCAGCCCAACCAACGGTTCGCGGTCGCCAAACAGCAGGGGTTGGGGATCCATGGCGGCGAGGGAAGGCGTCAGTCCGAGCTGGGTGGCCGCGCCCGAGCCGACGCTGGCCAGCAGCATCCCTTTGCCCACGTTAGCTAGAAATTCCCGGCGATCCCGGTTCATGATTAGACTCCTGAAAATAAGAACGAATTCGGACGATACCCCCTGCCCGGGCACGGAAGGTATCCGAGTGCGGACTTTGCCGCATCGTGAGGTCACGATAAAAGGAACGCGGAAGCGTTACAGGTCTTTCGGCACTGCCTCATTCCCAGAAATCGGACTCGACGGCTATTTTCCTGGCGCAGCTGGCCGGCGTTCGAGGTACTTCGGCGGGTATTCTCTAAATGTACCTCGGGCCACTTCCAGGTTGGGCGCAAACGCTCGCCGACCGACTCTGCGCTGACCAGCACATGACTGCTCCGGACCAATTGATCGTCAACGAATACGAGCCAGGCCAGGGCATTTCCGCCCACGTCGATTGCGTACCATGCTTCGGTCCGGTTGTTTGTTCGCTTACTCTCGGCTCGTCGTGCGTCATGGAGCTATCAGCCGTCGAGGGCGTCGGGCAAGAGTCGCTGTTTCTCGAGCAGGGAAGCCTTCTCGTACTCACGGGCGAATCTCGCTTTGGTTGGCGTCATGCCATCCCTGGCCGTAAGAGTGACAAGGTTGAGGAGCGAGTCATATCGCGCGGGCGACGAGTGTCGCTAACTTATCGCACAGTGATCGTCGAGGGATAATATGTAGCTCGATTGATGGGCGATTCCGTTCGCGGCGTCTGGTACATTCCTCACGACTTGCCGAATGAGCCGTTGGTGTTTGAGGGGAGCCATGAGGCAAGAAGAACGCACCCGATTGCTGCTCGGCCCATACAATCCGCCACCGCTCAAAAAGGGTGAGCGCGCCTATTGTCTGCTTCGGGATTGCGATGTGGTCATCACTGGCTGGACCGACGCTCGTATTCCCTGGCCGCGGTGCCGGGCTCTTGACTCACGAGGTGGCTCTGGGCTCTTGGTCAACGAGACCTTGGCCCGTGCGATCCGCAATGAATCGGCCGTTGCGATTCAGTATTGGTGGGGCGATGGCCTCAAAGCAGTCTGGGCATGGCGGGAGGCATTCGGTGTCGGGCGCATGGACTCGAAAGGTAGCCGCCGACTGATCCTGGCCGCCAGTAAACGCGGGGCGCAAACGATGGCCCTCTATGGGTTGCCTGATGCGGTCTGTGACCAGATGTCCGAGCGGGCGAAGCGCCAGAACCTGGCGAGCTTTCTTCGAAAGGGTTATCACGGTCCCTGGTGGACGCAGGAAGAGCTGCGGCTGCTCGGTACGGAGCCGGATGAAGAATTGGCGGCTCGTATCGGCCGAAGCACAACTGCCGTTCGCGTCATGCGCATTCGACGTGGCATCCCGAGATTTGTGACCGACGACGTCAGTAGGTCAGGCAGCAGGGCGATATTTGGCTCTTCCGGGATTACCGTCCTGAGGTCTTGAAAAAGCGGACATGCAGACCATTCTTGAAGTTATCACAAAAGACTTCAGGAGAAGATCCGCATGTCCACCAGTTTACTCTACCAGGCGTTCGGCATTCGTGGCTACCGTTATGTGCGCACCGACTATGTGGAGGGTGCGGTCTTCTTCACCATCAAGCAGGATCGAGAAAAGCTCCGCTGCTCCGCTTGCGGTTCGAGCCGCGTCACGGCCCACGGCAACGAGGTGCGCGTATTCCGACTGGTGCCCATTGGCAGAAAGCAGACCCACCTGCTCTTTCCCATTTCCCGCGTCGAGTGTCACGATTGCCAGCTCACTCGACAGGTTGCTGTGCCCTTCGCCGACCCGCGCCGACGCCATACCCATGCCTTCGAACGCTATGCCCTGGAACTCTCGAAGCACATGACCATCCAGGACGTCGCCCATCATCTGGGCGTCGGCTGGGACACCATCAAGGACATTCAAAAACGCGACCTGCAACTGCATTTCGCAAAGCCAAAATTGAAGGGTTTGCGTCGGATCGCCATTGACGAAATCGCTGTCGGCGGCGGACACCGCTACCTTACCGTGGTGCTCGACCTTCAGAGCGGCGCGGTCGTCTTCGTTGGCGACGGCAAGGGCAGCGAGGCCCTAAAGCCGTTTTGGAAACGCTTGCGCGCGTCGCGGGCCCGTATCGAGGCCGTGGCAACCGACATGAGCCTGGCATACATCAATGCCGTACGTGAGCACTTGCCCCGGGCCATCCATGTGTTCGACCACTTTCACGTGATCAAGCTGTTCAACGAGAAGCTCTCGGACTTTCGTCGCGAACTCTATCGCGAAGCCACCGACCAGTTGCAAAAAGAAATCCTCAAGGGCACGCGCTGGCTACTCTTGAAAAACCCCGAGAACCTCGATCCCAAACGCCGCGAACGCGAACGACTGGAGGAAGCGCTACGGATCAACCCCTGGCAGCCGTGTACTACATGAAGGAGGATCTCCGGCAGATCTGGCAGCAACTCGACAAAGCCACCGCTCGAAGAGTCCTGGATGACTGGATCCGCCGCGCCGACCAATCAGGGATCAAAATGCTACAAAAGTTCGCCAGCACCCTCGCCAAGTATCGCTCCGAGATCCTGGCCTACTATGACTGCCGCATTTCCACAGGACCCTTGGAGGGAACCAACAACAAGATTCAACTCATGAAGCGGCAGGCATACGGATTCCGAGATCAGGAGTTCTTCATGCTGAAGATCTATGCGCTCCACCGAACCAAGTACGCTTTAGTCGGATGAACCTGAATTTACCTGACAACGGCGGGCAATGTCTTCCCATTTTCAGCACACCGCTCCGGGCGGCCGACTACGCTCGGACACTGTTACATGCCGGTCCACGTGTGCGGTATCTTTCCACCAGTCCTCAACAGGCAGTTGGAATGCTACGTGACGTGGAAGAAATGGGGATTCGGTCGTTCGTACTGGACCCCTGCCCGCGCTGCTCGGTCTTCACCGCAATCCAATGTACTTCGGTCAAGACTGGGGATGATGCAGTAGCCTTATGGGCCATCTTCAAGGCTACAGAGTTTTCACGGGCAACTCTCTACTTGACGTACGCACTTTGCGCCGCTCGAGCGGGTCGGCTCGAAATTGCCCGAGACGTTGCACTCGAAACAGTCGGTCATGTGACTTTAGACGATCCGCGACTCCATTTGTTGCTTGGTCAGATCGGGGTTGGGCTACGAGATCGCACACTGTTTCGCGAAGCAGGAGAGTTTCTTGCCTTCTTTAAGGCAGAGGCGTGGTCACGAAAACTTGAACAGACCGCGCGCACGGGTTCACCGGATTTCGCAGATTTCGCGCAGTGTGTCGGGGACAGCTAAGAACACTGACGGTCGTGGGAGCTGTCGATCCAGATACTACAGCAGGGCAAAGCGTTGTGATCGAAGAACCAAAGGCAATCCGATCTATCGGTCGAATTGCCCGAGTGACTGGCGTTTGTCTTCTTGCTCTGGGGCTCCTTGTGATTGCACGAGACGTCTGGCTCGGAATTTCATACTGGCCAGAGTTTCGGGCCGAGGAGCGTATCCGGTTCGTGTTTTGGCTATGGGCGGGAGCGGTGCTGACGGTAGCAGGGTTGTGGCTTGGATTCAGAATGCAAGGCACTGGCTGGCTGCTCATTCTGGTTATTGCTTCGCTGGCGGGTATAGTTTTCTCCTATGGGCACTGGTGGTTGTGAAGGATCCCAACCGGTCGTGGCGCCAACCTGTTTTGCCTCAGTCGAATCTGGAAAAACGCTCCGCTCGGGTTAGCATAGCCTGTACGGAGGTATCC
>Ga0364920_10278_pt2 | contig 15050 bp, 13 predicted proteins | sample SorcelJu500001C8_FD_206961 | JGI IMG/M metagenome (GOLD analysis project Ga0364920, IMG submission 206961) | Enriched cells from Trout Bog Lake Hypolimnion, Wisconsin, USA - BchlTB.June20.5000.01.C8 | ecosystem: Environmental > Aquatic > Freshwater > Lake > Hypolimnion/Profundal zone | place: USA...
GCCTATATGCGTGGCCGCACCCTAAACCACGCATTTGTCATTCTGGATGAAGCACAAAATACCACGCCAGAACAAATGAAAATGTTTTTAACACGCATAGGTTTTGGCAGCAAAGCCGTGATTACTGGCGATACGACCCAAATTGATTTACAACGCGGTCAAAAAAGCGGGCTGATCGATGCCACGCGCATTTTGAGTGATGTGCGCGGTATTGCCTTCACCCACTTTAGCAGTGTTGATGTGGTGCGCCACCCCTTGGTAGCTCGCATAGTCGACGCATATGAACATGACCATGAAAATTGTGCTGCCGGTGACCGCCATACCGATCAGCCAAAGCAAACGCCCCAACGTCCAGCAAAAAAATAATACTACGCCATGTCTAAACCACCTAAATTAAATCTGACTGTACAGTTTCCCGACAAGCGTTTACAAAAACAATTACCACGGGCATTACTCACCAGTGCCGTACAAGCCGCGCTATTCGCGCCAGCTCGCATAACCTTACGCTTTGTCGATGCGGTAGAAGGTCTGACGCTCAATCGTGACTATCGCGGCAAAGACTACGCCACCAATGTGCTCACCTTTGCCTATACCGAAGATATTGATGCAGAAACAACCGAAGCTGACATCATTTTATGCACAGACGTATTGCTACAGGAAGCCACTGAACAACATAAAACCCTCCGCGACCACGCGCTCCATTTGATTGTTCATGGAGTATTACATGCGCAGGGATATGACCACGAAGACGATGACGAAGCCAGTGAAATGGAAGGACTCGAAATCGAGATTTTGGCGCAACTGGGGATTACCAATCCATACCACGTCACGACCGACATCGCACAATCAAGCTAATGGAGCACGGTGTTTCCGCGCCTTGGGTGCTCAATCACATCGAGGTAACGCCAATTGGTCAACATCACCGGATGACGCTTATAATTTTTTAACCACGATTGCCAGATATCAACGGAAAGTGGATGAATGCGTATCACCCATGGGTTGTAGGCATGTATAAGCTGATCCATGTCACGATAGAGACGTTGCCGCTCTGGCGAATCAGTCAGCTTGCGTGCTTGCAGATAAAGCCTATCATAGGCGGGCAATGCAAACTGGGCGTAATTAGCCCCTCCACGGTTACCGCTCCACAGCAATTGATAAAAATTATCGCCATCAGGATAATCTCCAATCCAGTTAGCCTCTGCCATTTGTACTTTCCCTTGCCGTGCAGCCTTTAAAATATCAGCTTGTTTTTCAGTTTTAAAGTGAATACGTATACCCAACTGCATCAGGTTTTTACGCCACACTTCATCGCGCATCCGTCCAGTAGTTGAGGCCAGCGAATACATCTCCAACTGCAATGCACTCCCGTCCGGCATGGTCCGCCATCCTGCCTTTTTTTTATAAGCAAATTGATCCAGCAACGCATTGGCCAACGCTGGATTAAATGGCACGGGGCTGCGATACAAGGGATCATAGCCCACCACGTTTGGTGGCAATGGCGATTGCGCCGGCAATGCTAGACCTTGTTCCAACAAACGAATATCTTCCCCACTATCGTAACTCATAGCAATAGCGCGGCGCAGACCAATTTTATCTGGCGTGTATCCCCCTATAACTGGATCTTCCATATTCATCCACATATAGTAGGTTTGCATAGGCGAAAACAACGCCAACTGCATACCATTTCGGGTAAATTCAGGCTTGAGTTGAGGGGATTCCGATGCACTTGATGCTAGTACCATTCCAGACAAGGCAGGTGGCAGTTGTTCTAGATAATCCACCTCTCCACGCATGACAGCCAACATGCGCGATTGTTGCTCCTCCATAATGACAATTTCTACCCGATCAAGCAAGGGTAGTTTTTTTCCGCGTAATTGCTGCGTAAGAGCACTGTCTGTAAGGGCAATAGTAGAAAAATGGCGCTGATAATCGGGATTGGCAATGAGTTCGATTTTGAAACTACGTTGCCATTTTCCCATTATGAATGGCCCAGTACCGATCGGATGATTGCCACTTTGCCCTGGATAAGCCTCAATCACTTCCCGTGCTACAGCGGCGGTCGCAGGCATGGCCAGCTGGTAGAGTAAATTAGAGTCAGCTTGTTTGAGTAAAAGTTGTAAAGTATAGCGATCCAATGCTTTTAAGCCAACTATTTCCCCAGCAGTGCTTTTTTGTGAGTCATCCCCCACAAATTTGCCGTCAACTAAAAATTTCCAAGGTGATTTCACGGCAGGATCACGCAAACGCAACAAACTATACACATAATCTTGGGCTGTTAATTCGCGTTTTTTTCCTTTAAATGCCGGATCGGGACTAAACCAGATACCTGGCTTAATGGTGAACACATAACGCAATCCATCACGACTGACTTGCGGCATGGCCGACAAGGTGTTTGGTTGTAGCCGAACTGGACGCGCCAAGTAATCATAACTGAGCATGGTATCAAAAATATTTTCCGTAATACTCAGAGATTGCACATCGCTGGCTAATGCAGGATCAAGTGCTGCCTCGGCGCTGACCAATACCACGTGCAAGGTCTTGGTTGCCACAGGTTTCGATTCAGGATGCGATACAACTATGTCGACCGATGCCATCGAGGGTAACGGCAATACTAACAGTAGCAGCGCCCACCCACACATTCGCAATACCTGATTCACTAAAAATAAATTTTGACGAAGTTGATTAAACCAATTACTCATAAAAATCGTGGATTATCTTTAGCTAAGTAGAACCACTCTGAACCTGCCACCGCATTTGGATCAGAAAAAAGCACATAACCATCATAATTCGCACAAACATGACTGCCATCATGCCTGATCGCTAAAAGCTGACCTTGTTTGACAGGTTCAAAATTAGCGAATTGGGCACACAAACGATCTGCATCATGAAGTTTGGACACCATGTCCGCTAACCTGAGTGCGATGACATCTGTGATCGCGTCGGGTTTTTCCCCAGTCAATATGTCCAAGTAACGCAATGCATTCACGATAGCCTGATAACCAACCGCCTGCGAATCTGGATTCTGATGTTGCCCACATTCGATCGTAAGTGCATACCCACCTACCACACGCATGTATTCGGTTACCCCTATACCTGCTTGCACATCTTGCTGGATAATGGGTCGACTATCCTCACGAGCAAGGTCGGTTTTTTGTTCTGCCACAAATTCAACTGGATTCGCAAGCGCGAGAGCGTCGGCATTTCGTTTGGCAACGCCACTGGCATAGGCACTCAACCAGCCATCAACAACACGCCGCACACCGAGTCGTAACGCCAATCCCTGCTCTTTCGCCGCATACTGAAATGATTCAATCACTCCGCGATTGTTTTCTGGCCCTACCATGACAAAGGGCTCTCCGGGCCCACTGAATGAGTGCAGATCAAGCAAAACATCATGCTGCGCAAGCAATGGACATAACCAATTAGCAACATAATCTTCAAATTGGCCTGGGTTCAAGGTTGGCATCAATTTTCGATTCAGGTTACGCTCACCGGTACGCGCCCCCAGTCGATAAGCCAGCGGATTTGTTACTGGGACAAACGTGACCATCCCTGTTTTGAGATGAAGTTTGCCCGACTCAATTTCTTGAATAACACGTTTTATCGCCTCAGTACCACATATTTCGTTCCCATGAACTGCACCGGTAATAATGACCGCCGGACCTTGGTTCGGCGCATTATACGTAACGCTTCGAAAATAAAAAGGAGCGGCAGTAGTTTCCTCCGAGGTGGTTCCGATTGAGTTCGACATTTTTATCCGATCAACGAGTTGTTTAACCATTTTTTATTGCTTTCAACACTGCTGACGCAACCGTTCGGACACTGAATCGGTCGATCAGTTCCACATTGTGTGTATCAAACTCATTTTACGTTAAGTTAAAATTACATGTGCAATTGACACATAAGTACTATTCTTTTAAAATGTTTAGTTATTAATTTAATACTTTTATTCATTGTATGGTAGGTATAGCTAATCAAAATGAACATAGCTGAGATTGCGAAAACGCAATCTCATTCAAAGCATAATGTAAGCAATTCATTTTATTTGTCAGGATACAACGAAAATGCCGAGCGTGTGGAAACCGTACTGTAATCATAGTTATGTTTTTATATTTTACGTAGAGTAACTTGCTGAATGCTTACTATTTTTATGGTCATTTGCTACCGCATTACGCATTTTTTGATGTTTTCGCAATTCATTCGTTTGCATAAAGTCACTTATCGACAAGGAGTCACATAATCTTGATCAGTTTTTATCGGGATAGGGAACATTTAATGTATCCTATAGCATTAAAATTACGGCGTTCCGCCTTCTATGCAAGAACATTCTAGTAGCGTCAGATCATCTGACGATAAAATCAGACCCACTGACGTTAAAATTCACAGGTCGTTATTTGAACGACTGACTGCTCTCATTTCTCCCGAACCCGAAAACCGCCATGAATTACTTGAGGTGCTGCAAGACGCGCACGATCGCAATTTAATTGATGCCGATGCACTATCAATGATCGAAGGCGTATTTCAGGTATCTGACCTCTCTGCTCGTGACATTATGGTACCGCGTTCACAAATGGATGTGATCGATATTTCAAAGCCCTTAGAAGAATGGCTGCCGCTGGTGATTTCTACCGCGCACTCACGTTTTCCGGCCATTGAAGGTGACCGTGATCACATGGTCGGGGTCTTACTGGCAAAAGATTTATTACGTTACTACGCCGATGCTGATTTTGATGTGCGCGACATGCTACGTCCAGCGATTTTTATTCCAGAATCCAAACGCTTGAATGTGTTGTTACGCGATTTTAGAGCAAACCGCAATCACATTGCCATGGTCGTCGACGAATACGGCGGGATAGCCGGTCTGATTACCATTGAAGATGTGCTGGAGCAAATTGTTGGCGATATTGAGGATGAATACGATTTTGATGAGGCGGAAGATAACATTCTATCGATCGCCCCTAGCGCAGAAGGCAAACGCTGGCGTGTAAAAGGGTTGACCGAAATCAGTCAGCTTAATTCCATACTAGGAACCACATTTTCAGACCAAGATGTCGATACCATTGGTGGCATGGTTGCCAACCATTTGGCGCGCGTTCCACACAAGGGTGATAGTTTCAGTATTGATCAAATCCACTTTGAAGTATTGCGTGCAGATGCAAGACAAGTTCACGTGCTCTTAATAGAAAAACCGCTCAGCCGTTATCTTCATGACCCTACAGGCTAAACTACACCACAGCATTGCACGCCATCCAAGCAGCGTCGGATTACTGATGTTTTTAGCTGGAGCAGCAAATGCGCTGGCATTTGCTCCACTCCATTTATGGCCGCTGCAATTGCTGTGTCTCACAGGTTTATTTGCTGTCTTGGCACAGACATCCACCGTTAGTCGCATCAGGCTATGGACTTGGCTGTACTGCAACGCCTGGCTGTTTTTTGGCGTCATTTGGCTAACTGTCACCATGTACCGCTATGGCGACATGCCGGTGTGGTTAGCTTTTTTGGCTGTTGCTTTATTCACTTCCTGTTTAGCCCTTATTCCCGCTTTCCTCATGGGTTTAGCAAAACAACTGGCAACGCAATTTTGTCACCGTTTTTTTCCTTCAAACATCAACACAATAAAAACGCGTGAAACTTTTTTATTATTTCTGGCGTTCTACCCTTTGTGCTGGAGTGTGGCGGAATGGGTTCGTGGTTGGTTGTTTACTGGTTTTCCATGGCTCGTGTCTGGCTATGCGCACACGAGCAGCCCTCTTGCAGGTTACGCTCCTGTACTTGGCGTGTATGGGATAAGCTGGCTAGTGGCGTTGCTGGCTGGCGCGATAGTTGTGTGGCGTCGCAGCAGCTTATTTTTTGCTGCTGGCCTACTGCTAATAGGCATTGGGCTACAACATTATCATTGGACTACCCCATCTGGCGCTCCGATCACGGTGCGACTATTACAGGGTAACGTCGATCAAAATATCAAATTCGAGCAAGAACATATTATTGACTCGCTCCAATTTTATTATCACGCGATTTTAGCCAAACCCGCCGATTTAATTGTCACCCCAGAGTCGGCACTTCCGGTCACCTTAGCCAATTTACCGGATGCATATATCAGTAATTTACAAACATTCGCCACACATACCCAGAGCCATATTGCGTTAGGACTATTTGGTTATGATGGTACCGATCGTTATGCCAACAGTGTATTCGGTATTTCACCGGCGGTATCGTTATACCGCTACGACAAACATCATTTGGTTCCATTTGGCGAATTCAAACCATGGGGATTTGCTTGGTTCTATCAATTTATGCACATTCCTATGGGAGATTTGGAACGCGGTGCCTTGTTATCTGTGCCGTTTGCGGTAAAGGACCAACAAATTTTACCCACCATTTGTTATGAAGATGTATTTGGAGAAGAAATCGCGGCACGGTTCGCTGATCGGGCATCAAAAAAATTAAGCCTACCGAGCATCATGTTAAATATGACCAATTTAGCGTGGTTTGGCGATAGCTGGGCACTGCCACAACATTTACAAATTGCGCAAATGCGCACATTGGAAATGGGGCGTCCAATGCTAAGATCGACCAATACGGGTGCCACCGCACTAATCAATGCACAGGGTAAAGTGGAACAACAGTTAGCGCCTTTTACGCGAGGCGAACTCGATGTCACGGTACAAGGCTATCAAGGATTAACACCGTATATTTTGTATGGGAATGCGCTGTGGCTGGGATTGATGTTGCTGGCGCTGATGGCGACCTTAATTACCACTATCATCACCAGCCGAATGTGGCGCAGCAGCGACCTAGCGATGTTATCACCTACTCCTAAGAGCTAAGGTACGCACGGTACTGGTTTTGTCGGCATGCTCGTTAATTTTGCACACAGTAAATTATATGGCCATTTACTTCAAGTGAAACATTAAAAAAACATATCTTTATTATCATCGAAATAGGAACTATATATTTGATATTACTACTCATGTCATTTACATTGGCGCTGGACATACATGTAAACATCAGAAACACCTACTAAGAAGAGGGGATGCATGTTATATCGTCGAATAATGAAATTTGCATGTTTATTATTAAAAATAGGCTTGATAGCGGCAAATTCTCCGCCCGTATTTGCGGCCGAGACACTTGAACATAATAAAATGTACTGTGCCGAATCATTTCGTGCTGGTAGCACTCAGGAATTTCCTCTCACCATCCCCGAGTTTACGCAAAGCGTGATGTTTGTACTGACAGGTGGAGTTGGCTCTGAAGGTATCTACATCAAACGAAATGAGGCTCCCAGTCATGACGACTATGATTACAAATCGCGCTATTTTAGCTATGGAAAATTCAACTTACTCCGCATTACCAATCCACGCCCTGGCCATCACATTGTCCTAATTAGTGCAGAAAAGGCCTTAAAAAACATTAATCTTTATTATTTTCACGATTACATTTCCTCATACACGCCAAACGTGATTAATTTCACTAAACAACACCCTTTCCGACAAGATTGGCGAAAAAATGGTCAATTTTCATTGCATGCCATCGACATACCGGAAGGACAATCAAGCTTATCATTTACACTTACCTCCGATTCTGGTGATGCAGATATGATTATCAAATTGCACAAGGCACCAACAAGCAAAACGGATTATGATGCAAAATCAGATGGCTTCCTTACCAAGGAAAAAATTATTTTCACCAATCCCAAAGCTGGTCGTTATTTCATCCGAGTTGATGCCTATTCATTCATCAACAACCTAAAACTAGCAGCCGACTATACTCCTGCTTTCAAGCATTGATATTTAGTACGGCTAGGAGGCGATAACGCCGCTGGGGTGCTGTTTCACCATGCTTTACTAAGTATTTGCAGATCACGGCATACGCCACTGGATTCCCGCCAAAAGCACGCGGGAACGACGGTAATTAATAAAGCACATGGGACGGTAATTAATGTGATGTTGTTGTTCTGCCGCGCAGACGGCTAGGAGGCGATAACGCCGCTGGGGTGCTGTTTCACCATACTTTGCTAAGGCTGACGCAACAGCGTCCCAGCAAGGCATGCCGACGAAGACAGTACTTTGGTACGGCTAGGAGGCGATAACGCCGCTGGGGCGCTGTTGCGTCAGCCTGCTACATTTGTTTGAAAAGGGGGGCATAACTCTGACTCACAGCAACCCTTTCAGTACGATCATGCAAACGTAAAAATACTTTCCCTGATGGCTCAAAATGCGCCGAAATTATTTTTCGGACATTGACTACGGAGGCGCGGTGGACTTGCCAGAAATACTGGGGATCGAGTTGCGCTAGCAATTCTTTTAATGGTGTACGTAATAGTAACTCGGCGTCCGCTGTTATCACTGCAGTATATTTATCGGTCGATTGAAAATAACAGACGTCGTCAACAGAGACTAGTTTAACTGACTGCCCAACTTGTATGCGCAACCACCTTAGTGGCGCTGGGTCGGGGCCGTTTTGTGCTGCGGCAGACATAGACGTTACTGCAAGTGTTGCTGGTGGTGTCGACGGAATGGCTGTCACTACGCCAAGCATGGCTTGCAGGCGCATTATGAGCATCTCTGGTGTGATATCGTCGCTGTTTTTTTCACTATTTTTGCTTTTACTATGACCTTGCTGTAAACGTGTTACACATTGAGCTAATCGTTCGTCTGAGGCTGGTTTTAACAGGTAATCTACTGCGGCATGTTCAAAGGCTTGAATCGCATGTTCATCATAGGCAGTCACAAAGACGATACGACAAGTACTCGGGGCTGCACGTGCTGCATCTAGTCCACTTTGCCCTGGCATGCGTATGTCAAAAAATGCGATATCGGGCTGATACTGTTGCAGGGCGGCCGCTGCCGCTAGACCATCGTGTAGTATGGCGACAATCTGTAACTCTGGCCATAGTTGCTGCAACCGTCGACGCAGGTCTTCTGCTAGATGTATTTCATCATCGGCGATAATGGCTCTCATGATGGCAATGCCTGTGGGAACGTTAACGTCGCTATGACGCCACCCTGCGGCTGATTTTGTAGTGTTAGCTGACCTGCTGGACCAAACAGGGTTGCTAGTCGTGCGCGTACATTACTTAATCCTGCCCCGTTTTCAACCTTATCGGTCGTCAGCCCTACGCCACTATCAGTGACTGTAATATGTAGCATTTTGGAATCGAGTTGCGCTTGAATCTGAATCGCCCCGCCCCCAATTTTTGGCTCTATGCCGTGGCGAACTGCATTCTCAACTAATGGTTGTAATAACATGGGTGGGAAATGCACTTCACGCACTTTATCTGCTACTTCGCATTCCCAGCGTAGTCGTTCACCAAATCGAATTTTTAAAATTTGCACATAGTTTTCTAGCATGTCGAGCTCATCACCTAGGGTGGTATGTTCACTGCGGGTGCGAACCAGTGCTGCGCGCAACCAGTCATTTAGTCGTTCTAGTAATTTCTTTGCTAAGGCTGCATCTACATCGATGAGACTACTCACATTGGCAAGGGTATTGAATAAGAAATGTGGTTCTATTTGTGCCTGCAACATCTTTAATTGCGCTTCTACTGCACGCTTTTCTTGTTCTACGGCTTGCAATTCACGTTCTCTGACCTGACGATTTAATATCTCAATGCGTGCAACTAGCACGTAGGTAATGCATGCGATCGTACCAAAAAAAAGCCCGAACAACATTGACGACCAGATGCTCTGGTGCGACTGATTACTCATACCGGTGAGTTTAAATCCTAAGCTTAGCCCCAATGCAATACTGAACGGCAATTCAAGCGCCATTACGGCCCAACGCAACTTACCCGGCTTCATCCATTTATAGGTCAATGCACTAAATGTTGCAATGGAAAATCCAATGCATTGCGAACACACAAAATTGTGCCAAAAATAGGTTTCTGTCGTCGATATCCAGGCAATCGACGACAGTAATCCGGCAATGGCCATATTGTAGGAAAAGATAGTAAGGAACAGTAAACTCAATTTTTTCATGATGGCATTATCTATGAGATATCAGGGTATGGCAACTTTCACACCGAGCGTGATACTACTGGAAAATAAGGATGCAAACTCTTGCTGTGCTGTCCCACTATTTCTTAAACCTAACACAAAGAGACTGAACAAAGGCGTGATACTTTTTTCACCATAACAGGTAAATTGATTACTGCCATCTGTCAGATTATGCGCCGCCATCAATCGCCAATTGCCGCTCGTTTCCAATATATTCGATTGCCATACTAGATTGAGATAATCACGCCCTAATAACGGTGGTGCTAATGCCAACGCGATGCTGGGTTGAAGTGCCGCCTGTTGAAAATAGCTGTGTTCTTGGGCTGCTGTATAACCACGATTATCATGCACATATTCTGCACTCAGGGTATCGCCATCCATCACTGTGTATGCCAGTCCCAATAACGTGGTAGCGCGACGCGGTGGCGGCATTTGATAGGAAAATGCTGATATGACGTTGTTAGATGTGATAAGTGCGATGGGTTGTGAGGAAGAACCTGTCTCACCGTATAGCATGAAGGCATCACTTAGTGTTATTTGCCCGTGCCCACCTAAAAATGCTGGGAGCGTGCTGGGCTTTGCTACAATCCCCCCTAGCAACCAATCCTCACCACGCTGATCATACTTGACTAGCCAACTCCGGCGCCATGGATCTGGCTGAAATTGTGATTGTGACTGAGCGGAATCGACAATATACGCTAATGTAAATGTATGTTGCATATCGAGGGTCCATACAGACCGGATATCATCAACACCGGAAAGTTCGCGCATGGGATTGGAACGGCCATTATCAAAATAAAAGGGACTAGAGGGAGAACGAAATTGTCCTGCCCCCCAATTTAACACTTCACGCCCCAGCGCGATTGTGATCCCATCGGAGGCATGCGTTTGCAATTGCCATTGGCTCATATAAATGGAGTGTTGTTGCTGTGCTCCAGTACCATCATTGGTGTTGGCAAGCGCTATAATTGGACGCGCCGTGAAACGAGATAATGCCGTCTCTATCTTGATATTACCCCGCTCCTCCAGCGTCACTCCTTCCTGAGTCAGTAAGGCTACACGATTGCCCGGATTGAGCACACTGTCAGCACGCGGCATTGTCGTATTCGCATAAGCATACAGGGTGCCGGTGACGTCCGTGTTGGATTCTTGTGCCATGGCCACGGAAGCACAAAGGCTCAATACCGGAACAAATCGTCTCATTGCAATTGGCCTAAATCAAACTCGGATGCGGATAACTTTTGTACCTTGACATCTGAAAATTCCATCGTAGTTTCCGCATTGATCAACGCGTCTGTTATCGTCATTTTACTGATAAAAGGGATGATTTTTCCTTCATAGCGGATCACATTATCGTAGGAGAATCGCGCTGACTTTAGTAACTTGCCACTTAGCGAATAAAATTCTGCGTTGATACCCACGCCACGTTTTACTGAAACCCAATAACGAATACGATCATAGGTCGATCGTTTGGTTTTTGCTGTCAATTCCAGCACGTAACACAATTCACCATCTAGCATCGCCGTTGAACTAATGTTAGCAACATAATCGGCCGCATAATTGGTCGCTGCAATATCACCATTCGATGCCTGTCCACTCATACGCTGACGCGCTGAAATAGGAATCGGTTTGGATAAACCTGGCTTCGTCAGCCACATGGCATGGTCAAGCTGCAACAAACGGGCACCTTTAAAACGAATTGGTTCAAGTGTAGTTGCGACACTGGATTGATTGATGGCTTTAATCGCTAATCGTTGTGGCTCTTCCACCTTCGCGCCATCGCGTGAAATCAGTTTTATTTCCCAAACTATGCCTGGAAGTGCGCCACCACGCGCCTGATCCGATGCAGCCAGAATAGCGGATACATCTGGCTCCGCAAATACAGAGGAGCTATTGATGAGCACGATCACAGCGAGTAGTAATTTCATTTTTCGATGCAATTTCAAGTGGCATGGCGTATGCATAGTTTTCCTTTAAACATAAGCTAAAGCATCAATGATGATTTTCTTGGAAGCACGTCGTGCGGGCATGTATGCCGCTCCAGTACCAATCACGACCATGAGTAACAATGTCAGTACAATGCGTACGCTATCCATATCAACCAGTAATGGCACGGCGCTAACACTGTTTGGCGGAATATACGAAATATGCGCTGCATTAATTCCAAATTGCACGCCAAGTGCGATGAGAAATCCAGTACCGCATCCACTCACACTCAATAACATCGCTTCTGTAGTAAATAAACGCACTACTCCGCGTTGCTTTAACCCGATGGCACGTAGCGTACCAATTTCACGTGTACGTTCAATGACGGTCATGCTCATGGAGTTCGCCACACTAATCAATACAACCGTTAAGACAATGCTAAAAATAAATCCGAATATCATGTCAAACATGTTGTGCACCTGCTGATAAAAATCAGATAATTCTTGCCATGTTTGTATTTCCACATCAAACCCTGCCGCATGTAATTTCTGCTGTAATCGTGTACGGGTTACTTCCGTTTGATTGCTATCGTCCAGCAAAATAGTGAGTCGATCAGCCCGACCTTCCGCATCCAGTAGGGAACGTGCAAATGCCAGTGGAACGTAAGCAAATTTATCATTACTGCCAGCATTGCCTGTATTGAATTGACCGCCGACGGTCATATCCGCCGCATTGGCCTGACCACTTAAGGTTGAGGTTAACACCGATGCTTGAGCACCGATTGAAAGATGCAACAAATCAACTAGGCCGGCACTTAATTCCACAACATCGTCGTGGGCGGGGTCCAATTTTTTGATAAAACTCAATGGTACGCCTGCGCTCACTTCGCGCGCTGTGATCAGGCCTTCCTGCAATGTTTTCATGGCCAGTGGTTCGATTCCTTCGGCAATAAAGATGGTGCTGGCACGACCATTACTGATGAGACCGTTTAATGCCAGACGCGGAGCGACAAAACGAACATGCGGCTCTTGGTATAGCAGTTTACTCACAGCAGTAAGCTCGGCTGCTGTCATTAAATACCGTTCAGGATTCAGCTTACCTTCACGTTTCATGCCACGCTTGCTAAGGGTAAGGTGCCCGATTAATTCGCCGTGAATCGATTGTCGTGCCAGGCCGCTATATACATTGTGGGTATAACCGGCAAACAGGGTAATGGCGGCAAATCCAAACGCAATCGCTAATAAGGTTGCCATGGAACGGCGACGGTTTCGCGCTAACCCGCGTAATGCTAGATTAAAGAAATTCATGTTGACTCTCCACCTTATCATTCGCGATGTTGCCGTCGCACAGTAAAATTTTTCTATCCACATGCTCTAGCAAACGCGGATCATGCGTGGTGAAGACAAAGGTGACCTTACGCAATCGATTCATTGTGCGCATTAACTCAACCACCATGCGACTGTTTTCAGAATCTAAATTTGCCGTGGGTTCATCTGCTATGACGAGTTTGGGATTGATGACTAATGCACGGGCAATAGCAACGCGCTGACGCTGCCCACCGGAGAGTTTGTCTGGCAACGATCCTTGAAATCGCTCCAGTCCCACATCTATTAATGCGCTAAGGGCTCGTTCGCGTGCTTTGGCATCAGGAATCCCCTGAATTTGTAAGGGCAGCATGACATTTTCCAGCGCAGATAACACAGGAACGAGATTGAAATTCTGAAAAACGAAACCGATGTTGTGACTTCGAAACTCAGTCAAGTCATCATCATTCATGCTGTGTATGGTTTGGCCATTGAATACCACCTCACCTTCGCTTGGTTTATCAATTAATCCAATGATATTCATCAGCGATGATTTTCCGCTACCAGATGGACCCCATACCGCTAGAAACTCTCCGGGATGAATGTCCAGTGAAATGGACTGAAGTGCATCAATGCTGGTCTGGCCCAGCATAAAGCTGCGACGGATAGCACGCAAAGATAGGATAGGCACCTGCGTTGGCGCTGCGGCTGCAGGTGGAGATATGGATGTTGGATAAAATACATTAAGGGCTGTGTTCATGTTCTGCTCATTTCAATTCAATGATGACAGACGAACTATATAAAAACCCGATTCACTCCCATAGACAATTGCGACGAACCACGCTATTTCAGGCATAAAGCCATTAAATTCGAGCGTGAATGATCCAGCTAACGCTGAGGTATATCGGCATTCCCAGAAAGCCAATGAATATCATCTGGAAGCACGCCCGTTTTTGCCAATCGGCGTACTACAGTGCCTCCTTCACTTTCCCAAAACCGCTCATCTACCGAGTGCATACGGGTCGCCACATTGTCTAGATGTTGCCACGCAGCGATGCGCCCAGCAGCAACATCCTGCTTGTCGATCGCATCGGCAATGGCACGATGCTCCGCATTCAATTGCCCCATGAACTCATTTCGTCCAGCCTCATTGATGCGCCCTACCCGAATTGCATCACGTAAAAATTGCGATAAAAACTGCAATAATGAGGTATATAAGGGGTTGCCACTGGCTTCCGATATCGCGGCATGAAATGCCAGATCTTCTTCTACCCCATCTCGACCTGCCAACACTGCATTATCAATGTCGCGAAGAGCTTGCTGTATGCGCTTGTTTTGCACATCCGTGCGACGTTGTGCTGCCAGTGCCGTCATCTCTGTTTCTAAGCCGCGACGTAACTCCACCACGCGTAATACCGCCTCTAAGGATTCTTTTACTTCTGGAGCGATGCGAAATGGTGCGGCCGTAGTCGATGCTAAAACAATCGTACCTTTACCTTGTCTCGTTTCAACTAAGCCCTCAGATTTGAGCCGTGATATGGCTTCGCGAATGACAGTGCGACTTACAGAAAATTGATTGGCCAATTCACTTTCCGATGGCAAACGTGTATTTACCGCTACTTCACCATGCTTAATTTTTTGCGTCAGTACCTCAGTCACTCGGTCAGCTAATGTTCCGTTTGCCGCGATGGGCGCCGCCCGAAATGGGGGGTTTTCTGTCATGGTTTACTTTCCTAAATAAACAATCCATTGACATCATACAGGCTTCTGATTAAACTACCACCTTAACTTGTATGACAATCATACGTCATACAAGTTAAAC
>Ga0364920_10279_pt1 | contig 15047 bp, 11 predicted proteins | sample SorcelJu500001C8_FD_206961 | JGI IMG/M metagenome (GOLD analysis project Ga0364920, IMG submission 206961) | Enriched cells from Trout Bog Lake Hypolimnion, Wisconsin, USA - BchlTB.June20.5000.01.C8 | ecosystem: Environmental > Aquatic > Freshwater > Lake > Hypolimnion/Profundal zone | place: USA...
ATTCTCGATTAGGTAAGCGCTTAACGGGAAGTTGTTCCGTATTTTTCCCGATACCATCGAGTTTGTGATTTCCATCTTCTTCAATGTTATTGGTGTTTCAATCAATAGTTACATGTATCTTTGTTTAGCTCTTGGCTTTAATTTTTATACTGAGTCAATTTCAGTGAAGCGCTTATTTGATGTTATTTTATAAGTCTAATATCGTAGTGCTGCCCTGTAATTTGGTCTGTTTTATTAAGTAATACATTTTTAATGAAAGTTCTTTGTTTTATTGATTCACTTTGTTCAGGTGGCGCGCAGCGACAGCTTGTGACACTTGCGTTAGGACTGAAGAAACGGGGGCACGATATTCGCTTTTTGGTTTATCATACAGAAGATCATTTTCTTCCTTTCTTGCAGACTGCGAATATCCCCTGTCAGGTTATCCCGCCTTGTACATATTTCCAAAGGGTGTTGGCTGTACGCAAGATTATACGGAAGGGATGGCAGGATGTGGTGATGGCATTTCTGGAAGCGTCATCTTTTTATGCAGAACTTGCCTTTATACCTAAGCCTCGATGGGGCTTGGTTGTTGGCGAACGTCTTGCAAATACGGGAATGAAGAAAGGAATGGGACTATGGTTACGACAGTTTCATCGTTTTGCAGATGTTGTTGTTTGTAACTCATACACAAATCAATTGATGCTTGATGCTACGTTTCAGTTTCTTAAAAATAAGTTGGTTACCATATATAATACAGTTGATTTTCAGTTGTTTCGGATGTCTTCAGAAGAAGTTCAATCCTCAAGCCTTGGTGCAGCAATACCTTTCCGAATCGTCGTTGCTGGAAGATATGATACACAAAAGAACCCGATGAATGTTGCAAAAGCGCTGCTTTCCCTGCAGAAACAACTTATCAGGCCGATAGTTGTCGATTGGTTCGGATATATACCTTCCGATCCAACAGTTTTCAACCAACTCAAACTGTTTATTTCCGAAAATGGATTGTTGGATTCATTCCGATTACACCTTGCCACTCATGACATTGCTGGTGAATTCTCCCGGAGTGATGCGGTAGGTCTTTTTTCTTCGTTTGAAGGACTACCTAATGTTGTGTGTGAGGGAATGGCTTGTGGCAAGCCAATTCTTTTAAGTAATGTTTGTGATGCAGATAATCTGGTGCAGGATGGAATCAACGGTTTTTTGTGTGATCCCTTTTCTCCTGAAGACATTGCTGATAAAATTCAACGTCTGGTTTCCCTGAGTGAATTGGAGTGTTTGCATATGGGACTTGAATCAAGAAAAATAGCTGAACATCTCTTTGATGAAAATGTGGTTATTGAAAGATATGAACGAATTTTGAAAATGGCGGCAAATCATGAAGCTTTTGCAGTTGACTGTTGTTGGCCGCCTAAAGTACCGGGATCAGCAATAAGTACTTTGAAGCGATGGGTGTAATGGTGCTTTATCTGTATATAAGTCTTTCGAGGGAACTAACCGATTTAGTAGAATGATATCTAAGTTGTTGTTAATTTTATTCTGATGCTCAGTCTGTAACTAATGATAGCACAATTATTTTCTTTAATCTTTCAGAGTTGAATTACCCACCGCTTGCTGGAAAGTTATACTAAACTTCATGTTTAAAGAGATACCCCGATGCTTGGGGGGGTAGATTTAAATATATAAATCTTAAATGTTAAAAATAAATATAGTGTCAAAAATTATTATATATCTATTAGTAAAAAAAAGCTATTCTTCTTTTTATATAAAAGGCTGATAAAAAGTTTATGGAAAAAAAATATATTACTATCTTCGAAATATTTTAAACAATCATTAAGAAAAAAGGAATCTCATTCATATGACCATTATATGGCTTTTGTTATTCATGAAAACGTACAACTAAGTAAAATAATAATAGATGTTAGAGATAAAGTCTCAATAAAAGAAAGTGCATACGAATGGGGCGATATTTATGCTAAGGTTAATTTTGAAAAATACTTAACCAAAGCTTGTTTTCATGATAAAATTGTATCTATTACTGCCGGGTTCGGGATTAAGATTTAGTAACTTTTAAAAAATGTTAATATCTTTTCAAATTTATTAAAGTATTCATTATCTCCTTTGGTTTTATTAAGATCATATTTAATAGACTATTTATTCGTATAGGATAATGCACTTTTTCATTACGAATTGCTCAATTTAGGTTCTTATAAAGGTAAGCTATATGAAAAATATTTTGTATTTAATGGATTATGCTGCTCCGTATCGAGGGAACTTTATTGAAAGTATAGAGAATTTACGTGTAAAGCTTAATCAGCTAGGTTCAAATGTTATTTATGTATTCCCCGAAATAGCTAAGAATAATAACGCTATTTCATGGATAAATGAGTTAAAAAATAATGGATGCATAGTATATTTCTACGAAAAGAATATTGTTTATAATGTATTTTTACTTATCAGATTAGTCAGAAAATACAACATAAGTATTATACATTTACATTTTAGTAATTTAAAAGAAGACTTTTCGGTATATTTATTGACAATATTTATAAAGACAAGTATTATTCGACATTTTCACAATCATTTTAATTTGGTTTCACGCATAAAAAAAATTTTTAAAATATATATTGCAAAAAAATGGACTCTTATATGCGTTAGTAAGTCTGTTTTTCATAGTGTAAAAAGTGTTTTTCCAAATAACAAATGCTATTCAATAGATAATAGTATAAATTATCAAAGATTAGATATCTATAAGCCATTATTAAGGAGTGAGATAGGTGTCATGAATGATGAATATCTTTGTTTTATGTTAGGATTTGATTTTAAAAGGAAAGGGGTCGACTTGGCCATAAAGGCAATTTCTGAAATACAAAAGAAAAATAATATTCACTTAATGATATCAGTTTCTTCAAATGTTGAGTCTGTGCGTAGAAGCATAACTGATATTTTTGAAGAAATCCCAAAATGGATTTCTATTATTCCGCCTAGAAATGATATTGCATCTTACTATAATATTGCTGATTTATTTTTATCTCCTTCACGTGAAGAAGGTTTTTGCTATGCCCTTGTGGAAGCTGCATATTGTAAGAAAATTATTGTAGCAAGTAAAATACCAGCGCAAGGGGATTTGAAAATACCAAATGTATTCTGGTTTCAGAGTGAAAATATTAAAAAATTTAAAGAGGCAATAATAGATGCAATTGGTCATAAAGATTCTTACAGTGCTGAACTTCAGAATGCGAAGATATCAGTTCTCGAGCATTACGATATTGAGAGATGGTCTAATGAAATCATTGACATTTATGATAAGCTAAGCACCTAAAAGAAAGTAATTCAGTAATCGATTCCGAAACCGTCCAGTATTAAGCTAACATCTTCTTCAATGGTATTAGCATTTCTACAATGAGTTACTTGCGTCTCTTTTTGGCTCATGTCCGTATTTATTCGGAATCATTTTCTGTGAATCGCTTAACACAACATCTTTGTGCTGATAAAGGATAAAAAGGATTACCAGCCCTTCTGATAATTCTGACTCAGTTGTATATTCATCAAATCAAATAACGTAACGAAGAGATTCAGGAGAAAATAGATAAGCACAATTACGAGGCTCACAGATGAATTTTAGATGTATCTCACACATGTTTTAATCAGATCCGAAAGATTCTGGTGAGGTTTGAAAAACATAAATAGCGATATGAGGCATTATTACACATCGCGGTGGCTTACATAGCTCTCAGAAAAGTTAGCTTTATTTACGAATAAATTCTAAAGATGAAAAGCAGGTAAGTCTGTCTATGCTAAAAGGAACGGAAGTAAACTGTTGAGCAAGTATTCGGAATCATCATATCATCACTTGGGTATCGACAGTTTTTTTCGCATAAGCATTCATAATGCCAAGGCATGATGAACGATGGGAAGCCTTGAATAAAATCTGAAATGTATGCATGTCTTGGCAAAACACCTTGATTCCTGCATGTTTAGCTTTTCGAAATGGATCATTTAGTAAAAATATTCACCATGCAGACCATTGAAACCGTAATTTTTTAAACCACCAATTTGTCAGTCCGACTGGCTGAAGGATTTGAGTTGCTTAGATAGAATTTATAACGGTAATTTTTTTAGTTAGGTTTTTATGAAAGTATATAATAAAATATTTAAAAGGGATTGTTATTCTTTTGGGATTATCGATGAGCCAATATATGCATGTATAAACCCAGGATGGAAACCAATAGTTATATGGTATAATGTAAAATTAAAATCAGGTACTTTTCTTGCTGATCCATTTGGTGTTGAGATAAATAGGAAAAAATATATTTTTTGCGAATACTTTGATTATCGTAAAATCAATGGTAAAATTGTTTCGATAGAACTTAAAGATAATGGCCAATATGGTGATATTATTAATATTTTAGATATGCCTTATCACGTTTCATATCCTTATAGTTTTAAAGATAATGGTAATTATTATTTTCTTCCAGAAACAAGTCAGGCTAATGAATTGTCAATCTACAAAATAAATAGACATATAAATAAATTAGATAAAATTCATACAATAAATGGATGCATATCAGCTCTTGATCCATCAATTATAAATTATGGTAATTACTGGTGGATATTTTATTCTGATAATAAAGCTGATAAATTATATATATTATATGCTAAATCACTTTTTGGTGAGTGGAAAAAACACAATAAAAGCCCTATACAAGTTGGTAAGCAATATGCTAGATCTGCAGGAAGTATATTTGAGTATAACAAAGTTTTATATAGGCCTGTGCAAGATTGTTCGGAAAAATATGGAAAAAAAATATATATAAAAAAAATATTAAAGTTAAATCAGTATCAATATGAAGATGAGACTGTGAATGTGATTAATCCATTGCAAGATGGAAGCTTTCCTGATGGTATCCATACAATTAGTAGTATTGGAAATAAAACGTTAATAGATGGTAAAAAAGAAAAGTTTATTTTGTCAGCAATTATAAGATCATTAAAAAAATATATAAACATTATTCCAAGGAATTCTGTGTAATCATGATGTTAGAAATAATGTAAGTGTGTTTATTTATTTTATTCCATATTTTCACATCACAGAATTATAATTGATTATAAGCTCCCAAAATCATTCTGTAACCATTTCTAAAACGATAATGTATTTATTATACTTTATTATATTGCGGTGCTGTTTATATAAATAAGATAATTAATGGCAAGTGAAGATAAATAAGGTTTTGATACTTGGTAGTATACCGCCACCTATAGGTGGAGTTACAATTCATGTCAATAGATTGTGTGCATGGCTTGACAGTTTTCATTTTGACTACAAATTTTATGATATTAGAAGAAGTAACATAATGAGTATTTTTTTTAATATTGCTAAATATAAAGTGTGTCATATTAACATTTCAAATATAAATGCAATATTTATAATTGTAATTTGGTGTAGAATTAATAAAACAACTTCCATTGTTACATTTCATGGTAATTTATTTAGGTATTATGGTATGCAAAAAATTATATTAAGAATTATTTTACTCTATTCAGATATTCCAATATTGTTGAATCAAGCTTCTTTTGAAAATGCACTTAATATTAACAGAAACTCTTTATTTATCAGTTCCTTTATCCCCCCTTTAAAAAAAGAATCATTAGATTCTAATATTATTGATAAAATAAAATCTTATTCATATTTAAAACCAATTGTTATTATTACTAATGCTTATGATTTGGTTTACGATAAAGATGGGAAAGAGATCTACGGTATTTTTGATCTGATTGAATACATATATTGTGTTAATTGTTTGCTCATAATATCTGATCCATCAGGAAACTACAAAACGGCTGCATTTAAAAAATACGATAGGGATAAAATAAAAAATATTTTATTTATATCTATTCCTCACAGTTTTTTTGCCGCGCTTGAATACGCTGATATATATATAAGAAATACGGTTACAGATGGAGATTCAATTTCAATTCATGAAGCTCTTTCTATAGGGAAAACAGTTTTTGCGACTTCTGTTGTAACACGACCAAAAGGGACAAATGTTTACAAAAATCTACATGAAATCGATTTATCATTAAATAATGTTTCAGTTTATCAACAACCATCAGTTGTTGATAAACTGATTAGGTTATACAATGATATACAAAATAAAAGTTTTAAAATTTAAATATATATAAATTAAAATCTCTATGTAATGTATTACCCGAAACTTTGCTTCGTGAAAGATAATATTCACTGCAGTTACAACTTTTCTAATACTTCGAAGCTCTGCTTCGAGGATACTTTATTATGCTGATATATTATTATTCATGAAATATATTGATATTATAACTGGAGCTCGACCCAACTTCATGAAAATAGCGCCGATTATCGATGTGTTGAAGGAGTCAAAAACTAAGGGGAGTTTGCTCCGCTATCGTTTAATTCACACCGGTCAGCATTATGACCGTCAGATGTCAGGTGGTTTTATTGAGCAGTTGGGGATCCCTGAACCCGATATCAACTTGGAGGTTGGTTCGGGCACTCAAGCCGAACAGACTGCTGCCATCATGATGCGTTACGAGAAGGTGTTGATGGAAAAGCCCAGTGATTTGTGCCTGGTGGTCGGTGATGTAACTTCAACCATGGCTTGCTCCATAGTGGCTCGTAAATTGGGTATTCCCGTGGCGCATGTTGAGGGAGGCATTCGTTCCGGCGATTGGACTATGCCGGAAGAGATCAATCGGGTGGTGACAGATTCTATTACCAACTGGTTTTTCACAACCAGTGAGACGGCAAATGAGAATCTGAGAAATTCAGGTGTTACAGATAACCGTATTTTTTTTGTCGGTAATACGATGATCGATACGCTTATGAAGCAGATGCCCTTTTTGCGCCAGCCACTTTTATGGCAGGAGTTGGGATTAAAGGTGGGCCATTATTTTGTGGTGACCTTGCATCGTCCGGCAAATGTTGATGGTGAACAGCAACTTCTTAGTTTGTTACATGCCATTGCTGAAGGGACTGAAGGGTTGCCGGTCGTTTTCCCGGTGCATCCCCGAACGGCCAAGAATTTGCATCAATTGGGAGAGGAGGTTCCGGGTATGCATTATGTTGACCCGCAAGGGTATCTGGAATTCAACTATCTTGTCAAACATGCAAAAGGTGTAATTACTGACTCTGGTGGAATCACAGAGGAAACTACAGTGATGGGAGTCCCATGTTTGACTTTGCGTGACAACACAGAACGACCAGAGACTGTGACAATCGGGACGAATGAGATCATCGGTATGGATCCGGCAAAGCTTGTTCCGGCACTTGCACGCTTGATGGCTGGGCAATGGAAGAAGGGTGCGATTCCGGATAAGTGGGATGGCAAGGCGGCAACGAGAATTATTAACACTATTGAGCAATTACTGGGTTATTCCAGTCAATAATGAAACAAATTCTTCAAGATATGAGTAAGGGTGTGACGACCCTTACTGAAGCACCTGCTCCGATGGTAGGTGATGGTGCGCTGTTGATTGCAACAACCATTACGTTGGTCTCCGCAGGTACGGAGCGGATGCTGATTGATTTTGGAAAAGCTTCCTATATTGAAAAAGCGCGTCAACAGCCTGAAAAGGTGAAAATGGTGCTTCAAAAGGTAAAGACCGATGGTTTGATGACTACCATTGAGGCAGTGCAGTCCAAACTTGGGCAACCACTGCCACTTGGGTATTGCAATGTTGGGGTGGTTGTAGAGGTTGGCAAGGGAGTTAATGGCTTTAAGGTGGGCGATCGGGTGGCCTCAAATGGCCCTCATGCTGATATTGTTAAAGTTCCGAAAAACTTGTGTACCTCTATTCCCGAAAATGTTGATGACGAGTCAGCGGTATTCACCGTGGTGGCGAGTATTGGGTTGCAGGGGTTACGGCTGGCTCAACCCACCCTTGGTGAATTTTTTGTGGTTACAGGTGTCGGGTTGATAGGTCTTTTGACGGTACAGCTTTTGCGAGCACATGGCTGCCGGGTATTGGCGATTGATTTTGATCAGGCAAAGCTTGAACTGGCAAAGCGATTTGGCGCAGACACCTGCAATCCGGGGGGAGGTGAAGATCCGCTTGCTGCCGGGATGGTATTCAGTCGTGGGCAGGGGGTTGATGGCGTTATGATCACTGCCTCCACGAAGTCATCCGATCCAGTTACTCAAGCAGCTCAGATGTGCCGTAAGCGGGGGCGTATTGTACTGGTTGGTGTGACGGGACTGGAACTGAATCGTGCTGACTTTTACGAGAAGGAGCTCTCTTTTCAGGTTTCCTGCTCTTACGGACCTGGGCGGTATGATCCGGTGTATGAAGAGAAAGGGCAGGATTACCCTCTCGGCTTTGTGCGCTGGACAGAAAAACGAAATTTTGAAGCAGTACTTGATTTGCTCGTCAGTGGTCAACTTGATGTCAAACCGCTGATCACGCATCGTTTTGCGTTTGAAGATGCTCCGCAAGCCTATCAGCTTCTGACTGATGAAAAATCGGTGTTGGGTCTTTTGCTGAGATATTCGTCACCAGTGGATGGACGCAGAATCAAGCAGGTTACCTTACGACCGGAAGCGACGTTTCCTGTGGGCAAGGCGGTGGTTGGATTTATCGGTGCAGGTAACTATGCTTCCCGTATGCTGATTCCCGCTTTCAAGGCCGCCGGAGCACAGTTGCATACCATTGTTACTGCTGGCGGTGTCAACGGTGTGATCCATGGCGAAAAAGCGGGTTTTACTGAAGCATCGACGGATCTTGAGGCCATGCTCAGCAATTCTGCAATCAACACGGTTGCGGTTGTAACCCGCCATGATACCCATGCCCGTTTTGTTGTTCAGGCGCTCAAGGCTGGCAAGCATGTTTTTGTAGAAAAACCCCTTTGCCTCACCTTTGGTGAGCTTGACCAGATTGAGAAGAGTTACTCAGCACTCAGCACTCAGCAACCAGCACGTTCCTTGCTGATGGTGGGTTTCAATCGTCGCTTTGCCCCGCAGGTACAAAAGATGAAGGCTTTGCTTCAGTCGGTGAAGGAGCCGAAATCCTTTCTTATGACTATGAATGCAGGAGCTATTCCAGCCAACCATTGGGCACAGGATAGCGCTGTGGGTGGAGGACGCATTATTGGCGAAGCATGCCACTTTATTGATCTGATGCGTTTTCTGGCAGGAAGTCCTATTGTTTCCGTTCAGGCTCGCCGGATGGGGGAATCACCGGGAGTAGCAGTTACTGAAGATAAGGCCTCCATTACGATCGGATTTGAAAATGGTTCGTTTGGCACTATTATGTATTTGGCTAATGGCGCTGCAAGTTATCCTAAAGAGCGTATTGAGGTTTTTGCTGCAGGTCGTGTTTTACAGCTTGATAATTTCCGCAGCATGAAGGGGTACGGTTGGCCTGGATTCAAAAAAATGAATCTATGGAAACAGGACAAAGGGCAGAATGCATGTGTAGCTGAGTTTGTCCGCTCGATTGAGCTTGAAGAGGTGAGTCCTATCCCTTACGATGAAATTATTGAAGTGGCACGAGTGACTCTGGAAATTGTTGAATCGCTAAGGAAGCAGTAAGGAACATGAAAATACGGCATTCGTAATTGATTAGGTTGTTTTTTCCTGGTATGCTTTCCAGACATAATCGGTCATCCGGTTTCGGATGTTTGAAACCTCTAAGCACTCGTCAACAAATAACTATAACAATTGAGTTGTGATTGAGACCTGTTTAAAAGTTCCATTAGCCATGAAAGCCATTTCTTCATCATGCGTTATTGTTTAATTCGAAATCAGTGGCTTAAGCAGCTTTTGATACAGTTGTTCTCTATCAATTACTAAGCCCGTTAACTCAAGTGTAAATTTCCCCCTTCAAGTCAAAAAATCGGATAAGGATAGTGGATGAAATCTTGAAACTGGTAAAAAATTAAAATTGGTGGAATATCGGTATATGATTTATAAAAAATAAGTTGAAATGAGATGATTTAACAGGTAAATATTAAGATATATTTCTATTGATTTTAAACGCTTTTCGGTCTATACAATTTCAAAAAAAGTATTCACTGTTCAATGAACATTCGAAATAAAGAAGAAATAGATATCCCAATAAGACTGGCTATCGTTCTCCCATGTTTCAATGAAAATGAATCAATTGAAGTGGCCGCATCTGAACTTTCGAGGTTGATCACAGAGATGACTGATGAGGGCATTTTAAAAAAAAACTCATTCATTCTTTTTGTTGACGATGGAAGTACCGATAAAACTTGGTCGACAATTGTTCGACTTCATCGCGATAATCATGCCATTAAAGGGTTAAAACTATCCCGAAATTTTGGCCATCAAGCGGCCTTGCTTGCGGGTCTGACTGCAGTAACCAATGAGTGTGATGTGGCCGTCTCTCTAGATGCTGATCTGCAACAGGACCCTTCGGCAATTAAAGAGTTTCTTTGTGAATATCGGAAAGGTTCCGATATCGTTCTTGGTGTCAGAAACGATCGAGAAACTGATGGATGGCTAAAAAAACAGACCGCTTCAGGATTTTACATGCTCATGAAAACCATGGGAGTTAACATTGTTCCTGATCATGCCGATTACCGTCTGCTCAGTAAACGGGCACTTGATGCCCTTTCCCTTTTCCCAGAACCAAATAATTTTTTACGAGCCACCTGTCTGTTGCTTGGGTACCATGTAAGTACCGTGCCGTTTGATGTCAAGGAAAGAAAATTCGGACAAACAAAGTATACAACAAAAAAAATGATCAAACTTGCCTTACACGGCATTACATCATTCAGCATTGTTCCTTTACGGATTGTCACTGTCATCGGCTTTTTGATTTTTGTTTGCAGCATGTTCATGTTGCTCTATGCACTATGGCAGGTATTGTTTTTTGGCGACACCGTTCCTGGATGGGCCTCAACTATTATACCTATTTATTTTATTGGTGGTATTCAACTTATCTGTTTGGGGGTGGTCAGTGAATATATCGGTCAAATCTATACAACTGTAAAAAATCGTCCAAGGTGGATTTGTGAAGATAAACTTGACTAACCCTTTTTTTTCCGTCATTCTGTTTGTGATCTATGTCATCACAAGCTGCTCTGGCTTATATTTTATGAAAGCTGCAGCAGGGTGGAAAACTCTTACTTTTATTATTGGCTTGGCTCTTTACGGCACAGGCGCCTTGATGTGGATGGGAATTCTCAGACTCTTCCCTTTATCGTTTGCATTTCCGATAGCAGCTGGAGCTCTCGTGGTTGGCACTACATTGATTGGTATATTTTTTCTGCATGAAACAGTTTCTGTCTGGCACCTGTCTGGCTCTCTGTTCATCATTGCTGGTATAGCGTTGATCGCTTCTAAACTTTAAATTCTAATGGTTGAATTCCCCGCCGTTTGCGGCGGGGAGGGTTCATTTTCCTTTGAAGCGCTTATGACGGATCAAAAAAAATATTTAAAGGGTTATTATTTGATTGCTTTTGCAATTACAATCGCAATCGCTGCATTTATTTTTAAATCTGAAAAAATGATGAGCTTTCATCATTCATTTCCCTATTTTTCTGGCTCAGCCAATTTTAAGACGTTGTTTGATTGGCGTATAAGTCCTGATGAGTATAAAAAAATGGTACATATGTCTAATGAGGAGCAAAGGGCATATCACTATGTTTCAACCCAGGTGACCGTGCCAAATACAATAAATAGTTACGGCTATGTACTTGTTGCGCTTGCAGCACGAAATCTTTTCCCTTGGCTTGGAGATATACAGGCTGTTGTGTTGTTTCAGACACTGGTGCACATTGGATTATCTCTTATCGTTCTCACAGCTTTTTTAAAATCTCGGCTTCAAAAAGGCATATTTATCCTTTTATATGCGGTTAATCCATTGGTTCTTCAAATCGTAACGTCTCCTTTTTACTACTTTTGGGCTGTTTTACCAAGTGTTGCTCTAGCTGTAGTGTGGTTTAAAAAAGATAAAATTCTGTTTTGGATCCCTGTGCTGACAATAGTGATGATCATCTCGTTATTTATACGTTCAACAACATTTATTTTAGCATTGTTGGTTTTTGCTGTTGCATTCTGGCGAAATCGCCAAATGATTTCTCGGTGTATTGTCGTTGCAAGTTTTATGATTTTTATTTCAAGCTTTTTGTGGCTTTCACAACACGGGGGTTCGTATGGATCTCCTTATTTTACTGCTTATGTGGGAATTGGGGCTTATTCAAATCCTTATGGTATACATGGTGAGGATAGTGATGGTTACGACTATTACAGACAGAAAACAGGTGAAACCATTTATTTTAATCCGATTGCAGCCAATGATGTCAACAATCCAAATGTCATGGCTCGTTTTCAAAATTTATTTAAACACCGCTATTTTGAGATTATAAAAGAGTCCCCAGTGTTGCTTATGCGAAATGCGATATTAAATACAATTCAGGCTTTTGGTGTTGGTACTGATAACCATCTTGCATGGACAAGGCCCTTGACAGTGGGAATCGGTTTGCTGGTCATAGTTCTTTTCCTTGTCACTAAACAATGGATTTGGAGTTTGGGCATTCTTGCTTATGCAGGAGGGTTTGCATTATTTTTTCCTCCGATTATTACCTATTTGTTTGGAGCATATATTCTCACCGTTTTAGGTTGTTGCTTTGCATTGGAGAAATTGTTGTTTCGCTTCTGGCCTGAACATAGATTTATGAAAATGCTTCTCAAACAGTGAGGGTTTTACATCAAAGAGTTCAGGTGGTTTTGGCGCTTGGACTGATGAATCTTGTGAGGGTTATTGCTTATCGATTTGGTGTCAAGCTTGGGCTGAATCCTGTCAGGCGATTGTGTGCCAAGGTACCGACCGGTTCTTTTTTTTATGAGGTTATTGGTAAAAAAGTCAGTCTGCTTTCCGTACCCTCTCGTTGGTTGCATGAAGGCCTTTATTTTGGCAGTGATCCTGTTTCTGTTCAGGATGTTCCGCCCGATTGGCATCTTAATCCGATGAGTGGTGCACGGGTTCAATTTCCTGAGAGAGCTTGGTGGAAGATTCCTGATTTTGATACTGCTGTTGGTGACATTAAAACCATTTGGGAGGTTTCCCGTTTTGATTGGGTTTTGGCTTTTGCACAGCGTGCTTGTTCAGGTGATGGAGGTGAACTTCATCGGTTGAATGACTGGTTAGCCGACTGGTGCGTCAAGAATCCGCCTTATTACGGTACGAACTGGAAGTGTGGTCAGGAGGCTTCGATTCGGGTTATGCATCTTGCTATGGCTGCCTTGATTCTTGGGCAGACAAAGCAAACGTCAAAGGGTTTGATTGATTTGATCAGGCTACATCTGCAGCGTATTGCTCCCACAATAAGTTATTCCATGGCTCAGGATAATAACCATGGGACTTCCGAGGCGGCGGCTCTTTTTATTGGAGGTAGTTGGCTTGCGGCACAGGGTGTGGCTGAGGGGGCCCCTTGGCAAGCTATTGGATGCAAATGGCTTGAAAACCGGGTTGCCCGTTTGATTGATCCGGATGGCAGTTTCAGTCAGTACTCGATTAATTATCATCGGATGATGCTTGATACGTTGAGCATGGTCGAGATATGGCGCAGTCATCTTGGTTCGCCAGAGTTTTCTGCGTTGTTTAGGTCACGGGCATCTGCTGCCGCTCGCTGGCTGTTCACCATGGTTGATTCGATCTCTGGGGATGCTCCAAATCTTGGGGCAAACGATGGGGCTCATTTGCTGCATTTGACTGAGTCTGATTATCGTGATTTTCGGCCATCGGTGCAACTTGGCATGGCGCTGTTTACTGATGAACGAGCCTATTGGGAGGATGGATTATGGAATGAGCAACTTGCCTGGCTGGGTGTTGCTCTACCCCAAAAAAAGGCCAAGCTGCCAGGCAATCAGCTCTTTGATGGTGGGGGCTATGCTGTGCTGAGGCGTACTGATGCCATGGTGTTGTTACGATACCCCCGATTCAGGTTCCGACCAAGCCATGCGGATGCTCTGCACGCCGATCTCTGGGTTGGAGGAGAGAATTTGTTTCGGGATGGCGGAACCTATAGTTATAATACCGATCCCGAATGGCTGACTTATTTTCCAGGAACTGTCAGCCATAATACGATACAGTTTGACGACCGAGACCAGATGCCTCGGTTGAGTCGTTTTTTGTTTGGAGACTGGTTGAAAACAGAGGCGGTGAAGCCGTTGATTGAGCAAAACGGAGAGACGACTTTCGGTGCAACCTATCGTGATGGATATGGTGCAAGGCATCAGCGTTCTGTTCGGCTTATGGATAATCGCATTATTGTACGCGACGAGGTTTCAGGTTTTAAGAGTAAGGCGGTATTACGCTGGAGAGTCAGGCCGGGCAACTGGTTCCTTGATGGGCAATACCTTACCGATGGTAAACATAGTTTGTCGATTAACTCCAGTGTTCCTTTGACTCGTATTGAGCTGGTCAGTGGCTGGGAATCACGATATTATTTGCAAAAAACGTCTGTTCCTGTTCTTGAGGTTGAAATTCATGAGCCTGGCTTTGTGACGACGGAGTATCAGTGTTAACTTAAGTGGTTGCAAATTGGAGATATAAATTGAAAAATATTGTCATTGTTGGTGCTGGGGGCTTTGGGACGGAAGCCATATGGGTGTTGGAAGAGATGAATCGCTTAAGCCAGGAGGAGGAGCGGTGGAATATTCTTGGATATGTCGATGATGATATAAACAAGAAAAATCTGAATTTCTATGGTTATCGGACTATTGGAACTCCTGAGGAAATTGCGGCACACCATGATTCGAGTGATCTCTGGTTTTTTTGTGCAATTGGTAATAACATTAACAAAATAAATGTTGTTACACGTATCGAGCAATTCGGTTGGCGGGCAGCATGTTTAATGCATCCATCTGTTATTTTCGCCAGAGAGGTTTCTGTAGGTGAAGGCACTTATATAGGGGCTGGTTCTGTTGTATGCCCAAATGTTACTATTGGAAAACATGTTTTAATCAACACACGTGTTGCTGTTGGTCATGATGCTGTTCTTGAAAACTTCAGTCAGTTATGCCCCGGTGCTCAAATAAATGGTGAATGCAGGGTAGGCCGAGGTG
>Ga0364920_10194_pt1 | contig 14942 bp, 10 predicted proteins | sample SorcelJu500001C8_FD_206961 | JGI IMG/M metagenome (GOLD analysis project Ga0364920, IMG submission 206961) | Enriched cells from Trout Bog Lake Hypolimnion, Wisconsin, USA - BchlTB.June20.5000.01.C8 | ecosystem: Environmental > Aquatic > Freshwater > Lake > Hypolimnion/Profundal zone | place: USA...
ACGGTCCATCGCGTGGCGCAACAAGATTTTTGCCGAATGTTTTGCTGATGTCAGGGAATTGCGCATTCCCAGCAGATGATTGATATCGGTACGATCAACCATCATTTTTCCGAGGACAGTAAATTCGGGAATCGGTGGGCGTACCAGGTCGAGCAAATTGCCCAGCAAGCGGCCATCGAAAGGCATGGGTTCCAGAGCGCGACCATTGAGGGTGGCACCATCCAGATCGGAAATATAATCGGGATGCTTAGGGCAAGGGCGATATTTGACATCCGAATTAGATTCGATTAATTGAATAGCGGGACCGCCATTCATTAGAAAAGCCTGGCGTATTGCCGTTGATGTGCGTTCGCCTACGGCATTGGTCAGATAGCGCGCTGCATCGCCCAGAGTATCGGTGGGGTTGACTTTGGCAGCATGGTGCGTGCCGGGTATCCAAGTGGTTCCAGCTGAAAGGGCAGTGGTACCGCCGACATATTCTGTGTGTTCCACGAGCAGTACACTGGCACCGTCAATGGCTGCAAACAGGGCGGCGGATAGGCCAGCACCACCGGCGCCGATTACGACTACATCATAACTTGTACCGTCCTTGATGGATGAAAATGTGGTATTCATTGCGCGTTGTCCACCTTGGTAACGGCTGTGAAATTGCTAACAGAATCGGTCGAAGTCTCAACCAGAAAATCGACCATCAAGTCGCGCACACGACCGAACATATCAGCCCCAGTCATGGTGGCGCAGCCTTTGGCACGGGCGGCTGCAATCAGTGGTGATATGGCTGGTGCCGTGATGACGCAGCCGACAAACATGGTAGCGCTGATGGGAGCAATATCGAGCGGATAGGGGTCGGTTTGTTTCATGCCCATTGGTGTGGCGTTCAATACAATATCGACGCCGACAGGGTCTGTGCTGCCATGTTCTACCTTGCAGCGGTTCAGACTATTTAGACGATCAACCAGCGTGGTGCGGCGTGCAACGTTTTCATCGACGATCGCCAGGCTGGTAACGCCAGACATGACCAATGCATGGGCAATCGCTGAGCCGGCACCGCCAGCACCGATCAATAATGCTTTTTTACCTTCAGGCTGACAGCCATTGTCGCGCATGGCAGCAACGAAACCCACGCCATCGAACATGGCACCATGCCAGCTGCCATCCGAGTTGCGACGCATGGTATTGACTGTATGCAGAAATGCGGCGGACTCGGTAGTCGTGCTGCACAAGTCAAAACAAGAAAATTTGTGCGGCACAGTGACAATAATGCCATCCACGTTTTTGGCAAGCGATATACCTGCTGTCCAGTTGGCAAGATCTTGTGGGGCAACATGGGCTGGCATGACATAGGCATTTTGTCCGCGATCATGATAAGCCTGGGTAACACCTGCCGGTGATTTAACCTGAGCTATCGGGTCTCCCACGATAAAATGAACACGTGTTGCACCGTTTAATTGTTGTGACATGGTAATTTGCTCCGTGGGTTGTAAAGAAATGATTCATCATATTACATAAAAGTGGAATGCAATTCAACTATTGAATTTAATTCTGTTTTTATGAATTATGTGTGCCATAATGCGGTTATTGATCAATAGCTAAAAAAATCATCAGTGCCAAGCACTGAAAAAAGTAAGGAGTGAGTAAAAAATGAGTGGAGTACTGGAACGAACCCTAAGCATTCTTGAATTATTGGCGCAGCACGGTCATGGTCTGGAGTTGGCGGCGATTGCCGATCAGCTCGCGATTCCGCGTAGTGGCGCGCATCGTTTATTGTGTGATCTAGTGCGCTGTGGTTATGTGCGGCAAGTGCGCGATCATGGCGATTATGTATTGACGACCAAACTGGTGGCGATGGGACTGAGTTATCTGAGTAATACCGGTATTGTCGATGTGGCACAACCGCTACTGGATCGTTTGGCTGAAATTTCTGGGGAATTGGTGCGCTTGTCGGTGATTGATGGGACGCGACTGACTTGGGTGGCGCGGGCTCAAGGTGCGCGTCAGGGCTTGCGTTACGATCCGGATATGGGGAGCGATGCACGCATAAGCTGCTCTTCTTCCGGTATTGCCTGGATGTCGACCATGACGGACGATGAGGCATTAGCATTGGTTGTTGGTCAGGGTTTGGGACAGCCAGATAGCTATGGTCCGAATGCGCCGACTAGCTTAAAGGCCATGATGGAGTATGTTCAGTTGGCGCGAGAGCTTGGTTATAGCCTAACACAAGAAACGTTTACAGCCGGGTTGAATGCTATGGCTGCACCGGTTCGGTTGCAGGGACAGTCGCCCCTAGGAATGATTTCCATCGCAGGTCCTTCGGTTCGGTTTACACCTGAAAAAATGCATGAGTTGGGTGCTGAACTTGTGGCTGTGGCAGCACAAATGGCAGCAGCCAGTGGCGCATCGCCATTTTTTAGTAAACGCTTGGTGTTGTCGGGGCAAACACCAGAAGCACAGTTAGTGCAGCAACCCATTTACGCCATATGAGACCGGATGTGAATCTGAACATGAAGCATGATATCGATTTGATTGTAGTCGGTTCCGGTGCGGGGGGGTTATCGACAGCAGTCACTGCTGCGCATCTTGGTTTGAAAGTGCTGGTTCTGGAAAAGGAAGCCTACTACGGCGGCACAACGGCCTGGTCTGGCGGTTGGATGTGGATACCCCGTAATCCGTTGGCGCTGGAAGCGGGGATCATTGAAGATAATGATGCTCCAATGACTTATTTGCGGCATGAACTGGGCTCCCGCTTTGAGCTGGAACGCGCTCGGATGTTTTTGGAAAACGGCCCACGCATGGTTAATTTTTTTCGAGCCAGAACGGCCTTACAATTCATCGATGGTAATGTCATGCCGGATTTTCATGGAAAGGCTCCGGGGGCGGCAATAGGGGGAAGATCGCTATGCGCCGCGCCCTTTGATGGGCGTAGATTGGGGCAGCATATCCGTTATCTGAAATCGCCTCTGCCCGAAACCACCCTATGGGGTATGGGGATTGCAGGAGGTGCCGAGTTACGACATTTTTACAATGCGCTGCGCCAGCCTGCTTCGTTTTGGCATGTGAGCAAACTGGTGCTGCACTATGGATGTGATCTGATATTGCATCAGCGTAGTATGCGTTTGGTAAATGGAAATGCATTAGTGGCAGGTCTTGCTGCATCGGCGTATGAACGTGGTGTTGAGATTCGGGTGAATAGTCCAGTGCAGCGATTAGTGCTGGAGCAAGGACGGATTGCTGGTGTTGTGGTAAATGATCAATGCATTCGGGCGCGCTGTGGCGTGGTGCTGGCGTGTGGTGGTTTTCCGCATGATCAAGTGCGCAAACAGCAGTTGTTGCCGCACGCCCCAAGCGGGCACGAGCATTTTTCTGCTGCGGCGCTGGGGAATACCGGAGATGGATTGCGTTTGGGCGAAACTGTCGGCGGCAGAGTGGGCTGCGATCAGGTACAGGCCGCGGCGTTAGCACCGGTGTCGTTGGTGCCACGGGTGGATGGAACGGTAGCGCATTTCCCCCATCTGCTTGAACGGGCCAAACCGGGTTTGATTGCTGTTACGGCATCAGGCCAGCGGTTTACCAATGAAGCTGATTCTTACCATGATTTTGTCCAGTCATTGTTGCGTGTGACAGTACCGGGACAGACGCCGCAGGCATGGCTAGTGTGCGATCACGATTTTATTCGTCGCTACGGTCTGGGTGCAGTCAAACCTGCGCCAATGCGGTTGAATAGAATGCTAAAAAATGGTTACCTTAAACGAGGCAATAGCTTGTCCGAACTAGCACAGGCGTGTGGCATTTCAGCCTTGGGTCTGGAACAGACGGTGTCGCAATACAACCAGCAAGCGCTTATCGGGAAAGATTCGGAATTCGGGAAGGGCGAAACGCCGTATAACCGGGGACAAGGTGATCAACATCAGCGCAATACGGCGTTGCCCAATCCCTGTATGGCACCGATTGAATCCGGACCATTTTATGCGGTGCGTATTGTTGCCGGAAGTCTGGGTACCTTTGCCGGTTTGGAAGTGAATTTATATGGGCAGGTGCTGGATGCGCAGAATCAGCCTCTGCCTGGCTTGTATGCAGCCGGTAATGATATGAATAGCATGATGGGCGGTCATTACCCGAGCGGTGGGATTACGTTGGGACCGGCCATGACCTTTGGTTTTATCGTTGCGCACCATGCTGCCGGTGTTGAAGCTGATATTGCCTTACAGCCTGTTTCGAATCCTGATTTATCCAACCCTATCAACCAACATTAAGGAAAAAACCATGTTTTACGAACTTTCTACCATGACTCTGCCATTTGGCACAGCAGGACAAGCTGCTACTAATGTCCAGGCGTTTTCGACGGCTTCTGATGCTAAGGGTGAATTGCTGGCTTGCTGGTTTACTGATATTGGTCAGTTGAACCAAATGATCGTGCTGCGCGAATTTTCCTCGCTTGCCGATCTGGAAGTAGAACGTCACCGGACTCAGAAAAGTGCCAGTCCGTTTGGTTGCGGTGAAATTTATCAAAGCTTGGAACAACACAGTTATCAGGGCTTTCCGTGGATGAAACCGGTACGTCCGAGTGCAGAGTCGGGCATTGTCGGACCGGTTTATGAAATTCGTACCTATGGCATCAAAACCGGTGGCGTACAAGCGACCATTGATTTATGGGAACAGTATGTGCCCTTGCGTGAACAGCTATCGCCTTGTGTAATTGCTATGGTGGCGCTGGATGGCCCGTTACGGTTTACCAATATTTGGGCATACCCAACGCTGGATGCACGGAGTAAAACACGTGCCGAAGCAGTTGCGCAAGGTGTTTGGCCTCCTAAAGGCGGTCCGGCACATTTGTCGACCACGATGACATCCACGATTGCGTTGCCAACAGCAGTATCTCCTTTGAAATAACGAGTACGGTCATCATTATGCGCGCTTATTCACTTGCTTATCTTACTTCCAGCACCCTGACACCACCTCAGGCGATTCGACTAGCAGCAGAGCTTGGGTATCAATTTGTCGGCTTGCGTTTACAGCCGAACGTACCCGGAGCACCGCAGCAAATGCTGATAGGTCAACCCGATATTTTACGGGAGACCTTAGCGGCAATGAGGGAAACGGGCGTCGGGGTATTCGATATTGAAATCATTCGCCTGAGCGCTGATGTACAACTGGCGACATATTTACCCTTGCTTGAAGCCGGAGCCGCACTCAACGCCAAAGCGGTGCTGGTTGCGGGAGACGACATAAATTCGGCACGTCTGGCGGATAATTATGCGCGCTTGTGTGACATGATGGCTCCTTTCGGTTTGACAGCGGATCTGGAATTTATGCCATGGACTGCAGTTCCCAACGCACAATCGGCTATGCAGATCGTGAATGCTGCCGGGAACCCTGACAATGCCGGCATTTTGATTGATGCGATTCACTTTGCCCGCTCGAATACCACACTCGACGACATACGCGCCATTCCAACTCGGCTTTTACACTATGCACAGATCTGTGACGCACCTGCCAACGTGCCTCCTGAGCAGCTTTTTACTGTTGAAGAACTGGTTCATGCAGCACGTTGCGAACGCTTGTTGCCAGGTGAAGGCATCATTGACTTGAACAGTTTATTTGCGACCTTGCCTGCTGATTTACCTGTCAGCGTGGAAATTCCGCATCATCTACGATTGTCTCTGGTCAGTCAGACAGAATGGGCCAGGTCGGCACTGGCAGCGAGTCAAATTGTAAGTCGGTCTGTGAGTTAATCCGTAATTCGCAAGAGTTCACAGTAGTTATCTGGACTTACGCAAAACCATCCCAGCGGCGTTATTGCCGTCTACCCCTACTAGAGCTTGTCATTGTCGGCAAACCTTGCTGGATTAGTGTTGCGTAATTTTTGGAGTTTAGTTGTTGATGATGTATTAACGATGTATTAACGCAATAAAAATTAATTCATTCAATGGAGAGAGATATGAGTACTACATTTAAAAAAAACCTGATTTTGTCGGCAGTATTGTCGGCTAGTGCATTCGCTGCGCATGCACAGTCGAATGTGACGATTTATGGTGACTTGGATCAGTATCTGGGTTACATCCGTAGTAGCACAGGGAATAGCGTTACTGGCATCAATGATGGTTCGATCTTGCGTAGCCGTTTAGGTTTTCGTGGTATGGAAGATTTGGGTAACGGTTATCAAGCTAAATTCAATTTGGAACAAGGATTGAATGCGAACAGTGGTTCTTCCGCTGATACGACGCGGTTGTTTGATCGTCAGGCATGGGTAGGTATGAATACACCGTACGGTGAAGTGCGTCTGGGTCGTCAAAATACCCTCATTTTCTATGCTGGCGATGCGATTGATTACACGGCCCGTACCACGTTTGGTTCAGTGATCAATACCTTTGGTGTGCCATCACGTTATGATAATGATATTTCTTATCAAACGCCACGTATGTCTGGTTTGCAATTGAGTGTGCATTATGCTTTGCCGGAAAATTCAACGGCCACAGTGAATAATAAGGCATTGGTGCAATTGGGTGCGGATTACCAAAATGGTCCATACCGTTTTGGTTATGCCGGTCTGGAAGCAAGTCCAAATGCAGTAACAGCAACGTTCACCCAAAAAGTGGTGTACCACAATGTGTATGCTGACTATGACTATGGTCAAGGTAAAATTTATTATGCCTTCGTGCGTAGTAATAACGTCACGGGTAATAGCAGCGGTAATGATGCGACAGCGATTTTGAGTAACATCAGTAATCCGAATAACTTCTTTGCTGGTACTGATGCCAACGTTAATCGTTTCTACAATATCAATCAAATCTCAGTGGATTACCGTGTTTCGACAAAACTGCGCGTTGGTGCCTTGTATGGCGTGATTGACGATACTTCCGGCGGTAATACTGGAGCATCAGGTGGCAACGTTGGTGTATTTTATGATTTGTCCAGCCGTACGACACTGTACAGTTTTGCTAACTACATGAAAAATCAAGCGAACGCAGGCTTCCGTTTCAGTGGTTCTGCAGGTCCATCAGCAAACTTGTCTGGTACCGATATCAATGGTAAAGGCTTGACCGGTTTGCAAGCTGGGATCTTATTCCGCTTCTAAATTGCATGTTGTAGTAATTATACAAATGAATTTTGGGCTAGTCCACATTGATGTGCCTTGGCCAGAAAAGAAGCGCGTCGTTCAATACGATAAATAGATCCTCAATTTGCGCGATATTCGCTCAATAAGGGTGGTTATCGCGCATTTTTGTTTTATGGCCTTGTGGGGTAAATGCGGACTGTTTATCATGTAATGATGCAATTTTAATTGCTATCTTATCGCATTTTGCTTGAACGGAGTTTTTGTGAGTGTTTCCATTTTTGATGGTTTTTTGACGACGCCTGCGTGTATCGCGGTCTTTGATGATGCAGCTGTGGTTCAGGCTATGCTGGATTTTGAAGCGGCACTGGCACGAGCTCAAGCTGCCCAAGGATTGTTTTCGGAAGAGGTCGCACGTGATATTGGTGTTGCATGTGATGTGGCATTGGTGGATATTCCCGCGCTGATCGTAGCGGGTCGGCGTGCCGGTAGTCTGGCGATTCCGTTGGTAAAGACATTGACGCAAACGGTCGCTGCAACTGCACCAGCATCGGCGATGCATGTGCATTGGGGAAGCACTAGTCAGGATGTGATTGATACGGCGATGGTGCTGGTTACACGTGATGCATTGCAATTGCTGGATCAGGGTTTGGCATCTCTGTCCGCGCGTTTACTGGCGTTGGCGCAGGAGCATCTAGCTACGCCGATATTGGCGCGGACCTTGATGCAACCGGCACAAGTCACCAGTTTTGGCTTCAAATTACTGGCTTGGGCTGCGCCATTATTGCGTGCCCGTACACAGTTACACCAAACGGCAGAACGTGCTTTGCAATTGCAGCTTGGCGGTGCGGTTGGTACCTTGGCGGTGATGGGAGATCAGGGCAGTGCTGTAGTGCGACGCGTGGCCGCTGATCTAGGCTTGGCTGTCGCGGATGCTGCGTGGCATACCCAACGCGATGAATGGGTCAGGTTGGGCTTGGAGGTCGCTGTATTAGTTGGTAGTTTGGGTAAAATTGCGACGGATTTATCCTTGCTGGCGCAGGGTGAAATCGCTGAGTTGGCGGAACCATCGGGGAATGGTCGAGGGGGATCCTCTGCCATGCCGCACAAGCGTAATCCCGTTTCAGCCATGATTGCATTAGCTGCTGCCGCCAGAACACCGCAGCATGCTGCGGCATTATTGGCTACGATGGGACAGCAGCATGAGCGTGGTTTAGGGAATTGGCAAGCGGAATTAGCAGAGTGGCCTGGACTATTCCAAAGTGCACATGGTGCGCTTTCAGCTTTAAATGATGCTATGGCGGGCTTGCAAATTGATAGCACCAGAATGCGGAAAAATATTGATGCATTGCAGGGTTTAGTCTTTGCCGAGGCGGTATCGATTGCGTTGGCTGCCGCGATTGGTCGTCCACAAGCACATAGTTTGATGGAACAGTTGACGCAGCAGGCGGTGGCGACGCAGCAGTCTTTGGTCGATATCGTTATCGATGCTGCAAAAAATGACCCGCGTCTGCGCGATAAGGTCGATATCGCATTATTGCAGTCTTTGTTTGATCCCGTTGCCGCCACCGCGCCGGGACACGCATTGGCACTGCAGCAGTTGCCAGCGATGCTGGCAACATTGGCTAAGCAAAATCATCGCTAAGACACTAACACTATGAACCCGGCGACTGCAATTGAGGTAAGCGCCGTTTTGATATTTATTGATTACTCACTGAGGCTATTGTAATGAGCTACGATCCGATTGATCACAACGTTGAACGCGGTCTGATAAACCGTCGCCAAATTTTAGGCGATGAATGGGTAGACCGTTCGCTGAAAAATGCCAACAGTTTTAACGCCGAATTTCAGCAATTGATTACTCGATTTGCTTGGAATGAAATTTGGGGTCGCCCAGGGCTAGAGAAAAAAACACGTCGTGTTATTGTCCTTGCGATTACGATGGCGCTAGGTCGTTGGGAAGAATTTGAACTGCATGTGCGTGCCGCGTTATTGGGCGATGCTGATACTCGGTTAACGCCGGAAGAATTGAATGAAGTGTTAATGCAATCGGCGATTTATGCGGGTGTACCAGCAGCGAATACTGGCTATACCCATGCCCAACAAATTTTGCGTGAAATTGGTGAGAAAATTGCTTATGAACTAACGCCAATGGCACCATCCGATACCTGCCATCCTGGCATAGGAAAACAAGGCGTCACTCAAACGCAACCGGCCTTGTATTACAGCGTGCGTGAACCGCGTAATAAAAAACCGCCACGTCATACGATTGTCCTTAGTCATGCATTGGGATGTGATCTGACGATGTGGGATGCGCTGGCAAATCAGCTTGCCGCAGATTGCAGGGTCATTTGTTATGATCATCGTGGACATGGTAGTTCAGCGTCACCCGCTGGCTTGTATACCATGGCGGATTTGGCCGATGATGCCGCCCGGTTGCTACGAGAGCGTGATACCGGACCGGTTGTGTGGGTGGGTTTGTCCATGGGGGGCATGGTTGGGCAAGAGCTGGCACTGCGTCATCCGACTTTGGTGTCCACCCTGATTTTGGCCAATACTACATCCGCTTATCCAGAAGTGATTCAGGCTATTTGGCAACAACGTATTGCGACCGTGCAAAAATCAGGAATAGAAGCGATTGCCGATGCGGTGATGGGACGGTATTTTCATGATCAGTTTCGGGCGCAGAATAGTGCCACGATCGCGCGTTACCGTCGGCGTCTGGTTACCACCAATTCTGTTGGGTATGTAGGGTGTTGCCATGCTGTCGGTACTGTTGACACCACCACTCGGCTGGCGCAAATTACCGCGCCAACCTGGGTGATTGCGGGTGAGCTGGATCAAGGTACGCCCATCGCGATGTCGCAGATTCTGGTTGATGCTATTCCACAGGCACATGCTCCTGTTCACATCATACAAAACGCATCGCATTTATCGGCCATCGAACAGCCTGCAGCATTTGCTGATGCGGTGGTACAGGTGTTGCAGGCTATTTCATAGTGGTGAGATAACAGCGGGACAAATTCCCTTGTCAGTACTGAGCAATCATGCGACTCTTGCTTCATAACACGGAGACGCGTTGCCATTGCAACGCTCGAGCGTAGTGATTTACTCGGAACATAAAATGCTAAAACGCACATTAATTCAGGTCGCCATCATGGCGGCCTATGCTGGGGCACAAGCTGCCTCAGCAGAAAATACGACTGAACAAGCAGCAAATAATAACCCTGCCGTAGCCGAAGTGGTGATTGTCGGTACCTCCCCGTTGACTTCATTGGGAACATCATTACGCCAGGTGCCTGCCAATGTGCAAATCGCCACCGGTAAACAAATTAGTCAACAGGGTTCGCTTAATCTAGGTGAATTTATGGATAGCAATCTGGGTTCAGTCAATTCCAGTAATAGTGCGGGTAATCCTTACCAGATGGATATTTCGTATCGCGGCTTCACGGCTTCGCCCATTTTGGGCACGGCGATTGGTCTATCCGTATTCCTTGACGGAGTCCGGGTCAATGAACCATTCGGCGATATCGTCAACTGGGATCTGATCCCTGCGAATGCCATCGCAAGCATCAATCTGATCCCGGGTTCTAATCCTTTATTTGGCTTGAATACCTTGGGTGGTGCGATTGCAGTGGAGACAAAAAATGGTGCTAGCAATCCCGGTTTCACGGCGACGGTGAGTGGTGGTTCCTGGGGTCGTCGGGCAGTAGCAGCGGAAGTTGGCGGAGTTGATGCTGCTCATGACATGGACTATTTTGTCGCTACGAATATTTTTCATGAAGACGGTTACCGCGACTTCAGTAGTAGTGATATTCGGCAATTTTTTACCAAGGAACGTTGGCATGACGCGCAAACTCGACTGGAGTTAAGTCTGGCTTTGGCTGACAATAGCATGTACGGTACTTCGGTACTACCATCATCCATGCTGAATAATCCTTCGTATGCGTATACTGCACCAGATAATATCAAGAATAAAAATGTTTTATTGGCACTCAAAGGCTCAAGATCGATTGATGATGATAAATTAATTGATGGTAATATTTATTATCGGGGTAGTAACGCCATCAATAGCAACAGTAATGCTTCTTGCGACAATAGTGTCATTTCCCCAGAAAATTGCGTGGCGAATCAAAGCAATGGCGATCTGGATGCTTCCAACATCATCTCGTCAACGCGGCAGCATTCTATTGGTGCATCATTGCAATTAAGTTTGCTTGGTGATGTCATGGGTCACAAAAATACCTTTACCGCCGGTGCCTCACTAGATGCCAGCAAGGTTAGTTATCTTAGCTCGACATACGGTGCCAATTTGGTCGGTGAAGTCACTTACACGATAGATCCATCCGGTGCAAATGCGATTAACCCATCGAATCCGTTCTATCAAGGTGGCGTTAATTTGACAACTCAAAATAATTATTACGGGTTATTTGCCACAGATAACTTTGCGTTGAATGATCAATGGAATCTGACACTTTCTGGGCGCTATAATTATGCCACGGTTGATTTAAGTGGTTCAAGCAACGATGGTAATGGCAATATTGGTGACCTGAATGGAAAACATGCCTATCACCGACTGAATCCTGCAGTGGGGGTCAACTATAATCCCGCCAAAAATCTGACCTTGTACGCGGCGTACAACGAAGGTATGCGCGCACCGAGTCCGGTCGAGTTATCATGTGCGAATCCAGCACAACCATGTGCGCTGCCGACCGGATTTACTTCCGATCCCGATCTTCACATGATTGTTTCCAAGACGCTGGAGGCAGGGATGCGCGGTAAAATTTCATCTGCTATAGGGTGGGATTTTGCGTTGTATAACACGGAAAATAAAAATGATATTCAGTTTATTGCCAATGGCTCGAACAATGGTGTGACTGGATTTTTCCAGAACGTAGGTACAACCCAGCGCCGTGGTCTGGAATTCGGACTGCAGGGTAAATTTGATAATCTGACCTTGTCTGCCAATTATGGTTTTGTCAAAGCCACATATGAAACGGCGTTTACCGAAGCTGCTGGGCAAAATAGTACGGTGAATCCAGTTACTGGGCTCATTACGGTCAATAAAGGCAATCAGATTCCGGGCGTGGCGCGGCAAACCCTTAAACTCAGGGCGAGCATGGATGTGAACCCGGTCTGGAATGTTGGATCCAACGTCGTTGCTTCCAGTGGTCAATATGCCCACGGCGATGAAAACAATCAGGATATCAATGGCCCACTGGCTGCTTATGCTGTGGTCAATCTGGATTCCCACTACACCTTGTCGTCAAAATGGCAGTTGTTTGCCAAGGTGACGAATCTGTTTGATAGAAATTACAGTACGTTTGGTATCCTCGGCCAGAATATGTTTACTGCGCAAAATGAGCTTGCACAAGTACCTGCTGCGGGTAGGGGTGTGTGGCTTGGCCTGAGCTATCAATTTGGTGGGCATGGTGGTAGCGGGCACTAAAAATTTAATTTCGTAGTAAAAACATCACGTATCCCCTCCCCCGTGATTTTCCCGCATCGCCTTTTTGGTCGTATGCGGGTTTTTTTTGCGAGTAAAATCCAGCGCAATGAATTGCAAGGAATAATCAAAAATTAAAAATTGATTGACTGCAAGTTTATTTTTAACGATAATCATTCTCATTCGTATTTTAACTATGCTGCACAAACGCGCAGCATTGAGGATCATTGTTGTTATGTATAAAAAATTTCACTTGGGCCAAAAGCTTTTTATGTAAACGATCTTGAATTCTATGCTCACCAAGGAAAATGGTCTCATTTATGCCCGATACAATATCTACCTTGGACGAAACCATTGAGAAACTTTCTATGCTAGAAAGTGAAATCGATCTCTTGTTTGAGCATGTGCCTTTCGGAAGTCACACATCTGATATTGATCATGTCTACCAGCAGATTAATTCACTGGAGCTTGCATGGTTGGGGTATACCCGCGAAGAAATCATCGGCAAAAAGAAATTGATTGATTTTCTGACTCCAGATAGCAGGTTGAAATTTCACACGCATTTTTCCTTCGAAGCTAATAATAGATTCGTTGCCAATCTTGAACTTGATTTGGCGAGCCGAGATGGGACGATCAGACCCATTTCCCTAAATTCAATCAATTTTACGGATGAAAATGGAAAATGCGTCAAACATCGCTCTGTGTTGTTTGACCTGACTGAACTTAAACAAAATGAGAACATGCGGCGTATCGCTGCCATCACATTTGAATCCCAGTCTGGAATGGTCATCACCGACTCCCAAGGGATAATCAAACAGGTGAACCGTACTTTTACTGAGTTGACTGGTTACAGCATACACGATGTGCGGGGTAAGACGATGCATCTACTTAACTCCGGTCTCCATGATAAGTTGTTCTACCAAAAAATGTGGCAATCAATAAAAGAAAGCGGTTGCTGGCAAGGTGAAATTTGGAATCGCCGTAAGAATGGGGAAATTTATGCAGAGTGGTTGAGTATTGCAGCTGTTCATGACGATGATCGTACGGTCACCCATTATATCGGCAGCTTTTTTGATCTTACAGAAACTAAAAATGCGCAAGCAGAAATTGGTCGTCTGGTTTATTTTGATCCGCTGACTCAACTCCCCAACCGCCGTATGCTGCAAGACAACATTACCCATGCCTTGGCTTCATCAATTCGAAGCAGGTACCATGGTGCAATTCTATTTATTGACTTGGATAATTTTAAGCTGATTAACGACACCCGAGGCCGTGATGTTGGCGATTTACTCTTGGTCGAAGTAGCTAAACGCTTGCGTAACTGCGTGCGCGAGGGGGGAAGTATTGCACGCATGGGCGGTGATGAGTTTGTCGTGGTACTGGAAGGGTTGAGCGTGCATGCGGTAGAGGCCGCAATCCAAGCTAAGGTAGCAGGTGAAACTATATTAGCCGTTCTGAGTCAATCGTACAAGCTGCGCGGTTATAAATTAAATTGTACAGCAAGTATCGGACTCAGCATGTTTGGTGAAGGAGATACTGCTGCAGACTTGCTTCAACATGCCGATATTGCTATGTATCAATCAAAAAAATTAGGGCGCAATGCACTATGTTTTTTTGATCCAGCTATGCAGGCGGTGCTTATTGCCCGTGTTGCCATGGAAGAAGATTTGCATCATGCATTGGATCAACATCAACTGGAATTATATTATCAGGCACAAGTAAACCAGCAGCGTCAAGTTATTGGTGCGGAAGCATTGCTGCGTTGGCGGCATCCTTCGCAAGGGGGAGTCTCACCCATGAAATTCATTCCACTGGCTGAGGAAACGAGATTGATATTGCCTATTGGGCAATGGGTGCTAAAAACTGCCTGCGCGCAACTCAAAGCTTGGGAATGCAATGCATATACCCGAGATTTACAATTGTCGGTTAACGTTAGTGCACGCCAATTCCACCAAGTGGATTTTGTTTCACTGGTGCTAAAGGAGGTGAAGCACTACGAGATTGATCCAAAACTACTCAAACTCGAACTGACAGAAAGCGTCGTGTTAGACGATGTGGAGGACGCGATCACCAAGATACGTGCGTTAAGAGATTATGGGATACGTTTTTCCATGGATGATTTTGGTACGGGCTTTTCATCACTTTCCTACCTGACAAAACTTCCATTCATGCAACTTAAAATAGATAAATCATTTGTAAGCAATATAGGCGTTAACCCCGCTGATGCTATCATCGTGAAAATTATCATCAACATGGCTTCTAGTCTTGGCATGGAGGTGATTGCTGAGGGGGTAGAAACAGAGGCGCAGCGCGATTTTCTTGAGGAACATGATTGTCATTTTTTTCAAGGATATTTATTTGGCAAGCCCGTGCCGATTGCCGAATTTGAGGCCTTGTTGGAGACCTCACTTAATTGAATTTTAAAGGAGAGATGTTTTTAATATG
>Ga0364920_10281_pt1 | contig 14923 bp, 13 predicted proteins | sample SorcelJu500001C8_FD_206961 | JGI IMG/M metagenome (GOLD analysis project Ga0364920, IMG submission 206961) | Enriched cells from Trout Bog Lake Hypolimnion, Wisconsin, USA - BchlTB.June20.5000.01.C8 | ecosystem: Environmental > Aquatic > Freshwater > Lake > Hypolimnion/Profundal zone | place: USA...
CGACGGGGTCAAACTCCCCAAAAAAACGAAAGTAGCCGATCTTTTGTTCCCTCTTCTCGAACAGACCCCTGAATTATAAATGCGCATCGCCCAAATCTCTGATTTTCATTACACAGAGCTGACTTTCAATCCGCTGCGGCTCTTCTCCAAGCGCATCTTGGGGCTTTGCAATTGGCTCCTGCATCGCAATCGAGAATTTTCTGCGCAGCAGATCGAAGATTTGCCGGCGCTTTTCCGCGATCTGCATGTCGATCTTGTTTTGCTGGGAGGCGATTTTACAACGACGTCGCTGCAAGAGGAGTTCATCCAAGCAGAAAAGTTCGTGAAAAAACTGACGCAGCCTTGGATTGCGATTCCGGGCAACCACGACCACTACACAGCCAGCAGTTATCGACAAAAGCGCTTTTACAAATATTTTGCCAATCAAAACGCGACCTGTTTTTCCTTGCAGAAAGAGGAAATCGAAGGACACAACATCGCTCCCGGATGGTGGGTGGTTGCCGTCAATACCGCTTATCCGACGGGGATTGCCTCTTCTCGGGGATTTTTTTCCGAGCAGGTAGAAGCAAAGCTCGAGGACTTCATCAAGAACCTTCCGAAAGGCGATCGCGTCATCTTGTTGAATCACTATCCTTTCTTTCAAAATGATGCGCATCACAGGACGTTGAAGAGGGGGGAGGCGCTCGAACAGCTTTTGCGCCGCCAGAGCAAGATCGTCCTGTATCTCCACGGGCATACGCATCGCCGCATCATCGCCGATCTGCAATCGGCCGATTTGCCGATCATCCTCGATAGCGGAAGCTGCACGCTCAGGAAAGGGGGATCGTGGAATCTCATCGATATTTCTGCAAGCGGGTGTGTCGTGACGCCGTATGTTTGGGAAGGCGGATGGAAAAAATCCGAGGCAAGGGAGTTTTCATGGACGAGGTAGAGGAACCTTGGTTTGATGCGGGGCTTAAATTCAAATGCACCGGATGCGGCAAGTGCTGCACCGGATCGCCGGGATATGTCTTTTTATCGAATGCGGATCTGGAAAGATTCGCAGCGCATTTTCAGTGCTCGATCGAAGAATTCATGCAGCGCTACACACGATTTGTCGAGGGGCAATACGCTTTGCTCGATCGCCCTGAGACGTACGACTGCATTTTCCTTGCCGATAAGAAATGCACGGTCTACGAAGCGCGCCCGACGCAATGCCGCACCTTCCCTTGGTGGGTGCATCATTTGCGCGAACCGAAGGATTGGGAGGAGGCGGCTATCCGCTGCGAGGGGATCAACCATCCGGATGCGCCTGTCGTCCCTTCTTTGCACATCCAGGAACAATGCTTGACCTATCTCGACAATCTGTTGGATCAAAATTTTAGTTTTCCATGAAAAAGTTCGCTGTGTTTTTACTTTGTCTGTTTTCTAGCCTTTATGCAGAAAGGGGAATTGTCGTTGCATGCAACGATAAATACGCCGCTGATTTGCTTCCGAGCCTTGCCTATCTTCGCAAGGAACTCCGATGTACATTACCCATAGAAGTGTGGCATGCAGGCAATGAGCTCTCCGAACGAATCCAAAAAAAGATGTCTCTCTATGAGCCGATCGTTTTTAAAGATATCGAAAAAGCGTTAGGGGATTTTGATAATAACTATCGCGGCTTCCAAATCAAACCCTACATGATGCTCGCATCTGCGTTCGATGAAATGATCTTAATGGATGCCGATGTCTACTTTTATCAAGATCCCTCTGCGCTCTTTGAAAATCGGTCTTATCAAGAAACGGGCGCCTATTTTTTTCGCGACCTCAGATATTGGCAATTTCCAAAGACCCACACGAAAGAACAATATCATAAAAGAAGAGAATTTTTCCGGTCATTGATTGCAAAACCCAGCGCCTATTTCCCACAGGAATGGAGTCATTTTTGGCTCGATGATATAAAATTTTCTCCAGAGCATCCGCTTCTTGAAGCGTTTCAAGAATCGGGATGCTTGGCTTTCAATAAAGCAAAGCATTCAGCCGGTTTGCAAATGATTGTAAGATTAAATAGAGAAAGAGCAATTACTTACAAATATATTTATGGCGATAAGGAGACTTTTTGGTTGGGGTTAGAAGTCGCAAGAGAGCCTTATACAATCAATCGCGACTTTCCTCTTTCTCTACACTGTTTAAAGCGCGCCGTTCATGTTGTGCAAGTCTATGAGGATGAGCTCTTTTATCAGCAAAAGAGCCCAATCCCAGTAGATCGATCCGCTTTTTTTAATGAGGACTTGGGAAGGTCTAAATACGAGAGAAATGGGGATCGGCTCATCACAGATCAAGAAATGCAAAAAATAATGTCTGTTTATTCGTACTACAAATCTTTTTAAATTTTTTTTCTTGGAAAAAAATTGTCTCCTCGTAGTAGAATTTTCTCATTGAAAAAAGACCAAGGAAGATCATTATGATATTTGGCGATGTTTTCTCCCGTTTCCCTGCAGGTACAGGGGATCCTACTCCCCGTCCTATTTCCGTTCTGGGGTGCCGTGCGTATTCACTTAAGGGATTCCCCGTGCGTGCATCGGGGTCGCTGGTGTCTTTTGAAGCCCCCATCAAAAACACAGGACCCTATAAATCCGAGAGCGCAAGCCAGTTGCTCGTACAATTTCCTCAGCTTGCTGATGCTCGTCCAGGGATCCCTCCGAAAACTCCCGAATCTCCCAAGACGATCACCCACATCCCCGAGACCCCCAAGCCAGGGTCGCAGGCAGAGGGCCAAGCCCCCGCTAAGGCAGAGAATCGTGTCAGCGATGCAGCAGCACAGAGAACTTTTGCAGAAAAACTCGATGATCTCGCGAAACGCACCTTCGCTATAGTGAGGGCTATAGACGGAGACAGACCGTCTATAATTAGGTGGTCTGATGAATAGAGATCTTGGTCTCTTCGCCGTTTAGATCCCATGAGGTTCCGTCGCAGGGGCCGAAAATCACTTCGCGGGAGAGTACTTCTCCCGCAATATATTTCTCATATTGCGCAAAACACAGCTCGACGCGCTCAGTCGTCTGCATGCAAATTTTAATGCGGTCGGTGACCGCCAATCCCATTTCACGGCGCATCGTGTTGATTTTATTGACGATCTCGCGCGCTAAGCCTTCCTCCAGCAACTCCGGCGTCATTCCCGTGTCCAATGCGACGGTGAGATCGCCCTGATTTCCGGCGGCGAGGTTCTCTTTCACTTTGCGCTCGATCTGGACATCGCTTGCGGTCAATACAATCGCCTCTCCCTGGATTTCAATCTGCACGGTTTTCCCGGCGAGAAGCTCCTGCATTTGCCTTCTTGAGAATCCGCTGATGATTTTTTGCGCTTCTCCCATGAATTTGCCGATTTTTTTGCCGAGCACGGGGAAATTGGGTTTCGCAAGCCATTTGACAAATTGCGTCTCGTCGCTATGGAATTCGATCTCTTTGACGTTGAGTTCATCGGCGATGAGCCCTTTTTGCTTTTCCAGCGCGCGCAAAAGCTCCGGATTCGACGTGATGAGATGCGCCTTTGCAAGGGGCTGTCTTACTTTGAGTTTGTATTCTTTGCGCAGGCTATGGCCGAGGCTCACCGCATCTTGCGCCGCCTGCATCTCTGTTTCGAGTTCGATGTTGCGTGTTTTTGCATTGTAATCTGGGAAGCGGCAAAGGTGCACGGAATCTGGCATGGAAGGGGTGCGCAGTTCTTGGTAGATCGCGTCGGTCAAGAAGGGGAGGAAGGGGGCTGCAACATAGCTGAGATCCAGCAATACGGTGTAGAGGGTCGCAAACGCCTCTTGTCTGTCTTTTGTGTCCTGATCGGCCCAGAATCTGCTGCGGCATCTGCGGATATACCAATTGGTCAATTGATCGACAAAAGCGACGAATGGTTCCACTGCTTGACTGAGCTCATAGTTTTCCATCGCCATTTCGACATCTTGGATGAGCTTTTGCGTAATGGACAACAGCCATCGATCGATCAGCGCATGCGGAGTATGATGGATTCTTTGCGGCGCCCATTTGTAAATTTTTGCGTACGTAGATAAAAAGACAAACGAATTCCAAAGGGGAATCAACACCTGTCTGACCACATGTTCGACCCCTTTTTCAGAAAAGCGTAAATCTTCCGCTTTGACAGATGGGCTATTGAGCATGTAGAGGCGGATCGCGTCGGCGCCAAATTTGTCGATGACGATTTCCGGATCGGGATAATTTTTCAGCCGCTTTGACATTTTGTTGCCGTCTTCCGCGAGGATGATCCCGTTGACGATGACATTTTTAAAGGCGGGCTTATTGAAGAGCGCGGTCGACAAAACAGTCAGCGTATAAAACCAGCCGCGCGTTTGATCGAGCCCCTCTCCGATGAAGTCGGCGGGAAAAGTTTTTTCAAAAGTGTTGACGTTCTCAAACGGATAATGATTTTGCGCATACGGCATCGATCCCGACTCAAACCAGCAATCGAAGACCTCTGGAATGCGCCGGAATGTTTGTCCGTTTTTTACGAAGGTGAGATCGTCGATGAAATGGCGATGCAGATCGGTCACTTTTGCGCCGGTGAGTTTTTCCAATTCGGCGACGCTCCCCACAGCGTGCAGATCGCCTTTGTCTCCGCGCCACATCGGAATCGGCGTTCCCCAATAGCGGTTGCGGCTGATCGCCCAGTCTCTGGCGTTTTCAAGCCACTTGCCAAAGCGGCCGTCTCTGATGTGTTCCGGCACCCAGTGGATTTGCGCATTGACCGCGAGCAGCGCGTCTTTGATTTGTTCTACAGCGACAAACCAGGTGCGCACCGCCTTGTAGATGAGCGGCGTGTCGGATCGCCAGCAAAACGGGTATCTGTGGTGGATGGTGCCTTGGTAGAAAAGCGCGCCCTGTTTTTTCAGATCGCGCATGATTTCTTTATCCGCGTCTTTGACGAGCATCCCGGCGTACGGAGGAACCTCTTTTGTGAAGCGGCCATTGCTGTCTACGGGACAGACAAGCTCGATGTTCTCTCGTTTGCACGCAAAAAAGTCCATCTCGCCAAAAGCAGGCGCCGAGTGGACAATGCCTGTTCCTTCCTCCAGAGAGACTGCATCTTCCAAAATCACGCGGAAGGCGTTCCGATCGGCAAAAAACGGGAAGAGGGGTTTGTAGCGCGCGCCTTCTAACGCTTCTCCGAGAAAACGGCTGACGACTTCATAGCCTTCCTTGAAATAGGTCTCGATGCGCGATTCGGCCAAAATGTAGATTCGGCCCGTCTTCAGATCCTTGACTTTGACGTAGGGATGTTGGCCGCCGACCATGAGCGCTAAATTTGAAGGCAATGTCCAGGGCGTCGTCGTCCACGCCAAGAAGGATGTTCCCGGCTCATCGATTTTTTCGAAAGCGACGACGATGGATGGATCGTCCACTTCGCGGTAATTTAAGTTTGCCTCGAAATTGGAAATCGGCGTCCCTAACTTCATCGAGAAAGGCATCACCTTAAAGCCTTCGTAGACGAGACCCTTCTGAAAGAGCTGCTGAAAGACCCACCAGACGCTCTCCATGAAATCGGGATCCATCGTCTTGTAGGTTTTGCGGAAATCGACCCACCGGCCCATCCGGTCGACTGTTTTCTTCCACTCTTCCGTATAGCGAAGGACGATGCTGCGGCACTCTTCATTGAAGGCGGCCACCCCGAATGCTTCGATATCGACGGCGCCTGAGAGTTCTTTTGCCTTTTCGATCTCATTTTCGACCGGCAAGCCATGGCAGTCCCAGCCGAATCTGCGCGGCACGCAAAAGCCCTTCATCGTCTTATAGCGCGGCACCACGTCCTTGATCGTCCCTGCAAGCAAATGGCCGTAGTGGGGGAGTCCTGTTGCAAACGGGGGGCCGTCATAGAAGGAGAACAGGGGATCTTTCACCCGCTCCTCTACGGACCTCTCGGAAATCTGGTGTTTTTTCCAAAACTGGAGGATTCTCTCTTCGCGCTTCGGAAAGCTCTCGCTACTGTCAAACTGAAAAATAAGGCACCTATAAAGAGGGGTCATTATAGATCGTATAGGATATTTTTGTCGCTTTTTAGTGTAAGTGATTGAATGTAAGCACACTAGAGTTCTCCGGAGATGTCTGTATTTGTGTTATAAAAATGCGAATAAAGAATTTTTTTTATTTAGCGTTTTAATTTATGTTGTTGTATAATAATTATTATGAAAACATCATTGTATTTTTTTAATAAGTATAATTGCTCAGGCGGAGAAAACAAGGGTATTTATCAAACAATTTTGAAAGAACCTTATTCAATACGGTTATGTCCTTATGCGCAACTCATTCAAAGGAATGAAGAGATTTTGAAGGAATTGAATAGAAGAGATGCTTGGATTATGAAGAACGAGTACTATAGCATTAGATCTCTGCAGCAACAGTCTGAAACACTTTCATTACCGGAGATTGTGTTGCAAACACGAAATAATTGCGACCGAATTTCCTTGGATCAAGACCCTATAATTGATATTTCTTCCGAAGTATTTTCTGATCTTGCGGAGTTGCAAAAGAAGGATGCGTTTTCTTCGAAAAGCGATATGTTGCGTGCGTTTGCATATCTTCGTGAATTCCTCTATCAGGGAATCTCTCCGGAAAGAGCCGAATTTCACTGTGTGACTCGTATGTTGTGGACGAGTTATATTATGCATCATATTTTAAAGATTCAATGTGAAGAATGCATTCTGAGGTCTAAAAAGGGAATTTTCATTCCATCGCCTGAGCATTTGGAATCTGCAAATGCGACAGAACTTAAAAAATACCTAATCGATTTTAGTCAAGATCCTGCGTGGCGATTTCATCCGGAAATATGGCGGCAATATTTTACTAACGGCGCTCCTCCACTGGGTTTATCTTGGAGTTTCCATGCAGCGGTTCGCGTGCGTTGCCAAGAAGAGGGCGCGCAAGAATATATTTTTGATCTCCTTTTAGACAGTCCTGTGACACCTCAACAATGGGAAGAGATTTTCTCAGGGAAAATTTATTTCCGTTCTAAACAGGAAATGGTACTGCTGGACGGAAGTCTTTCCGGCAACATGTTTCGTACAAACGTTCCTGCGAGGAGAACGCATTGGGAGCACGTTTCTACGATCCAACGATGCGCTCTACGCTCTATCGCAACAAGTTTGTACGCTGCCCGTTTTGATCTTTCCGATACTGAAAAAGAAAGAGACGTATTTTTGCCTTTCTTCCCTTTGTAAAAAGATCATCGTAGTGAATTTTGTCGTTGGGAAATGGTTGTTTGTGTATATACGTGAACTCCATGCTTCCTGCCGAGGAATTTTGTCATAAAATAGGCGGAACACGCTGTTATTCAAAGAGTTAGTTATTGCGTCTCCGAGTAGCCTAGGAGAGAAAATGCGAAGCGTGCTAGAATGGGGGCATACCATTCTAATCTTTTACGTCCCCGCAAGGGACATGCGGCAGATGATTCTTGCGGGGGTGTCAAGGTTTCGACTTGGGAACAAAACATAGGTGGCATGTAGAGGATGATCGGTTGGCCTCTTAAAACATCCGATTAAAACAATAAACGACGAATCTAACGATATGTTGTTGGCCGCTTAAGACTTAACCGTCTTAGTTGCTCGGTAGCCTGGGATCTGATCAAGAGTTTCAGAAATCTACCGTCATACATCTTGATGTGAACCCTGGCCTTTTTGGACCATCTAGGTAGGAGTTCGAGATAGAGATGGGCTAGACTGCCCCAAGCGACGAACCTTTCGGCAAGGCAGCCTTACAATAAGGTACTAAGCATGTAGTCACCAATGCAGCGTTTGCTAAGGACGAGAGTTCGATTCTCTCCACCTCCATTAATCAGAGTAAACCAGATCAAATAAGAAGAAGAATCTAAGGGACTTACGGGAAACCGATAAGTCCCTTTTCTTTTGGTTTCAGCCAGTTTCTGCCAGTCTAGTGCGTAAAATTTGCGTAATTTTCCCCCTCGTACGCACTCTTGATACTCCTTATCGAGAACCGACACAAGCTCTCGATGAATTCTTGCGCTGGATGGGCATTTTTCTACCCTATTCAATAGCCGTGGCAGAAGGGTCAGAAAACCTGCTGGACTTCCCGCCAATTCCAATAGCTCGAGTACATTTTTGATTTGCGCTCTAAATTGATCTACTTGCGGTTGCTTCGCTGCTTTACTCATCATTCACCTCTTCCAATAAATTCGCTTGCGTTTTCTCCATCACATTACTTATGTGTTTTTGGCTATAGTGTGCATAGCGCCTGGTCATCGTCGGCGTTTTATGACCGAGAATTGCCATGAGCTCTCCTTGCGTAGCGCCGGCCATAGCTAAATATGACGCAGCGGCATGCCGGAGGTCATGAAATCTAAAATTCAAAATCTTGGCCGTTTTAAGAGCTTTTGTGAACACGTTCCGAATATCGACTACCCCAGACCTGTTCGTCCGACTAGTGGGCCTAAAAACGAGTCCTGAAGTAATGTCCGTTTGCCGACAAAGGGAGAGGATTTTTTGCACAGGGTCGGTGAGGGGAAGCATGCGCCGCTCTCCGTTTTTTGTTTTTTCGAGGGTAATGATTTTATTGGCATAGTCGATATCTTCCCATTTTAGGCCGACGATTTCCCCAAATCGCATGCCGGTTAAAAGTGCTAGAGATACAATGGAGTGGAGGTGGGGATTTGGAGACAGTTTACAGGTGTGCAAGAGGCGATTTTTCTCCTCTATGCTAAGTAGGCGATTCCGGCCTTGGCCTTCAGAGGGCTTCGAAACCTTCCTCATCGGAGAATCGTCCAACCATCCCCATTCTTTCATTGCGATGGTGAGGGCTCTTGAGAAGGCGGCGAGATACCTATTTACCGTTGCGGGGCTGCGCAACGCTTGCCTAGTGGTCGTCTCCGTTAGCAGGGCATCTCGGGCCTCGGCAATGACTACAGGAGTAAGCTTTGATAGCGCCAGATGCCCCAATCGAATCTTCCACCATTCGAGGTATGCTGCCTGTCTGACGATCCTATGAGGGAACTGGGGAAGCCATTGGTTAACGAACTTCTCTATCAAATCTTTCACCGTATGTTTTTTCGCTTCCGCAATGTGAAAGTGCCTACCATCTCGGATAGATGACTCGGTGTCCTGAATCCATTTCTTGGCCAATGTTCTTGTCCGAAAGGAAGCTCTTTGCTTGGGGTATCCCTTTAGGCGCACCTCAGCGTGATAGGTAGCGACTCCGTCTTCTTTATCGTATTTTCTGATCGTTCCCATAAGTCTCCAGCGTAAAGGGGGCTAGTCTAGAAAAAACGGGAATAAACAGCAACAAGAGATCAATAATCTCTTGACCTTCACACATCAAGTACCTAATATACAACGACAATAGATTGAGACATAAAATGAATTACGCTAGTTTTACGCAATTCAAACGTCTCTTTCGTGTAAAAGACAGAGTCAAATTTCTATTTTAATAGATTGCAAATCCTTATTTTTGTTATATCTTAAAACATGAGCATCCCACACAGCACGTCTGTGTGGCCCCACGGATTCCGTATCCGTGGTTTTTTTTTGGAGAAAAATATTGGAACATGAACGAGTCATATGCTTCGTTGATGGGTTCAACCTGTATCACGCGTTGGATCAGCTTCAGCAGCCGCATCTAAAATGGCTGGATCTACAATTGCTATTCAATCGACTGACCCGTTCAAAATCTCAAGTGATCGTTCAAATCCTTTTCTTTTCGGCCTATCCTACTTGGAAACCAGACTCATATCACAGACATAAACTCTACGTTAGGGCCTTATCATCACATGGGGTTACTCCGATTTTAGGGCAATTTAAAAACAAGCCCAAAAAATGCCTAAAATGCAAAACGGAATGGATAAACCACGAAGAAAAAGAAACAGACGTTAATCTGGCACTTGCAATGCTAGATCTTGCTTATAAAGATCGTTATGACCACGCTTTCCTTTTGACAAGAGACTCTGACCTTGCTCCTGCGGTACGTAAGGTTAAACAAAACTTTCCCAACAAAAAAATAACAGTCCTTACCCTTTACAATTACCGCCACAGCTCAGAATTAATGCAGGTGTGTGATGGATCTAAGACAATAGATTTAAGACACATTTCCACCTCCCTATTTCCGGAGCAAGTATACGATGCTGGAGGAAACCTTATTTCTATGCGTCCTATGGAATACGCTCCTCCTAGTAATTTCAATCCAAAGATCGGTGAAAGAACTTCTGCCGAACGCGTCATCGCTGATTAATATTTTCCAGTTTAAAATACAATTATATAGTATAAAAATATATTATATTTATATAAATTTACATTAAAAATAAATATCAACAGAAACAATTCGTTAATATTGTATAATCAACAACAAAAGATAGGGAGTATTATGTTTGTGAGAGCGCTTGAAGGCCCGGCGAACTATGGTGAAAGAGAATCGACGGTCCAATATTTTGATGAGCAGGGAAATATGTTCATAAGAAGCGGAGGAACCCGTGCTTGGAGAAATAACAATCCTGGTAATTTGGTTTCAAACGATTATACCATGAGTTCTGAGCGCCGAGCAAAAGCCATCGGCAAAGCTGCGGGATTCGCTGTCTATCCCAATTATCAAATAGGTCATCAAGCATTGGTAGATATGCTTGGAGGAAAAACTTGGGGAGCAAAAACATTGCGAAAGGCCTCAAAAGATTATACTCCGGATAATCTGGGACATATTGATTCGATTGTGCAAGAAACAGGATTTGATCCGGAACGGAAAATCAGTTCGCTGAATCCGGTAGAGTTTGAAAAATATTGGAAAGCTATTGAAAAAATCGAGAAGTGGAAGACCGGACAAGAAACTCCGGTCGACAAATATTACATTACCGGCGTGCATATGCATGGAGGGACTATACAGGAATACTGTATTCGTAAAAATGGAGCCGATGTGTGGATAACAAAGCAGCAGGCAATATCGTTAGCGCAAAACTGGCAACTCCATGCAATCATAGTACATGGCTCAAATGGGATTGTTTATTTACGTCCCGAATACAAAGCCAAACGATTTCGAGATATGGTCTGTTAGAGTCTGCCGTCTCTTTGTAGGGATCGATCCAAGGCATTCTCGTCCCAAGAAGCTACAAAATTATTGTGAGAGAGAGTTTCATTTAAAACTGCAAAGAATGGGTTAGATAGATCAATAATTCCTTGCAAATCAGACCAAGGGATCTTCACAATGGGTGGCCCGTCAGTCCCTCCAGCAACAGTATAAGGTTGAAAGACCAAAATGAGTTCTTGATCATCCAAAACAAAAACATTGAGATCGCTAAACTTAAGTTCGTTACGTAAAGGGTCTTTGCCTGAAAAATAACTGCAACAATCATTTAACAGTGCGTTTTCGCAAAACTTACGAATAAACTCCATACTTTCTAAAGTAGAAAACAAGCCATTCAACCCAACTGGAATAAATTTTCCGTTTTTTTTATAAAAGGTTTTTCCTTCATATTTTTTCCAGCCATGAGGTAGGTGAGTATATTGATGAAATTCTCCAAATAAACTCACAATGCGCTCTGAATGAAAGACTGTTCGTAAATTATAGGACAAATCAAAAGGGCTTTCCTCCAAAGACCCATTAAAAATTTCAGTAATAAACTCGTTTTTCAGTGTCGCGAGATCGTCAAGCGATTTGGTTTCTCGTTCTTGACATCCGGAGAGAATCACGAGCATCGCAAATATTAAAGGAAAGGGTCGTTGAAATCTCACACTTATCTCCTGCAGTAAAGCATCGATGTCACAAATGTCACAGCAATGTAGCACAGGGAAAGAAAAAAAACAAAAATAGTTTTACTCTGGTTTCATCTCGTCTAGTGCGTAAAAAATGCGTAAATTCAGAAGAAATTCAATAAGTCTTGTCTATGAGAATTTAGCTTGCATCTGCCAGCGTTCGATTCTCTCCACCTCCAACATAAAAAGCCCGGGAAATCCCCGGGTTTTTTCATAGAGTGTGAACTTTCCAGTCATTTAGGGACCTCGACTTTGTGTCAAAGTTCACCCCTACCAGGGTAATTTGCCTGCCGTCAAGAGAAAACTGTTTTTGGTATTCTTTGTCTAGAATTTGATCAAGCGCCTCGTCTGCTGTTCTATTGATCTTAAATTCGAAAATGAAAATGGTTGTTTTCGTTTTGAGAACCATGTCGATTCTGCCAAGGCTTGTGGAAACTTCCGCTTCTACCCTAAAACCAATCGCCTTTAAAAAGAGGTAAAGAAGGGAATGATAATATGCCTCGACGTCTTTGTGAATCTGATGGGGAATAGAAGCGAGAAAAACATTAAAAATATCAAAAAATCCTTTTAAGTCCTTGTCTTGGAGATATTTGGATAATTTGTAGAGAATCCCGTGGATTTCTGATGGCTGACGTTCTGCGAATGCTCGCAAGAGATGTTCTAGAAACGCCTGACGAACTTCTTCGTTGGGGAATTTAAGAAAAAATGTTTGCGCTTTTTCATCATAGTCACTGATGGTTAAATAACCTGTTTGAAAAAGAAGTGTCGGAATGTCAATGACTTCTACATCATGACTTACTTCGATCTCTTTTCCAGCAATAATCCCGTTTTCTAAATCAATGATGGGAAATCCCCGTTTTTTGATAAGCTCTATGGCAACGGTTGGGGTTGCTGTAGTGAACCAATAATTATCCAGATTAGATGTCTCTAAAAATGAGAAAAGTGATACGGGATTGTAAACTTTAGAAACTGCTGCTGATAAGGAAAATCTGTATCCATTGTACCACGTTTTTAAAAGCATCCGGATATTTTCTTCTGCTTCCCCCCTTTTTTTTGCTACCCGAGCAATTTCTTGAGGCAGATACGAGGAGATCTCTTCTTCTGTGATTCCAAGGAGATCTGCATAAGAATCATAAAGAGAGATTTCCTTTAAATTGTTCATGCCGGAAAACAAGGAGACTTTTGAGAATTTACTCACCCCAGTAACAAAAACAAAACGAAGGTATTGATCCAGGGCTTTTATAGTGGAATAAAAATCTCGTAAAAGATCGCGATTTTGCTGGGCAAGTTTCATGTCCTCTAGATGATGGACAAGCGGCTTATCGTATTCATCGATCAAAATTACAACAGGGCCTTTTTTAAAAAGTTCCGTAACAAGAGCCGAGAGTGTCAAAGAAGGGAAAGGACGCTGTATCCCCTCTATTCCATATTTTATAGCGACTTCATTAAGTAATTCCTGGAGAGACGTTGCAAGTGCCGCTACATTCTCAGAAACCGCCCTTGAAAGATCGAGACGAATGACAGGATATTCTTTCCACTCATAATCCGATCCGTCAATCCAAAGACTAGAAAAAAGATTCCGTTTCCCTTGGAAAAGCGCTTCTAGAGTAGACACAAGCAGCGATTTACCAAAACGTCTGGGACGGGACAAAAAATAAGCCGAGCCTCCGTTAACAAGGCGATAAATCCATTCTGTCTTGTCTATGTAAAGCAAGCCCTCTTCCCGTAATTTAGGAAAATGCTGCACTCCGAGAGAAAATTTAATCATAAGCTGGATTATATCCCATTGCGGAGATTATCTCTTGTCAAAAATTTTGTTGAGTTTGTCTGCTAAACGGTAACCCGCCAAGGCAATTTGCATAAAAGCAATTTCGCGACAGCGCATGATGTATTCAGGGGGTGGAAAGGTTCCTGGGTAAACATCTTGATAAGCCTGATTTGCAGCTAGTTGGAAACTTTCATTGGCCCAAGTCTCAAAACCGCCTTGTATCCGGTCTTGGAGGGCATTTCGAGGAAATCGCAATAAAATTTCCTTTAAAACCTCGTCCATTTCTTGCTGCTGCTCAAATGAATGATCATACTCATCTGCCATAATGCCCAACAGACCATCCCATAAATCTCGCAAAGACTGTCCCTGGACGCTAAACAGCCTACCGCTTTGATCCCCTTTTGGAAATTCCGAGGAGTAGAATGAGGAGCACGCCAAGGGATGGTGAAGATTTCCCATACCATGAAGCAAAATGCGCAAACAAAAGTTTTTTTCCCAGGAACCTGCGTTTGGATTGGTTAATGTTCCCATCGCCTGATTCAACGCAAACAGGACTGAATTTTGATCCAATTGCAGTCGTTCATCCAGAATCCCCTCAGGGTCGTAAGGCATTGGCCTCTCATGCCAAGGGTCAAACGCTTTGCATCCTCCTCGAGAAATGGCATTTGCCCAACAAGCCGCTTCTACAAAATCAAATGGCGGAGGAAATTCTCCATCCACATCCTCAGCCAAAGTCTCGATCTTGCTCAACACCCCGGGTTCCAGATGCCATTTTGCTATCTTGGCGATCATCATATGAACCCGATCATTCCAAGCAAATGCTACTCTCGAGATTAGGCAAATGATCAAAATCTTAAACATAGCGGCAAACATAACATAAGGGACCAGGAAAATCCAAACTGATTGAGGGAGCTGATTTCTCGAGATAGCTGCCTCCAGTTGTAATTCATTTCGTTAAGATAGGCTTGAATACGCCATCTTAACGAAATGAATTACAATTGGTGGCAGCTAGACGAGAAAGCAGCCCCGACAAATGGACAAAGTCCAGTCTAATTGCTGTATACAAAGGATTCCCCCAAGGGAGATATGGTCTTTGCCCTTTTTTCTCCCAGAGAAGTCGAAATGTCATTTTTAATACCTTAAATCCATTCGGGGTCTTCAACTGTTTTTTCTGAAATTGCGTCTCCAGTATTAACCACTGCTTTCGGTTCAAAAAGCAGAACATGCGCTTCTTCATTGGCATATGGCAAATGCTCAACCCCTTTAGAGACAATAAAGAATTCACCTTCTTTTAAATGAATTTCCCGATCTCGCATTTTGATATTTAACTGACCTTTGATAACAAGAAAGAATTCATCTTCGTCTTTGTGAGAATGCCAGACAAATTCTCCTTTGGCCTTAAATATTTTTACATGCGAGTTATTGGCTTCTCCAAGTATCTTAGGAG
>Ga0364920_10282_pt2 | contig 14797 bp, 9 predicted proteins | sample SorcelJu500001C8_FD_206961 | JGI IMG/M metagenome (GOLD analysis project Ga0364920, IMG submission 206961) | Enriched cells from Trout Bog Lake Hypolimnion, Wisconsin, USA - BchlTB.June20.5000.01.C8 | ecosystem: Environmental > Aquatic > Freshwater > Lake > Hypolimnion/Profundal zone | place: USA...
GTCCATCACAAAAGCGATGGGCTTGAATTTAATGGATGAAAGCGGCGGGTTTTCAGAGGGCAAGATCCCAGGAATTCCACAGTTCTTAAATCGCCTCCTATCACTGAAAACCTTTCAGCAAAACGCAGTCTTTGCTGAATTCGAGAGCCGATTGGTCGAAGCTGTTGGCTACGCAAAGCAGCGCGGCACCTACGACGAAGGCTTGCAGACATTGAAGGCCAAGAGCATCGTGAAAACACTGGACAAAGTGGTTTACAACGATCTCAAAAGCGGCTCACAAACGCGCTTCGTGGAATTAACGGTCACCACCGAAATTGGCTATCGAACCTGGGGTGATGTCGCCGAGTACGCGCAGCGCCACACTAACGAGGGCAGTGGCTTCTACGTGTCAGAGCATGGAAAAAGCAAAGGGAGTGTGTTTTTCATGGTCAATGCCGGTGAGCGCATTGACCATACGGGAAAACCTGTTCACCGTGGTGTTGTGGTTGGCATCAAAAGGGATGCCAACAAGTACATCGACAACGCGGATTCGATGATCCAGGGGCGAGGTGTGGTCACCATCGGCGCCGGCTACTCGCGAAAGACGGCCGTCGTGACCCTAACCAGTCGGGTTGCTTTGGACGAAGCGGAGCAACTTTGGAGTGCGCAAGTCGCGATGGCGCCACCGACAGAGGTTCGCACAGAGCGAATGCTGGTGGGGGTCATTCTCCCCATTTGGGATCGTGTTGAAGGCGAAGAGAAAATCACCCGGCTTCAAACCGATGATGGCGAGCAATTGTTGGGACGCCGATTGGGCAGTGAAGCATCGACGAAGACGCTGAAAAATCTCGGTGTTGGCTCCGCAGTGTCTGAAATGAAGTCCAGCGAAATTCTTGCAGCGATTCTGAACGGAGAACGCGCACAGTTAGGCAACCGCTGGGAAATAGCCCTTTCCCGTGTGGCCGGTGACATGCGGATCGAAGTGAAGCCTGTTAGTAGCTTCACCCGAGCAGAACTGGGAGTTCTGGCGGACCAGGGCACATTCATGGAGCGAATTGACTGGCGCGAGCGGGTATTCATTCCCCAGGGTGCTGATGCCCTTGCCGTACTGGAACGCATCACCGCATCGAAGCCAGTCGTTAACTTGGTGTCTAAAGCCCATGTGCCGGAAGTGACACAGGACGCTGATGAGGAAGACGACGTGCTGGGGCTTGGTGTTCCCAATGCACCTCAATCAGATCTGGGGCAGGCAACCAAAAACGAGGCGCCAACCGCGGTTGTTGAAACTGCAGCTTCAGCGCCATGGGAAGCCAAGCATGCCAATCGGGAATCAACACCACAGGAAGCTAAGACATTCATTCCTGAAGCGACGATCATTTCAGCAAACGAAAACATGGAGGTTTCGAATCCAAAGAAAAATGCTCCAACCAAGGACGTGGCTGTAGGCACAGGGAAGAAGCCGTTTCATGAAGCCGTCGCCGAAAAATTGATACAGCAATTGAAAGCGGGCACAGCGCCGTGGCAGAAGCCCTGGAAACCTGGGGAGCCCGGCGCGTTTCTGCCGATTAACCCAACGACCGGCAAGCGGTACAAAGGCATAAATGCGATTCACTTGTTAAGCCAGGGCCACACAGATCACCGTTGGTTGACCTACAAGCAGGCATTGGGCATTGATGCCCAGGTGCGCAAGGGCGAAAAGGGCACGCCAATCCAATACTGGAAGTTCAGCGAGGAACAGAGCAAGCTTGATTCCAGCGGAAGGCCTGTTCTTGATGCGAATGGCAAACCAGTGACCCAGACTGTCGCGCTGGAAAGACCCCGTGTGTTTTTTGCAACCGTATTCAACGCCGAGCAGATCGATGGCCTGCCAGCGCCGCTGCCGCGGGTACCGCCAGCGTGGAGTGCATTGGAGCGTGCCGAAAACATCCTGCAAGCATCAGGTGCCGTCATTCGCCATGGCGAGCAGAACCGCGCTTATTACCTTCCATCGACCGATAGCATCCACTTGCCAGACAAAGGCCAGTTCCCGACCGCTGACAACTACTACGCGACGGTACTGCACGAGCTGGGCCATTGGACGGGTCACGAGTCACGACTTAACCGCGATCTGTCCCATCCATTTGGAAGTGAAGGCTACGCCAGGGAAGAACTGAGGGCGGAGATTGCCAGCATGATTCTTGGCGACGAACTGGGCATTGCCCATGACCCGGGTCAGCACGCTGCCTACGTTGCTTCCTGGATCAAGTCCATTGAGGAAGATCCACTCGAAATTTTCCGAGCTGCAGCCGACGCCGAAAAGATCCATGACTACGTGATTTCCTTAGAGCAGAAGCAGTTGCAAGAGCAGTCCGTAGACAGCCAGTCACTTAACCAGGAGACAGACATGAATCAAGTTCCTATTCAAAACACGGCTGGCCGCTTGGTTGATCAGTTGCTGGATGGTGGTGTTATGACACGTGAAGAGGCCCTGCTGACAAGTGCCTTGCGCGATTTCAGAACCGGAAGCGATGCCACCCGTGAAGTGGACATGCGAATACTGAATGAGGCGGCTCAGAACGCATTCGGCGTTGACCTGCCGGGCGATTTCACTGGTCAGGTCGAGATTGTTGGTGTCGTCGTGAGCGATGGACCGGCAAGACGGGCGGATGAAGCCGGCGAGCAGGCCGATGCGTTTCAGGTCTATGCGCGCCGGGGTGACGCGCAGCCAAGTGACGATGCATTCGTCTTAGTTGCCACGTACACGACGGAGGGGGCTGCCAGGAAGCAAGCCGATCGACTGGCGCTCATTGATGCACACGCACAGGTCAACGAGCACGAGAAGGCCGCCAAGTTGGCGCGTATTCATGAAGAGCATGTACGTCGAGATCCGAATAGCACTGCAGAGGATATTGCTGCAGCCAAAGAAGCCCGCAAGGATGCGGACTTCAATGCCATGAAAAACGACGAGGATATGCAACGCCGCATTGCTGAATATGAGCGTGCCGGGCAGGCCAATGGCCCGGACGTGGTGCGCGGCGAACCCCCCATTCCTGGTGTTAAAACTTACCTTGATGTCCCTTTCGAGCAGAAAGATGAAGCCAAGGCCTTGGGCGCTAAGTGGGACCGACAAGAGAGGTCCTGGTACGTTCTCAGTAGCATTGAAACCAGTCCATTCGCCCAGTGGGTCAAGTTGCCAGACGCCTCAGCTGAGGGGATTCAAAAATCTGGTCAGGGTGCACATTTACCGTCCGAGACCCAGGAGCGTCATTACCTCGCAGTGCCTTACGGCGAACACGTCGCTGCCAAGGCAGCAGGTGCTCGGTGGGACAAGGCTGCCAAGTCGTGGTTTGCAACTTCGGCGGCTGACTTGAAAAAATTGGAGCGATGGGTTCCAGAGAAGGCAGCTGACCAGCAAGGCCCGGCGATGCTTCCCGAGGAGGAGTTTGCCGAGGCGCTAGGTTCTCTTGGGTGCATTGTGGACGGCCAGCATCCAATCATGGACGGTGAAAGACACCGCATTACGGTTGAAGGTGACAAGCAGGGAGAACATGCAGGCTTCTATGTCGGGCACCTGGATGGCCACCCTGCCGGATACATCAAAAACAACAGAACTGGTATCGAGATGAAGTGGAAGTCCAAGGGCTACACCCTGGATGAGAACCAGAAAGCGCAACTGCAGGCCGATGCCGCAGCGAAGTGGCAAATCCGTGATGCAGAGCATGTCAGAGTTCAGGAGCAGACCGCGCAACGGCTCAGCCGCCAGATGGCCGACTTGGTGCCGGCGACGCAGCCGACTGCCTATATGCAGGCCAAGGGCATTCAACCGCAGGTTGGCGTATTGACCGACGCAGAGGGGCAAAAAACCTATGTCCCGGCGACGGATGCCAGCGGCAAGCATTGGACGATGCAATACATCCTGGAGGATGGCACGAAGCGGTTTGCCAAAGACAGCCGCAAGGAAGGATGCTTTCATGCTGTGGGCGGCCTAGACGCGCTTGCAAAAGCCCCCGCCTTGGTTATTGGCGAAGGGTATGCAACCGCTGGCAGCTTGTCGCAAACCTTGGGTTTCGCGACTGTGGCTGCTTTCGATGCGGGCAACCTGATACATGTGGCCAAGGCGTTGCAAGCCAAATTCCCGGACAAGCCCATCATAATTGCCGGCGATGATGACAAGCACCTGGAAGCTACCCAAGGCGTAAATCCAGGACGCAGCAAGGCTGTTGCCGCCGCAAAGGCGGTTGACGGCAAGGTCCTGTTTCCAATTTTCGCGCCAGGGGAGCAGGCAAACGACCCTAAGGGATTTACTGACTTCAACGACCTTGCAAATAAGAGCCTGCTGGGCAACGAGGGGCTTGATCGTCAGGTCAACTCAGTGGTGAATGCCGTCATTGAGCAGCACAACGCGAAGCACTTGCAACAACAAGAGTTGGCACGCAATCGACAGCAACAGGATTTGCCGCGCGCGCAGCAAGGATTTCGTAAACGCTGACGGTTTGTTTTTACTGGAGCGTGGTGAAGACTATTGCCATTACGCGGGGGGAACTTTAAACGACAAACCTGTGTGAATAAGAACGTACTCACAAGCTGTCACATTTTGCGGTTTCTCAACCAGCATTTAGCCGGTCACGCCACGATTGATGCTTTGACAATCATTGGAGTGTATCTTGAGGCAATTCACGCGCACGGACGATAAAACTTGTAACAGACCCTCGACAACCGTAGACACACGCATGTAACAAGGGGACGCAGCGTCGGCCAAGGCACGTGCAGCAGCCCGCACCTGAAAGATAGCCATTAACTTTTGAGAAACAGGTGGTGTGTGATGACACAAAATGATATGGATTCCCCCTTGGTCAAAAGCCGCGCCGCTTTACATGGGCGCGACTTAGCAGCCCGCCGGCAGCCCAGGGCGTGTTTTTTGCGATTTGCAGAGGCCTAGGACTAAGCGCCATCCTGGTTCGCATTAGAATTCCGCAAATGCAAAAAAAGATAAGTACAAAGGGCGGTGCACGTGAAGGTGCGGGCCGCAAGCCGCTGGAAGAACCCAGGAAGACGCGTAGCATTCGTGCGACTGATGCACAGTGGGCTGCCTTCAAGAGTCATGGCGGCAATGACTGGTTCTGCGCTTTGATGGATTCTTTAAAAAAAAGCCCAAAAGCCCTTGATTAATTGAAAAACGTATTGCATAATTCAATAAACCAAGCGCACTAAGTCTTGGCATTTGCGAGAGATTTCGCCAAAGCTTGGACAGTGTTATTTTTTGGTCTATTAATGGAGTGCTTATGTCTATTGAACTATCAACCAACCGTAATTTAGAAAAATATCAAAATATAAGCAAAATTGCTTTTTGGCTTGCACTTTGGATTCGAACGATTGGAGAGATAGCTATTTACCCGGCGTGTTGTTTAATAGGATTCTTGCTTCTATCGATTTCGCTATATCATGTTCCGCACATGGTTGTCTTTATTTCAACAGTGTGTTTCGTATCTTTAATCATTACGATTCCCTTGATGGCGGCATTTATTTTTCTACCTGGTCAAACATGGCTTGAGCGGCGCGTAAGAGAGCGATCGGTGTCGCGCGCACGTAAAGAAATTTTTGGAAGATATGGCATGACGCCTGAGCGGTATATCAAAGCACAAATAGGCTTAATTGAACGCGGATATGCTGCATACCGTTTGGATATTGAATTGTCACTATGAATATGGTGAAACCAAATTGGTTGGCGGTGTATGCCGTTTGCATCGGAGCATGGTCTGTCGTGGCGAATCTCGACTTGGCGTTTTCAGCGCTGTGGATCGCTGGGCTTGCTATCGGTTTAGCCATGATTGTGGCGTGGTCACAGAATAAGCGCATCGGATTATGGCTGGCCGTACTCGCAGGAGTCCTGATTGTTGCCGGAGTGCTGACTCCTGGTCCGCGCAACCCAGACACGCTAGCGGCGACTTCTGGCGCATGCGCCGGGATGCTGTTGGGGATGTTTGCTAAATGGATTTTGGCGCGCAGTAGAAAGCATTGAGAGGACCTTTGCGGGGGGCAGTGGGCTAGCACAGAGCACCGTTTTGAGCAAGCGATGCATCGAACCGATCCCTCGCACGGGGCCACGGACACCGATCAGTTGCTTTTGTCTTTTGTCGCGGGCGCTGCCATTTCGTGACGCATCACAATAAATTTCTTGTGATAGTTCGTGAGGAATCTCTCTGCCCTTATCTTGCGATTGAGCAGGAAGTCGTTCTACTCATGTAGCCGTTCCACCTGACCCTTTAGGTAATAGCATTTGACGCTGGCGCCACAGCGAACGCAGGACGCATACCTGTTCGGCCGGTCGAAATGCTCAGCTTAACAAGCCGTAGGTCATTAGCTGCTGCAGCCACTGGCAGTCCAGTACATCACACCTCATTGGACAAGGCCCGGCCTTGTGTGCCAGAAGGCTTGGGTCTAGAATGCCATTAGTTCAACGTAATCCGTGGACAACAATATAACGTTTCAATCGGCAAAGGGCCCATGACTATTCGGATCCTGATTGCCGACGACCACCAAATGGTGCGCGAGCTGCTATGCCATGTGCTCCAGACCGAGTCCGACTGGGAGGTGGTGGCGCAAGCCGGCGACGGTCTGCAGGTCATCCCCCTGATCCAAACCACCGCCCCGCATGTAGTCTGCATGGACATCAGCATGCCGGGCATGAACGGCATCGAACTCACCCGGAGTATCTTGCAGCAGTGGCCGCAGATTAAGGTGGTGGCCCTGTCCGCTTACGACGACCGGCGCCACGTGCTGGACATGCTTGATGCCGGTGCCAAAGCCTACGTCACCAAGGTAGCAGCCAGCACCGAGTTGCTGAGCGCCATCCGAGCCGTACTTTGTGGGCGCACCTACATGTGCCCAAATGTAGCCGGGGTGGTCACCGACAACCTGCTGGGGAGCAATGGACGGGCCCGTTCCTCGGTAGTGCTGGGCGAGCGCGAGCGCCAGGTACTCAAGCTGGTGGCGGCCGGCCATACTTCCAACCAGATTGCCCAGCAGCTGCTGATTGCCAGTTCCACGGTGGAAGTACACCGGCGCAACATCATGCGCAAACTCGACCGCCACACCGTGGCCGAGCTGACGCGCTATGTGATCAACAACGAGCGTGCTGACTGAGCCGCTACTTGGCTTTATTCAAAAAAAACGAGCTTAGCTACCGGTAGAAGGGTAGCTGGAGTACCTATTCCGGCGGATCTCCGCGCCACAGCGGCTCCTAGAGTCAAGCCATGCAAGCAATACAATACTCAGGCGCATCTCAACTCATAGCGGCTGCTGGGTTCGACTGCCTCACCTATTCACGAGGAGCGCAACATGGCGCTGATCCGGAAATCGGTACGAGAACCAGGCACCGCTGATGTCGCCAAGGGCTGCGCAGGCCATCGTTCAGCCCATCGAAGCCCTGCAAACCACTGCCGACCTGATGCAAAAACTGGATGCAGCACGATTGCAGGCGACACTGAGGCTAATTTTGCTTGGCTTGGTGGCCCAGGAAGAGATGCGTAAACATTCTGCACGATACAACGAACATGGCGGTGTCGAACTGAAGTTCGAACTGTTTTTGTTTCAAACCCTTTAAGAAAAATTTACTAGAAAGCCAAGATGACCCATATTCTGGTTATTGAAGACGACGAATTCTTCCGTGAAGCCTTGCAGAAGATGTTGCAAAAGGACGGCCACAAGGTGACTACCTCGCACGATGGTGCCCAGGCCCTGACGTTGCTTGAGCGCATACGCCCGGACCTGATAATGACCGACATCCTGATGCCCCACATGGATGGCATGGAGTTCATCATGGAGCTGTCCCTCCAGAGCAACCACATACCGCTGATCGCCATGTCCGGAGGTCGGCGCTCCATTACCTCGGCCTTTAACCTGGAGTCCGCGCGGCTTCTGGGCGTCAAGGTCACGCTGACCAAGCCCTTTACTCACACTGCGCTTCGCACCGCGCTGCAGGAGGCATTGGCGTGACTTCAACCGTCGTGTCCCGGCCACGCATGATTGCCGCCTGCAACCGCAAAGGCGGAGACGGCAGTCCTTGACCAGTGAAGATGACCTCTGACTTACCAGGAGAAAAAATCGGCGATACGTGACCTATTTACTCAAGCACGAAGTAAACTTCCTAGTGCGAAATTTCAGCCGTCTACTAGCGATTCAAGTGCTTCAAGTGTTAAAGGCCGACCAAAAAGGTAGCCCTGGTATGCATTACAACCGTTGCAGGTTAGAAAAATTCGCTGTGCTTCAGTTTCGACACCCTCGGCAATAACCTCCATGCCCAGACCCCGACCCATGGCGATAATAGTTCGCACTACGATTTCATCGCTGCTTTTTCCTGGAATGTTCTGCACAAAGGATCGGTCTATTTTGAGTTGATCAAACGGGAGGAACGCCAAGTGTGACAACGATGAATATCCGGTTCCGAAATCGTCCATGGAGAAGCGCACGCCAAGTTGACGGATTTTTTGCATTTTTTCTATCACGTTATCCAAGTTTTCCAGCACTAAACTTTCGGTCAGTTCCAGCTTTAGTAAGGCTGGATCAGCGCCGCTGTCTGCAAGTGCGGATTCCACCTGGGACACAAATGTGGCTTGTTGAAACTGGCGCACGCTGACATTGACAGACAGTTGCAGCTTGCAGAAACGAGGCAATTTCTCCCATAGCTTAAGCTGTGTGCAGACGCTTCTTAGCACCCAGAGTCCAATAGAGAGAATAAGGTCTGATTCCTCAGTTAAGGGGATGAATTCATCGGGGGGAACCATGCCTCGCAGTGGATGTTGCCACCGAAGCAACGCCTCGACTCCGACCAAGCGCTTTAGATTGTCTACCTGTGGTTGATAGTAAATGCGAAATTGTTTCCACGAGAGGGCTTTCGCGAGTTCCGCCAATAAGGCACTGCGCTGCTCATTCTGCAACTGCATGGCGGGGTCAAAGAAGCACAGACTACTCGCCTCGGTCTTGGTCGCCTGTTGCAAGGCCAAAGCTGCATGAGTGAAAATAAGTTCGACTGTGTCTTCCGGCCTAAATAGGCAAATGCCAATGCGGATGCTGCAAGCATAGCTTAGCATTCCAAGGTTCAATGGTGTAAGCAGTGCGGAGCGCAGGCGTTGACCCATAACTGTGGCGTTGTGGGTGGCCTCGACTGCGTTGCTCCCCAGGTTTTGCAACAGAATCAAGAACTCATCACCCCACTGGCGTGAAACTACGCCGCGATTGCCAACCGCATTGCAAAGGCGTGTCGCCAATTGAATCAGTAGTTGGTCGCCTGTGTCATGACCTTCGGCACTGTTAAATCTACTAAAATCATTCACATTCACAAAGCAAAGTGCGCCCAACATTCCTGTAGGTTTGTTAGTGACAAGCGTTAACCCGAGTAGGTCCTGTACCATGCCGCGATTTGGCAGCATGGTGAGTGGGTCGTAGTAGGCTAAGCGGTTGAATTCTGATGGTATGAATGGAACGCTATTATGTTGCTGTGAAGGCGGTTGTAGGGGGGGGCAAAGTTTTAGCATTGGTTACTAAAAGTTGCTACTGAAGGATGAGATATTGGAGATACTGGCTAGCGCCATATTGCTGTCCTTGAACGTATGCGAGACCAACCTCCGCAGGCGTAATTAATAGAATCGTTCGATAAAGCTAATTATTTCAATTTTGCGCTCGCAACCACGCGATCTCAGCGATGTGTCGGTACTTTCATTACCTGTAAGTTGGTATCGAAGCGATGCATATTCCGGCCATTGAGAGCTTTTCAATAGCCAGAGCGCTCATTGTTTACTACGTAGCGAGTTAACTCTGCCACACTGTGGAGACCCAGCTTGCGCATGATGTTGCGGCGGTGCACCTCCACTGTAGAGACTGCAATCAGCATTAGCTTGGCGATCTCAATGGATGTTTGCCCTGCAGCCACTTGTTTCAGTACCTGACGTTCACGCGTACCTAAAACTATCGACGAGCGTGCTTCGACGTCGCGACTCAGTAGCTCGCTGGTCACAACTTCGGATGCATCTGGGCATAGGTAGATTCGGCCATCGAGCGCTGACTGTATAGCATTGATCACCTCGGTGCTTGCTTCTGCTTTTGTGACGTAAGCGCTGGCACCTGCATGCAGCATATCCAGAACGTGATGCCGATCAGCATAGGCAGACAGTGCAACAACTTTAATATTCGGCCATTGCGTCCGAATAGAGCGAGTCACCTCAATGCCATTCATTCCGGGAAGGTTGATATCCATACATACAACATGAGGTGCAACAGTTTCTATCAGTGGAATAATATGTAATCCGTTACCGGTCTCACCCACAACGGCCCAATCAGTCTGGACTTTCAAAATATGGTGAAGCAACTCTCTGACCATTTCGTGGTCATCGACAATTAGAATACGAATCTTCATTATTCTGAGTTCCTGGTTAGCACAACCTGCAATTGCTTAGCGGTTAAAAAAGTGGACTAGAGTGAAACCTGTATCTGATAGACAAGACAGGTGACGCCTCGGACTTTTTTTGAAAACTATCATAGGAATTCTCTGGCCATTGAATAATTACTGCATTTGGTTGTTAAAAATGATATCAAACAGTGCAAAAAATTTTATCGTTGAACTTGGATTGCCATCCGCGTGAAGGTCAGGAGATCGTGCATAATTAGTCATTAATCGCATTGCAAAAAAATTTTAACATTGAGATAATTATTTTTCAGGGCCCAACAGCGATGTGTACTTTTTTGAAATTGCTTCCGGGGTACACTTAGTTCCATTCTGATGAATGGCAAATGCAGCGTTTATATTTTCTTTAATTGCAGGTATGTGCGAACACGCTTTGATCGAAAAATTCAGTAATTACAACTGTATCAGAAGCATAACCAGTAAAGCGGTTTTATCGAAAACTAGTTGCTTCCGCTACTGGTTAATTGGTATTCCAGTCTAGATTTTTGTGTGGGTGCTACGGCTGGAAAGGTGTGATCCTGGAGAGTTTAAAGTTTTCATTGAGGCTATCTATGCGGCTGTTGAAGAAGATATGAATCAGACAAGAGGCAATAGCTTCGCTTAGCTTGGGGAGTTTCCATTCCGGTGCGGAAATTTCTTCCGGCCTTCAATACCGGTCCTCGGGCAAATGAGCTTACGCCATAGGCAGTATGCTGCGGATAAATAGTGACATATCTGCATATTACGGGTTATTGCAAAGAAGTTGCCAAACAAGGAGCATTGCCTGTTATCGGATAAATGGAGCAAATGTCGCAGAATGTTTCATCTCTTTAAACGGTGCTCATCAGATATACACATACAATTTATTCCCAAAGACTAACGCTACTTTATGACCCCTTGATTTCGCAGTGATGTAACCTGAGAAATCGAACGCTTCGGCGTATATGTGTATGTGGGCGTGTAAATCTGACATTCCCGCAAGATGGTATGCTTGCCGGAAATGTCTATGGTCTAAGATGCGAGTCACAGTGACATCTCTGTTATTCTGAACTTCCGATTGCTGATACAAAATTTACAAGCTGCAGATCACCCCGCCCCCGAAGTTGAAAGTTGCGCATCTTGTAGTTGCATGTGCTTAGCTTCAATGAAGTGCCGCCGGGTAACGAAGGTTTTAAGCATAGTTTAGAGTTTAGCGAGCACAGCGTGGAAACAAGAAAAATCTTGTACGAAGTCTTAGCTTAAAGGGTGCGTACTTGCATTTAGGTGCCTTTTAATACCGGTATACCGGTATTGGAGTCATCAACTAAGTCTTGAAAAATGGCAGTATCCAGCATCAGAGCAAGTTGTGTCCACGGACTTGACCTGCGCCCACAACAAAACTGATATTTCACCGTGCAAATGCCTTCCATTCTCCAAATCCAGTACCCCACGGAGCAGTCGCTCAAGGTGCAAGCGCAGAATGGTGGGGTGCCCCCACCTCGACCGCTTACGCAAGCAGTCAGCAAGCGGAATGTCAATGTCAAAGGCTTTGCGCTGAAACTGAAGCCACTGAAATACGCTCCATATAACTCCCTTAGCGCTGACCAATTCGTGGCTTGCACGTGGTACTCTGTCAATGAATAGAAATTCACCGGCAAAGCAAAGCGGCAGCACACCAATGTATAGCAGGTATTGGCTTTTCTTCCTGCAAACATATCTTATAGCTGCAACCTTGAGCGTGGTAGTTTGGATTCAAGCATTCAATACGATCAAGCATGAAGCGGAGCAGGCTATTGTTGCGCAGAAAAATGACATATTGAACTTAGGGCGCGTATGTTCAGAACATGCAGAGCGCACACTTGAAAGTGTGGATCAGACCTTGCGCATTGTTCGACGCGACTATCTTTCCAATCCAAAAAAATTAGATCTTCATGCCTTTGCTAAAGATAAACTCTTTAGTCACGAAAGCATCGTGCAGGTATCTTTAATTGATGCTCATGGATTTTTAATAAAAAGTAGTCTACCATTTAAGCCACTGGTGGATTTATCGGATCGGCTGCATTTCAAGGTGCATTTGGATGCAACTAATGATGACTTGTTCATATCTCAGCCAGTGTTGGGACGCGTATCGGGTGAGTGGACGATTCAATTTACGCGTCGCATTAATCGCAAAGACGGTACATTTGGCGGCGTAGTTGTTGCTTCAGTGAACCCAGGCTACTTCACCCGCTTTTACGGCGAGCTTAATCTGGGGCCGGGGGGCGCGATCTCCTTGCTCCGATATGACGGTAGCATTCAGGCTCGCCGAAGCGAAGTAGGGGCCCAATTTGAAGGTTCGATTACCGTGCCTGAAATGCGAAATCGGTTGGACAAAGGCGATGCAGCGGGTAATTTTACGGTGGCGGGTGACGAAAAACAAGGTGAAAGAATTTTCCATTTCCGGCGCCTACCCAGCTTTCCGTTGATAGTAACGGTTTCCCAGCAGACCGCAGTTGTGACCCAGTATCTGCAGGCGAGCGAAAATGTACTGATTCGACAGGCTTTCATTGTGACTATTTTGCTGTTTCTAATGGCAACTATTGTGGGCTTGTACTTCCTGTCAAAAGCTAAGCAGTCCCAAGTTCATGTCAATGAACTGCGCCGCTTACAGTATTTGGTCGACTGCGCACCCGGTGTTCTTTATCAATACCGCACGATGTTCAATGGAATCGATCAGATTATCTATGCTAGCAATGCGTCGCAGGCCATATTTGGTCATAGTCCGCAAGCTTTGCGAAAAGACGCGCGCTTGGTTTATTCCTCAGTGCACCCAGACGATCTGCCCGGTCTGCGCATGTCAATCTCTACAGCAAACAACGCCAATGCCTTAAGTCCATGGAGGCATACCTATCGACTCTGCAAAGTCGAAGGTACTGTACTTTGGTTGGACGCTTTATATACACCACAGAGATTAGTTGACGGAACCGTAGTATGGAATGTATATGTGTCCGACATCACCGATCACACACGTACCGAGCATCAGGCAAACAGTGCCAATCAGGCCAAGTCTCAATTTCTAGCCAATATGAGCCATGAAATCCGCACGCCCATGAATGGGATTGTTGGCATGGTGGACATCCTGCAGACCACTGCGCTCAATCTCTCACAGAGGGGCATGCTCAATACGGTGCATAAGTCATCGCTGTCACTATTAAATATTTTGAACGACATTCTGGATTATTCAAAAATAGAGTCGGGAATGCTGGCAGTGGAAAGTATTCCAATGCACCTGCGCGAAGTCACTGAAAGCGTGGTGCAGTTGATGGCGGTGGCCGCCAGCGCCGCGCGTGTTGAGCTATTCGTGTCCATCGCACCGGATTTGCCTGCTTGGATTTTCAGCGATCCCACACGGATGCGCCAGGTGCTGCTCAATTTGGTAGGCAATGCGATCAAGTTTTCCAAGGTGCGTAACGATGGCAGCGTAGCGCGGGTATCACTTTGGGTGGAGTCCTATCCCCTGGAACAAGAGGGCAGGGGTTTGCAGATTCGAGTGGAGGACAATGGCATTGGCATGGGTCCTCAATTGCTGACTGATTTGTTCCAGCCCTTCGTTCAGGCTGATGCCAGCACAGCACGACGCTTTGGCGGAACTGGCCTGGGATTGAGCATTAGCCAGCGACTGGTAACGTTGATGGGTGGGCAAATCCATGTGAAAAGCACACTGGGATCTGGCTCGGAATTCTCCATCACCTTACCACTCCAAGTCGCCCAGCCCGCGCTTGCGTACTTGCCAGTAACTCCACTGGATGGTGTGCAGATAGTGATACTGATCGCCGATGCCAACTTGCGCCAGATCGTTCAGACCTATGCGACCGAGGCACAGGCAAGTGTTTTGATTTTGGCAGACCTGTCTGAGCTGCAACAGTTACCGCCTGTGTCCTCTGCTGTCGGAACCAGGGTCTTGATTCTCGGATGGGAGCATGTATTGCATGCGTCTGACCTCCCGGGCGATATGGGCTTGGTCCGCTTGAGCCAGTTCGACGCACCGCTGCTCTCGGATGGCGAACTTGTCATCGCCGGTCTCCCACTGATTTATAGCGACCTGATTCACGCACTGTCGCTGGCCAGTCACCGGATCATGCCCGATACGATGCCAGTTGAACTTGTGGCACAAGTCAATAGGGTGCCTAGCATCGAAGAGGCTATGCTACAAAGGCGTTTGATACTACTAGCGGATGACAACGAGGTCAATCGCACGGTGATTCAACATCAGTTGCGACTGCTGGGCTATGCGAGTGAAACTGCCGAAGATGGCCAGTTAGCTCTAGCCATGTGGAGCACAGGGCGCTACGCCATGCTGCTGACCGATTGCCATATGCCGAACATGGATGGCTTTGACTTGACTCAGGCAATCCGCAAGGCGGAACCTGTTGGTACGAGACT
>Ga0364920_10284_pt1 | contig 14726 bp, 9 predicted proteins | sample SorcelJu500001C8_FD_206961 | JGI IMG/M metagenome (GOLD analysis project Ga0364920, IMG submission 206961) | Enriched cells from Trout Bog Lake Hypolimnion, Wisconsin, USA - BchlTB.June20.5000.01.C8 | ecosystem: Environmental > Aquatic > Freshwater > Lake > Hypolimnion/Profundal zone | place: USA...
ACAAAGACCTAAAGTTGACCGACGGTTTGTCGGTTGGACAGCATTCGTTTGCCTACGACGACGGGATGCCTAAAACGGGGCACTTGCCGGACGCAAGCGTATTCTTCGGCCGTGCAGAACAGTTGCTAACGATCAGCCGGGCGCTGTCGGGTACCAGTCTAGTTGGCGTCGGAATCTGGGGGATTGGCGGCATTGGAAAGTCTGCGCTCGCGTTGGAGGCGGCACGGCGAAATGCGTGGCGGTATCGCGGGACGACGTGGGTGGATATTCGGGACGCGACGCAGAAATCGACGAACGAACTACTCCGAATTGTGTTGGGGCGGTTGTCGCCGGGAGCCCGTTCCGATGACGCCCCGCACGCATTGGCACAATTTTTGAGAACGACACCGTCGCTGATCGTGCTGGACAATTTGGAAGACTTGCCAGAAAGCGAATTGCCCGCGCTGGCGCGATTCTTGAAGCAGATCCCCCGCAACGGGTCGCATGTGTTGCTGACGGCTCGCGTACCATTGCGAGAAGTGGAAGACGTTCCGGACGTAACGTCGTTGAAGCTGACCGACGGCTTGGATGGCTGGCACGGTCCACATTACGTCCAGCACGTCGCGACGCAAAAGAATTGCCTTGCACTGAAGGACGAATTGCGACACAAGCTTGGCGAATTAGAAACGACCATTACCGGTTTGGAAGGCTTGTGCGTTTTGGTCAACCAGCGGTTACATGGCCATCCCAAGATGTTGGAACTTGCAGTCGGCTTGGCGATGCGTGGCGAGAGTTTTCTCCGAGGCGCGTTGGAATCATTACCTGAACATCTCGAAGATCTGATCGCCCCCCTTTTAGAAACCACTTTCGCTTCGCTTGGTCAAGATGGCCAGAAGTTACTTCCACTGCTCATCTTTTTTCCGACCGGCCGTTTGACTCCCGAAGAACTTCATATCACAGCGCTTGCCGCAGCTATCGCCGATGCTGCTAATTACGAAACCGATACCGATTCGGCGGCGCTCTTCGCGGCTCAAGAAAAGATCGCGCAAGATTCCGCGTCGTTGGCTTGGTTTTCGAATGCCACTGAAGAACTAGTGCTCCGTCACATCTAAATTGTCGGATTGTCAAGATCCCGGAAAAAGAGGATTCTACTTAGCACAAGGAGGTGTGCTATGCAAAAGTTGTACATCGTGCGACTGACGGATCAGGAGCGGGATGAACTCCACAGCGTTGTTAAGAAATTGAAGGGAACCGGTCAAAAGGTTCGGCGTGCTCAGATTCTGTTGAAGGCCGACGCAGATGGTCCGAATTGGACTGACGCGCAGATTGCTGAGGCGTTTTCTTGTCGGACGCGGACTGTCGAAAGGCTTCGTCAACGGTTTGTCGAACAGGGATTTGAATTGACGCTTCACCGCGTCGAACGGTCTCAACCACCGATAGCGAAATTGTTGACAGGCGATCAAGAAGCCCGGATTATTGCCACGAGACTTGGATCGCCTCCGAAAGGCTATTCGAACTGGACACTACGATTATTGGCACGCAAGGTCGTGGAATTAAAAATCGTGGACTCGGTGAGCTACGAAACCGTTCGACGCACGCTTAAAAAAACGGCATGACAAACCGAAAAATCGAGTACTGGGTCATTCCACCGCAAGCCGACGCCGAATTCGTCGCTCACATGGAAGAAGTGCTGGAAACGTACGAAAAACCGTATGATCCCGGTAAACCTGTCATTTGCATGGACGAGCAACCGGTGCAATTGCTGAAAGAAACTCGGCCACCGATCCCTGCCACGGCAACGCATGCCAAGCGAGTTGACTACGAATACGAACGAGCCGGGACTGCCACAATCTTCATGTTTACCGAGCCGCTGGCAGGTTGGCGTGAAGTGACCGTTCGCCCACGGAAAACGAAGGTTGATTGGGCTCTGGAAATCGCTGGACTGCTCGAAGGACGTTATACCGCTTGTGAAAAGGTGATTTTGGTATGTGACAACCTAAATACTCACACGAAAGGGGCGTTCTATGAGGCATTTGAACCAGAGCGGGCTCGGTCATTGGTCCGACGTATCGAGTTTTGCTATACGCCAAAGCACGGAAGTTGGTTGAACGTGGCCGAAAACGAATTGAGTGCCCTCACGCGCCAATGTATCTTCGGTCGCCGAATTGGCGATATCGCAACGTTACAGGGCGAAGCCCAAGCGTGGTCGAGCGATGTCAACGACACCCAAAAGGGTGTCGACTGGCAAATGAAGATCGACGATGCTCGAATGAAGCTCAAATCGGTCTACCCGACAATTAAGCTGTGACAAAGCACTAGTCCAAGCCGGATTGTTGGACTACCACCAGGCGATCAGTACTTATTCGTTTCATCAATTGCCGCTAGAATCGATCATCAGTCAAAGGACCGAACCAAACATTGGCACTACCCATTGTGCCCCAATATTGCTCTTGCTTTATTATGAAGCATATTTCGAGGAGAACGAGCAACACTTTGCAGCCATTGATCGCTGCTTCGAAAATGCAGTCCTTCTCATGGATCAGTTTTGGCAGTGGCGGGACGTTGGCATCACTGACTGGGACGAGATACTAGTGTCTCTGTTTTCTCACATGGGATACTATGTCGAATCTCGCGGTCACATCGAAATCGGGCAGTTGTGGCATGATCGCACGTTGCACTTGTTGCGAGCGGCTGGTGACGGAGCGGGTATTGGGCTGACAGTTTCACTGGGACGCAAAGCGTCACTGGTCGAGAGCCGTGGCGATTTCAACGGGGCCAAAACGTTATACAACGAAGCGTTCGAGCGAGCGAAATCTTCTGGCAACCAACGGCACGTTTCATGGCTTTTGCACGAACTCGGAAGTTTGGAGATGCAGCGACACAATCCAACGGAGGCGAGGAGGCTGTTGCAGCATTCGATGCGGATCAATCATTCGTTAGGCAACCAAAAGGCCTTGGCCAGTTCCATGCATGTGCTCGCGATGATTGAAAGGAATCAAGGAAATTTTGATGAAGCCGCTCGCCTATTGAATGCGTCGTTGCAAATCAAAGAATCACTAGACGATCAGCGTGGCGTTGCCGTAGCGCTCTTTCAGCTTGCAATTCTATCGGAAAACCAGGGGAATCTGACGGAGGCTCGAAAACTGTTGCAGCGATCAATGCAAATAAATGATTCCTTGCTTGACCATCGGATATTTGTTGGATCATTAAGCTTGCTTGCAGGGTTGGAAACGATTGATGGAAATTTTTCTGAGGCGAGACGACTGCTAATGCGCCTGATCCCCATCAACGAGACGATGAATGACAGACCTGCGTTGAGCGTGTCGATGTATAGGTTGGGGATTGTGGAAAGAAACACCGGAAATCCTCTCGAAGCTCGACGTCTTTGGGAGCGATCGATTGAGATACACGAAGGCTTTGATGATGATGTTGGAGCGGCATTTGTCAAACTGCATCTTGCGGAATTAGAGTTATCCGAAGGGAACGGAACGCGGGCGCTTGAGTTGGCTCAACATTCGGTTCGCGACTTAGAGAGAGTTGGATACGCTCAAGCCGAAGACGCTCGCAAAATTGTGACGAGAATCAAGGAGATTTTGGCAAACGATGCCGGTACTCGACCGTGACGCAAATCGGTGGACCGGAACTCTGGCGGGTAATCGACATTTGAATCACTAATCAGCACCAAAACTAAAAAGGCCGCTTGATTTCGGAATCTCCAATTACGCCGGATCGCAGACGTAATTAATATTGGTTTCCAAGGTACACCGAACTATGTTGTTGAATTCAGACCGCGCGAATTTGTTTCAGAACCTCGAAACAAGCGGCGTTCCGACAGGGGCGATGGAACGACTGGCGGCGATTGGCATCACCACGCTGGCCGAGTTGAGGGACCATTGGGATTACGGAAACCGACAGCACATCATAGAATTCCTCGGCGAGTCACCGATGCGGATGGTGTCAGCCGCGCCATCACGGCTGCTCGCCACGCGCGGCGGTGCCCCAGTGGCAGGGAGTGGATTGGTCAATTTGCTCGGCGCGGGGCGGAGTCAGCCGCTCGTGCGACATGCTCGTGGAGTGCTTCTTTCTGCCGCCGATAGATCGAGTGCCGCAGTGGCCCCTGAAGTCATTCCGTCGTCGGCAACTGGTCGAGGTGCTGCTTCGACGAAGACAGTTTCGCTAATTGCAAACTGCCCTCCCATTCGGGATCAGAAACAACGTGGAACCTGCGTCGCGTTTGCATCAATCGGATTCCTGGAATTTCATCTTAACGCTAACGTGACCTGTCCTGCCAAGCGATTCTCAGAGCAGTTTGTCTATTGGGGCTGTAAGGCCGATGACGGCAGGCCAACGGAAGAAGGAACCTTTGTCAGTACGGCGCGACAAGTGCTAAAACAGCGTGGTTCATGTTTGGGTAAGACCTGGAAGTACAACCCGCTGCCGATTCCAGGGGACGAAGGGCAAGGGCCACCTCCCAAAGGTGCAGAAGTCGAGGCGACCGGGTTTGTTTTCTCCGCCAAAACCGTGGCGGCCAAGAATCCTGAGCGCCTTCGCGAATTACTCGACGCTGGCAAACCGGTCGTACTGAGCGTGAAAACCTTTCCGTCGTGGGACTACCCGACTACTTACGCGACAGGCGAAATCACGATGCCCGTCCCAGGTGACAAAACTGACGGTGGTCATGCGATCTGCGTGGTTGGGTACGAATTGAATCCGCGATTCCCCGGCGGCGGTGCGTTCATTATCCGTAACTCCTGGGGAACTGGTTGGGCCAAATCCAGCGGCCGTTTTCAACCGGGCTACGGGACACTTTTCTTCGAATACGTCAAAAAGTACGGGTTGGAAGCGTTTGCGTGACGGGACGTCATTCGACAATCACGCCACGCTTGTGCTTCGTGACGGGTTTTCCACATTGGGCAACGAATGCCGGAGTGAGGTAACCTTCAACGGTTTCCTTCAATTGTTTCAGTTCTGGCGGAGAGACGTTAAGGGCCTTTGCGATTCCTTCGGAGTTGCGAACAGCATGTTCATAGAACGCTTCCGCGCTGACTATCCCAAACTGCGTTTCCAGGGTGTCGCGCAAGGGCTCGGGAAACGAACGAATTTCGGAAAGCGACTTCATAATATGTTTCCTCATCTGGTCACGCAAAGCGTCAATTGAAAGACGATTCCCCATATTCTGATCGGCCGAGGGATCATTCAGTAGTCTAACATGGAGATCTTCGATAGCAATCTTTTCTCAAAATGTGAGATCAAGTTTTCGGCGAGTTCTACGAAGTTGTACTTCCCCTTTTTTGTTGATATTGGTGCGTAATCTCAGGAGTTCAACGATATCCAGGTGGATGGACGCGATCGCTGCTGGATCGAGGTATTTGGGTTCGTGAAGTAGCTCCAGCCAGTATTCCGTTTCATTTGCTTCTTTTCTTCTTTGGCATTTATCAGTGTGAATCAGTGTGCATCTGTGGCAAATTTTCTTCTCTTTCACATGGCCCTTGGGGTGTCGTTGACCGTTTTAATCGGTGGTGGAAAACGTGGGTAACGACAAGGGCTGAAACCACAGGCTGTATTCCTGTGCCGCTTCGCGGCGGAATGCAATCCAATTGCGTTTGGTTCGTATCCCATGAGTGAATCCGAACCGGCCTTTATTCGGTCTCCGCACTGCGCTTCGGCGAATGAGCCAGCCAGCACATGAAGCAAGATTTTCATGAGCACCTTCCAAACGTAAAGAAACTCCTGGCCGAATTGTGTTGAAAATACGATTTGAGTGTTTATAGTACTTTTGTCGTCTTTTGTGTTGTGTGGAATGGTGCCATGTTTTCTTTTCGTTTAACCCGCAGCCAGCGGCGCAGGCGGATCGGCGTTCAGCCGATCTCTTCGAGCGTCGCTGGGGCATTGATTGAGAGCCAAGAGGATCGCAATGATCAAGTGAACGATGACGCATCGGTTTTTTCAGGGACGCCGGTCGACTCGCTTCTCTGCGAGGCGCGGTTAAACGATAGGGCGAGCCGAAGCGGCTAGAGAGTAGTTTTGAGAAAGTGGTGAGTAGAAAAAAGTTGGCCAAGTTGGCCAACTTCAAAACCTGCAAAAATGCCTATAAACATGGAACTTGGCCAACTTGGCCAACTTTTTTTCGAAGACTTCGATAATCGCAGGATTTCGATTTTTTGGTGGGCCTCGAAGACTCGACCGCACCCTACGAGGTTCGGACATCGCGGAAAAGACGGCTCGGGGTTGAACCTCGCCCTCCCGAAGAAGGGCGGGAACGGATGAAGTTGGCCAAGTTGGCCAACTTCAAAATCTGCAAAAACGCCTATAAACATGTAACTTGGCCAACTTGGCCAACTTTTTTCGAGGATTTGGATGATCGCAGGATTTCGATTTTTTGGTGGGCCTCGAAGACTTGTCCGCACCCTACGAAAACAGAAGACGGCTCGGGATGGAACCTCGCCCTCCCGAGGATGAGGCGAGAACGGATGAAGTTGGCCAAGTTGGCCAACTTCAAACCTGCAAAAACGCCTATAAAAAAGGAACGTGGCCAACTTGGCCAACTTTTTTTAAGGATTGCGGGCCGAAGCGGCAGAGAGTGGTTTTGAGAAAGTCGTGAGCCGCTACAAGCGGTTTGTCAGGAGCTACCGTTCCTTGAACCCGAGGAACTTCGCCCGAATTTCAGACGTCAAGTTCCTCAAGAGTAGAAAAATCAATAAGAATCCGAGGATTAACATCCTCGGCTCGCCGGGGAGGAATAATGGAATTTGAACTCTGGTGAAGTCGCGCGAACTCAGGTGAACTCGCGCGAAGTCGCTCGAACTTTTTAGCGGCGGAAAACTGGGGAATGATCGCAGAAAGCCTATGAATTATGGGGAATGGTCGAAGTCGTGCGAACTCGCGCGAACTTTTTCGATCAAATCTGTTTTTGATGGGACGGATGGGACTTATGCGACACATTGGGCTTATGGGTGTTTATTCTTAGCTTTTTGGTGGGACTTCAAAGATTCGACGTTGACTTACGCGGCTGGGACAAAACAGAAAGACGGCTCGGGTGGAACCTCGCCCTCCCGCAGATAAAACCGGCAAGCGGTGGGCCTCGAAGACTCGACCGCACCCTACGAGGTTCAGAAAAGACAGGAAGACGGCTCAGGATGGAACCTCGCCCTCCCGTCGAAAATCTTCGCGGCGCGCGAAGAAATCAAACTTAAGTACTACGAAACAAATACGGCAGACTGGGAATTCGGTTGAGTGATATTTCACGTTCGGTTTTTTCATTGATGCACGAATGAAGTTTCTCATTTTCTCCTGATTCCTGTTTCGTAGGATTCGTCCATTTCGTGGTTAAAAATCTTTCGATTGTCCGGGACCGCCGGTGAACACTCCGATCGTAAGGTCTTGAAAAACCACGTGAAACGTATCGACAGGATAGTGAGATTCTGATACCGGACGGTCTGGCGCATGATCGCCTGTGGCATGGATGCTGAAGGACCAGCGATGAATCCCGATTTTTTACAGGCACTTTGGACATTCATAGTGACCGTCGCGTGTTACGCCGCTGTCGCTACGGAACTAGTTTCGCCCAAGTTCGAAACGATGCCGTCGGAAGAAGTTGAACAGGCGATCGCCATCTACGATGACATACTGCGGCTCGAACCAGACTCTCCCAATATCCACTTGCGGCGCGGGTTCGCTCGGCTGACCAGGTACGAACTGGAAAACGCAATTGCCGATTTCGACCTCGTGATTTGCCATGAACCCGATTCCGCGCAGGCTTATCTGTTACGAGGATCGGCCAGGAAGGAATTGAAACGATTCGACCAGGCCATTACGGATACGGACGAAGCGATCAGACTTAGCCCCGCGTCACGGCAGGCCTTCCTGCAACGGGGTTTGATCTGGCATCTCAAGCATGAATTCGACAAAGCGATGGCTGATTACGACGAGGCCATCCGGCTTGATCCCGATCATGGCCAATCTTATGCCGCTCGCAGCCTGGTTTGGTTATCAAAGAAACAACAGGCACTGGCCTTGGCGGACATTGAAAAAGCGATTGAGCTCGAACCAGATGCTTCGAACAACTATTCCAATCGAGGTTGCATCCACGTCGAAAAGCAAAATTCCGAACAAGCATTTGCCGACTTTGCGGAAGCGATTCGCCTCAACCCTCGAAATGCGAATGCTTATGTCAATCGTGGTCTTTTTCATAACCATCGAAAGGAATGGGATCTGGCCATTCAGGACTTGAACGAAGGGATTCGCCTTTCTCCGATCAATACCGTGGCCTACTACCAGCGTGGTCTTTCGTTCCGTTCCAAAGGGATTTTTCCCCAGGCAATTGCGGACTTCGATCAGGTGCTAACGCTGTTGCCAGATGATCACGATGCACATCTCCAACGAGGTGCCTCATTGATGGATGCGAAGCGGTTCAAGGAAGCGATCCGGGATTTCAGCGATGCACTTCGACTAACGCCGGAAAATGTGGCGACGCTCGTGATGCGTGGGCGGTGTTATTTTTTTATCGAGGACTTTGATCACGCCATTGAGGACATCAATGAAGCGATTCGTCTCGAACCTGGTCGAGCGAATTTCTGGATGCACCGTGGAGCATTCGTGGTGAATCGAAGTTTTAAACGGGATACAAAGAGCGACCTGGATCAAGCCATTGCCGATTACAACGAAGCAGTCAGACTCGATTCGCACGATCCACTGATTTATATGAATCGAGCGGTCGCTTATTATAACCAGAAGAAATTTGGACTGGCGGCACTCGACGCAATCGCCTCTGACGAACTGAATCCGCGACAGATTCCTGTCGATCACATGAAAGACATCGCAAATCTTTCAAAGCAAGCGGCAGACCGAATCCTTGTCGGACGTAACGACGAGAATACAAACGACCTCTTGTTCGCCACAGCCTGTTTTGATCGAGGGGTCGCACATTATTTGCTTAAGCGAGATGAGGCGGCACTGAAGGATCTCAGCGACGCGATCCTTCTTGATCCCGGCTATTCGTTGAGTTACGCATTTCGTGGGCGAATCCACCTGAAGAAGAAGCAGTGGGATGCTGCCGTTCAAGATTTTGGTTCGGCAATCCACTTAAAACCTGATGACGCCACCCTCTGGATGGCACGCGGGGAAGCTCGTGCAGCCAAACAGGAATATGTCACAGCCTGTGATGATTTTCGAGAGGCAATAAGACTTGATCCGAAGCTGATTCGAGCCTTCGCCCACCGGGGTGCCGCGTGGCAAGCGATGCAGGAATGGGAAGAAGCGATCGCGGACTATGACAACGTGACACACGGTGGACCGCTCTATGCGCATACCTCCAAAGATCACGTGCCCGAAGCAAAACCTGCCGCACCGGCGGCGGTGGGCGCCAAAACCGATTCCAAAATTGTCAATGTCTTCGACATGGTCACGAAACCGTCAAAAGGAATTTTTTCACTTTCAACAGACAACGCTCCCAGCGGACTCAGTGGTCTTTTCAACAATGAAGGCCAGACAAACACGACAACGACGACAACAAACACAGGCGGAACCCTGACTGCGCAGCCAGCAACGAACCAGACACCAAACCCAGGCTTGGTTGCGGGGAGTGATGTGGAACTTGATCCACTCTATTTGAAGGTTCTTCAGAATCGCGCGGAATGCCACGAGGCGATAAGCAAGTGGACGAAGGCGATCGCGGATTACCAGACAATGATCGGACTTGCACCCGCCGAGGGATTGGCCTATCGCCGAATCGCCTGGTTAAAAGCAACGTGCGTTGCAGCGGACATCCGCAATGGCGAAGACGCCGTCAGCTTTGCCACTCAGGCGACACAGCGTTCAAAACGATCTGCCCCCGAAAACCTAGTTGTTCTTGCGGCGGCGTATGCAGAGACTGGAGATTTCGCCAAGGCGATCGAATATCAATCGCAAGCCTGCGACCTCGTTGTCCGATCAAGCGAGAAGGAATTTCAAGATCGTCGACAACATTTTGCTTCGCTGGAATTCCAGCGAAGTCTCGATGAGGAAAGCATCCCAAACACGGATGACTCGGCGGTCATTAAGGGATTGTTCCACGACTGCGAGCAATCGGGATGGAAAGATGCGGGGCTGATCGAATTGCTCGCCGATGCTTATGCCGATGCAGGCCAATTCAGTCAGGCGATTGAGTTCCACGAAAAGGCGTACACGATTGTTTCCGAAGCGCGAGACAAGCCGTTTCTCGAAAGACTTGAACTTTATCGAGCAGGCAAACCGTATCGCGACACATCTCGGCCCAAGGAATCGATCCTGGCAAACGATCATTGATGAGCGATTCTTTGTGTGGCCTGATTGCGGGAGGTTTGGATTGCTGGAGACCATCCGCAGTTGGAACAAAAGGCTGTGAAATTGGGTGCCACGGTTTTACCGACTTCGGTAAGGCCGTACTCTTCGGCAAAGTTATCGAACCATGAAGACTCGGCCTTGTCGAAGACTCCAGCGAGGCCCCTCCTCAGACCAAGTAGCCGTTTCGCATCGCTGAGACGATACCCGAATTGCAGCAGACCTCGACTGGAACTTCAAAGCCCCGATGGATCACAAGGACAATGGCAATTCGGCTTACTTCTCGCCGGAGCGAGAAGGCGACTTTTGCAGAAATCCTGAAACTTGACTCGTAGAGTCAAGTTTCAGACCTGCGGAAGTCCAAGACCTTGGGACCCCGCGTCATCAATTGTGTTTGTGCCGAATTCCATGATTCATTCCTTGTTCCTTATTCGTGCGATTCGTCAGATTCGTGGTCAACCTCTTCAACTTTGACTTCAACGTCTCTTGTTCAACTTATTCGAGTTCTGACTGTTCGGCGATTCGTCGGTATCTGGCTTTCGCTCGTTCAAAGGTTTGGCGGGCTTCGTCCCGTTCGGTGGGGGCAATATTGCGTTCGCGGTTCAGCCACAACAATTCGATTGTTTGTTCGCACCAGCGAGCACTCGATCGTGAGGCTCGGATTGGTTTCTTGGCAAGAATCACGTTGACCGGGTTTGTATGGAGTTGTGGAAAGTTTCGTAGAGCGATCCAGCCGCTGTTGGGTATCGTGATGTCAAACGCCAGCTTGTGAATCTGACCATCGGCTGGAACAGTTTGCTTTGCGACCGGTTGGCCGTTAAAGACGATTTCCACCAAACGCTCGCCGCCACGTTGGACAGCTTCGCGGCGTGGTCCGTGTAGTTCGACAGTGTCGCCGACAAGTCGCCGTCCTGCTGCGGGGACTTCGGTCCCTTGAGCCACGGTACTCGGTGTTTCGGGTGCGAAACAGACGCTTGCAGTTACTTTTACTTTGCCCGGCGACGATAACTCGACATCACCAGTTCCCGGAGACGTTCCATTAACTCGAAAGTCGAGCGCGTGAGCAAATCCGTCGGACACATACGACCGGCCTTTGGCGAGTCCCTGACACCATTCGGTAAAGTCGATTCGTTCGAGTTGTTTGGAAGTGTCGGCAGAAAGGAGCGATTGCTCTAAAGGGAACTGGACATAGACACGCCCCTGGCCGACTCGTCGGCTGCTCATGCAGGGAAAATCGGTTTCACCGCTGACTTTCAGCGGGAACCCACAATTCAGCAGGTGATACCACGTATTCCATTCCTGAATCCGTCGAGTATCCATCGCGCTGATAAAGTCGCAGACCCCTTCGGCTGTGGTCACACAGATCTCCATCGCACCGACACCGTTCATTTCCGGCATCGCGAGATTCGGTAAACGGTCAGCAGATCGATCGTGGCTGGCGATCAGTTCTGAGTCGTCCAATTGGCGGTCTCCGTTGGTATCGATGGTGGCCCAAGCCTCGGGAAGGAGAGCTGAATTGGCTTCATCGAATGAAAGAAGCCCGTCGCCATCTCGGTCGTATTTCTTCAGCAGGCGTTTAGCTGCCGGCCCGGGTTCAACCCATAGTCCGCTGGCGGAGTGTGCGTAGCCAGTAATTCCTCCTTGAGACTTGGCCCATCGCATCAGAGGAGTCGTCCAGGTTGGCCAGCCTTTAGTCTCGGTTCCATCGGAACCTGGATAGGTCTGATCCTGAAGGTTCAGCAGGCAGACGTGCCCCAGAGCCTGTGAACCAAACCCGCTGATTTCCAGATCGTACTTGAGGATCGTCAGCGGCTCGCTGACATCGTGCGGCTTCGGAGCGAAGAACTGCCGTTGATAGCCGTAGCAGGGTCCCCAGGTGAGAACGCAGCCGACATTCAAGCCTTCACCTTTCACTTGGCGAAACATGTCTTCCGGTACCACACCTTCTGTCGGTGAGGTGTAATGGGCACATCCCGCCGCGTGAATGTGATGGTCACCCGAATAGAAGCCGAACCGCTGTGGGTTGACCCATCGCTCTAATCGAATATTGATCAGACGACTGGAATCAGTGCCCTGATCGTGAACTTCTTTTGAAGCCTGTTCGTCCTTCACGGTTAACTTCTGTTCGCGAGTCCAATATTCGGGGCCTCGACCACTTTGGATGATGAACTCACCTGGCGGTAATAAAATCGTCTCGCCATCAGCCCGGTAGATTTGAGGTTGAAAGAAGAAGTCGGGTGCCAACCGTTTCGCTTGTGGTGGATAGACGTGGCCGAGGTGATCTCGAACGATGAGTGATGCGGTCGTTGGCGAACCGTCGTCGTCAAGAATCGACAGCCGCACGGCGTGAGCCGGACGAATCGGAAACAGAATAGGCACCTCACCGCGAAACCCAAGATCCTGTTCACCCTGTCCAAGATCAAATCCGATCGTCGCCTCACGTTTCCCCGATTCGGTACTGAGGATCAGGGCGATGGCGTATTCCACTTCCAATCCGCTGAGCCGATCTGACATTGGCGGTTGTGTGAACATTTCCACCGCGAGAAACCGCTCTTTATCACGATTGTTATTCTCATTTTCCATCAATTCGACCGACTGCTGTCGCAACATGCTGAGCTTCGCAACGCCTGCGTACACGGCTCCGGCCTGAGGGCTGATGATCCGCAACCGCTTCGTCACCGTACTGCCGTTCAAGATTTTGACCAGGACAGGTGTGAAGCCATGCTGCTGGAGAATCACCTTCGCTGGACCTCGCCGAACCTTAACTCGTTCTTCAGGATTAATCTGGACCGTCAATAGGACTTGTTCATCGAGACTCTTTTGGATTCGATCGGAATCTTTGACCTCGATCGCTTCGTTTAATGACGTGGCCACACTCTCGGCGACTGGAGTACCCAGCATGTTTAAGGTGGTGATGACGCGTCGGACATTGGCTGCCAGCGGTTGAGCCTCAACAGACGGTCGATCAGGAATCGCCCCCAACAAGCCATCGGCCAGACATTGTTCGCTCCAGCAATACACTAGTGAGATCAGGATTAACCGCAGGCCAACACGCATGGTGATTCCTCTTCGATGATGGCCTGAATTCGATACCAGTATGTTTATAACCCCAATTCCTTCACGAACGAAAGTCGTTCTCGTCATCCGAGCCCAACGACGCTCGAAGTGATCGGCTGAACGCCGATCCGCCTGCGCCGATGGCTGCGGGTTAAACAAACAATCATAGACGAACAACTCCGACTGGAGAAACATTTCCGATCGTAGCGATCTGTGAAAACTGGTGGGTCGAGCCCAAAAAATCACGGGCGCTGAGACAAAGTAATGCAGTCAGCCCAAACCGCAAAAAATGCCGATCCCTGTAAGACCGCATAACACCAGCATGACTTGCATCATTCGGCGTTCATTTCGCCGCTCTTTCACGGACAGAACATCCAGGGATGGATGGGATCAGCCAATTGAATTGGCATTCCAAGCTGCACACCAATTTCCATCCCGGAGTCTCCCGCATGAAGCGATTCTTTCGTTTGTTCTGTTGTCTCAACCGCCAGCAAACCGCAAACAGCATGTCCGTTTCGGTTGCCGTTTTTGCCTTGCTGTTCTTGCATCTGGAAAGTTCTCCCACACCTGCAGGTGCCAACGTCGCCCGGCGGACCACAAGTAACTCCGCCTTTGTCATGGTGGCAGCGAAGCCGTCAACATCATCACAATCCGCCCAATCGAACTCGTCCCAAGGACTGGCTGGTAACTCAGAGGTTGGGTCAATCGACCTGTCTCACAAAATTCAAATCCTTGAAAAGGGATTGGAACATCTTTCAAAAACCCCTCACTACACGGCTCTGTTCGTGAAAAAAGAGTTGGTGAATGGAGAACTGCTCGACGAGCAAGAAATGGAAATGAAGGTTCGTCACGCTCCGTTCAGCGTGTATTTGAAATGGGTTACGGGCGAAGCGGGACGCGAAGTGTTGTATGTCGAAGGGCAGAATGATGGTCGCATCAAAGCCCATCCCGGTGGATGGAAGGCTCGCCTCCCTGCGGTCAACCTCGAACCAACGGGTAGCCTGGCAATGGCTGAGTCACGTCATCCGATCACGAAAGCGGGCCTGTATAGCCTGACGAAGATGATGGTCGATACCCACCGTCAGGATTTAGAGAAAGACAACGTTGCCCGGTTTGAAAAGCTGCAAGACCAGATATTTGACGGCCGTCACTGCCATGCGTTCGTGGTGGAATATAAAAACAAGCAGTCGTCGGAGAATTATCGTAAATCGATCACGCTGATTGATAAAGAATGGTCGGTTCCTGTTTATATCAAGAACTTTGGCTGGCTGAACGGAGAGGCTCCTGCTGATCCTGATCAACACGACGAAGCAACACTCCTTGAATACTACAGCTATTCGAACATTAAGTTCCGTACAAATCTGATCGCGCTCGATTTCGACCACACGAACGAG
>Ga0364920_10285_pt1 | contig 14716 bp, 11 predicted proteins | sample SorcelJu500001C8_FD_206961 | JGI IMG/M metagenome (GOLD analysis project Ga0364920, IMG submission 206961) | Enriched cells from Trout Bog Lake Hypolimnion, Wisconsin, USA - BchlTB.June20.5000.01.C8 | ecosystem: Environmental > Aquatic > Freshwater > Lake > Hypolimnion/Profundal zone | place: USA...
TTTAAACCACAGCTCTGTACTGGACAAAAAAAGAAGAAAGCCGCGAAACGCGGGGAAAATGGCAAGGATCGCCATGCTTCATGGCGATCCTTGCTATTTTTCCCGCGTTTCGCGGCTTTCTTATTCCAGTTAACGCCAGTTATGCAATGGTCTCAACGTTACATCGTTTCCATCGTTGATCTTGCCAGAAGACTTTGCAGACGTCCTGCCAGCATCACATGTTTAGCACTACCCAAAAAACTGTATCCAGAGGCAACTATTCGAAAATATCGAATAGTTCAAACAAGAAGGCTGACCCTACGTTAAACTGGCGTTGTCTTCAATAAATAATGCGTACTGCGGCCGCTGTCTGCGCCTTTCACAAGGATTCCTCGATCCATCAGATCGAGGATATCTCGCAGGGCTGTGTCCTGAGAGCATTTTGCGATTTTTGCCCATTTTGACGATGTCAATTTCCCATCGAATCCATCCAACAATCGATTGATGATTTTTCGTTGGCGTTCATTCAAGGAGATGTCTGCAAGAGCCTCCCAAGCGCGTGCCTTATGTAGCAGTGTATCAAGAGTTGCCAAGGCATTGCCGATCGCTCTTCCGATACAAGCAAAAAACCATTCGAGCCACTGTGCGATATGCAGACTGCCTTTCTGCGTTTGCTCTAAAATCGTATAGTAGCCTTTTCTCTCTGCTTGAATTTGCGCAGATAAGCTATAAAAACGATGCGGACTCTTTTCTGAGCGCGCGAGTAATAAATCGGTCAGCGCGCGTGCAATACGACCGTTCCCATCGTCAAACGGGTGAATCGTAATAAACCACAAATGCGCAATTGCCGCTTTGAGCACAAGATCCATGTCGGTGTCGCTGTTGAACCAACGTAAAAAACGGTTCATTTCTTCCGCAACACGTTTCGCTGCGGGAGCCGTGAAATGAATCAGTTCTTTGCCAAATTGTCCAGACACCACATGGACAGGTCCGGTGCGCCATGCGCCCACGCGAATTTTTTTAAAATCGCTCCGTCCCATTGGAAATAAAGAAATATGCCAATCGAATAATCGCTCTTGCGTCAGAGGCTCTGTAAAGTTTTGCGTCGCATCGAGCATCATGGCGACTACACCATCAATATTTCTATCTGCGATACGCGTTGCAGCACTCTCCATTCCAAGGTGGCGGGCGACAGAAGAGCGGACCAATGCAGGGTCTAATATTTCCCCCTCAATTTCGCTCGATTTAACGACATCCTGCGTCACCGTCTGGAGAATCGTTTCATCGCGTGCGTGAAACCCAATCGACTCCATGCCCCCGATTAAACGCCCCTGCTTGTGGCGCAGCTGAATCAGCAATGCAGAGAGTCTCTCTTCGTCCCATAGAAAATTTGGCCAGTTCTCGAGTTCATGTATATAGGTCATATTCTCTATTATATATAATCACCGCATTTTTGCGGTGATTATTCCGTCTAATCTCCGCATTTTTGCGGAGATTAGACGGGTTAATCACCGCATGATATGGTGTAAGTTGTTTATAGAACAGGAGTTACGGTGATTTTGGGGAAGACCCTGGCCCGCAGAATCTGCTGGACGGCCGAGAGCGTCGATCCCGTGGCTGAATGGCACGTGGTGCAGGAGCCTTGATACGCAATAAACAGTTCATGCGAGTCCTTCAATTCCACAATTTGAATGCCGCCGGCATCCAATTCCACATACGGACGGATCTCTTTGTCGATGATTTCTTCAATGAGGTGCAGCTTTTTGTCCAATGCAAACTCTTCCCACCCGGGAATGCCGTTCGGATTTTCGCCAGAGTCCCACGCGATCGGCGTCACATCGTAATCCGAAGAAGGACACGGAATGCCCTGGCAAAGTTGCACGGACGAGTCGATCGCCGAGAGGACGCAATTCAACAGTGTATTTGCTGATTTGGGGAATGCGGGAGTATCTTGCCTATCGCGCACATGTTGGTCAATCAGATCGGCAGAGATGCGCGAGGCTTGGGTGTAGTTTTTGCGCATACAAAGTTCGCAGACAATTTCCGCCGCAGCCAAAAGCGCGATGGGACCAAAGGCCTGGAATTTCGCATCGGCGATGACGCCGTCTGTTTCGTCGACAAGCCAGTAAAGGGCGAGATTTTTTTCTTTGCCGACGACGAGCCGCATCCCTTCTTTTTCGGTTAGATAACCGCCAAACCGGAAGGGTTCGATTTTAGAGGCGAGTTTTTTGCTGAAAGCGTAGTCTGTATGATGCTCATGTGTCGGTTCGGGAATGAGTGTGTGCGCAAGACTCTGCAGTTGCTGCACAGCTTGTTGTATGTGCTCTGTATTGGGCATGCTGCTGATGGGAAAACTGATGGCATGCATTGAGTTTGTCAGCGCGGAGAGATGCTGCGAAAAGTCTCCGCCGATGTTTGCTGCGATATTTTTTTTATTGAGCAGATAGTGCAGTGCATCCTGATGGCAGCCGGGGAATGCGATGACAGATACATTCGGCAGACGCAAAGCGTCCCGAAACAGAGCCTCAGCATGGATCTCTTTTTCAAACTGATCGCGCAGGCGCGCGGTTTCTAAAGTCACTGCGTCGAGCGCCATCGAAGCTTGCTTGCAAGCCGCAGAAAGAGCTGCGAGCGCGGGCGTATTTACGATCCCTCCGCGGAGGGAGCTTCCGCCTAAAATGAGCGGGACAAGCGGCGCCGTTTTTTTGGCAAACAGACCGCCGGAGTAGGTTGCGTCATGGGAAAACGTGAGGTAGTCAGCCCCTAATTCCTCAAACGAAAAATACATTTTCCCGAGAGCAGATGTCGCATCCAGATGCAGCAGCACGCCCTTTTCGCTCGCGATTTTTGCAATTTCTTCCACGGGCTGAATGACGCCTGTCAATCCTTGCGCGATCGAAACGGAGATGCACGCTGTGCGCGCACTGATGAGTCCTGCCAATTTTTCTACATCGATTTCCCCCCGCATATTCACCGGAGCGATTTTCACAAAGCAGCCGAGCTCTTCTAAGCGCTTCATCATCTGCATCGTCGGAGCATCTTCAACGGCCGATGCAATGAAATGGCATTTGCCCGTCTCTCGCGCGACTTTCAGAAACACAGACCAAAGCACTTGACCCACGCTTTCTGCGCCGGAAGAAGTAAAGACAAAAACATCGTCTTTGCGCGCGCCGACTAAATCGTAGATTTTGTCCATGTGCCCTTGTCGAATGTATAGACGAGCATCTCGCCTGTCGCGATTTCTAGATTGACGACCTCTTCCTTGCTTAAGGAATCGAGGCGCATGCAGATCGACCTTAATGAATTGCCATGCGCGCACACAAGCACAGACTGTCCTTTTTCGAGACAGGGGACAATCATCTTCTGAAAATAAGGGAGAGTTCGTGCCGCCGTCATCGCCAAGCTTTCACCACCCGGTGGGGTCCCATCGAAACTGCGCCGCCAAATGTGTACCTGTTCCTTGCCGTATTTTTCTGCCGTCTCGGCCTTATTGAGTCCCTGCAAATGGCCGTACATGCGTTCGTTCAACTCCCACGCCGTATGGACCGGAATCACGCTCTTCTTCGTCTCGCCGCTGTAGATTTCGCCCCACTTGCTTCCCGGGACGTGGAAGACGGGCACTTTTCCGTCTTTGCGCTCCAGAAGAGCGAGCTGAAGCGACATGTGCGAGCGGACAAGAGATGAGGTAAAGACCACATCGATCGGCAGATGCGCTATTTTTTTGCCTGCTTCCACCGACTCCTGGACTCCTTCGCTGCTCAGAGGAATATCGACCCATCCGGTGAAAAGATTCTTTTTGTTCCAGACCGACTGGCCGTGGCGCATTAAAATAAGTTTTGGTTTCATGATTCGCTAGTTTACCAGAAGACCCCTTTTCCGTTATACTGCCTGACCTATGGAAAAGAAACGACTGAGCAAAGCGCTCGCTGCTGCAGGAATCGCCTCGCGAAGAGCCTGCGAAGAAATTATTTTTATGGGCAGAGTCCAGGTCAACGGGACGACGGTTAAGATTCCGCAAACCCTCGTCGACTGGGAAAACGATCGGATTCTCGTCGATGGCGCCTCGGTGCGCGGGGAGCAGAAAAAAGTTTGCTATATGCTCAATAAACCTAAGGGACTCATTTGCTCCAGCGCCCGCGTCGGCCGAAAACCGATCATTTTGGACCTCTTCCCCGCATCGCACGAACGGCTTTTCACGATCGGCCGCTTGGACCGCGATACGACGGGTTTGATTCTTGTGACCAACGACGGCCAGTTTGCCCAGCAAGTCATCCACCCTTCCTCGAACATCATTAAAGAATATCTTGTCAAAACGATGCAGGAGATCACCGCCGAGCATTTAGAGACTTTGTCTCAAGGCGCCCGCATCGACGAGAAGTGGGTCCGTCCTGTGTCCGTGCAGAAAGTGCGCAAAGGGACCTTCAAGATTTGCGTGAAAGAGGGGAGAAAGCACGAAGTGCGCATCATCGCCGAGCGCGCCGGCTTGAAGGTGACTGAGCTGACGCGGATTCGCATTGGCGGATTGCTTTTGGGGTCTTTGGCTCCAGGAGAGTTTCGTTCATTGACAGAGACCGACAAAAAAGTCCTCTTTTCGTGAGAGATTGCTACCCTTCAGTTTAGCGTCAAGTTCAGCACGGAGGGGAAGCAGAGAATCACTTCGACCCCGGAGACTTTGAAGCGCGTAAGAAATTACGCGCTTCAAAGTCTCCGGGGTCGAAGTGATTCTCTGCTTCCCCTCCGTGCTGAACTTGACGCTAAACTGAGGCTGCCAAAGCTTTTGACTATGCGTTGCCGGGCAAAAAGCCCCCCGCCTGCATTTTCCACATGTGCGCGTAATGTCCCCCCTTCTTCACAAGCGCCTCATGCGACCCTTCTTCCACGACCTTCCCTTGCTCGAAGACGAGGATCCGATCCATTTTTGCAAGAGTCGACAAGCGGTGCGCGATCACAATTGTCGTGCGGTTTTGCATGAGTTTTTCCAAACTTTCCGCAATGAGCTTTTCTGTCACAGAGTCCAAAGCCGATGTCGCCTCGTCGAGTAAAAGAATCGGCGCTCTAGAAAGAAACGCCCTTGCAATGGCGATTCTTTGCCTTTCGCCGCCCGAGAGTTTGGTTCCCCTTTCTCCCACGACGGTCGCATATCCTGCAGAACAGTTGCGGATGAACTCGTCGCAGTGGGCGAATTTTGCCGCTTGGACGCATTCCTCAAATGTCGCATCTTCCCGCCCGTACCTGATATTCTCTTCCAAAGATCTATGAAACAAAAGCGGGTCTTGCGGGATGAGCGTCGTCTGTTTGCGCAAGGATTCGAGAGTGACCTTGGCAATGTCTTGCCCATCGATCAAAATGCGCCCTTTATCGATCGGATAGAAGCGCAAGATCAGGTTGACAAGCGAGGATTTTCCCGCCCCTGAATAGCCCACCAGCCCCACCTTTTCGCCCCCGCTGATGCGAAGGCTTTTGTTTTTAAAAAGCTGTTTGCTCTCGTACTGGAAAGAGACGTTTTCGAATAAAATCTCTCCTTGCCGCACGACGAGATCGATCGCCTGCGGAGCATCCACGATATCGCTTGCATCGTTCATGACAGTCAACGCCTGTTTCGCGATTCCAAGAGATTGGAAAAATCGAGGCGCTGCGTCGGCGGTCATCCAGATGACCATCGTCAAATTAAAAACCGTGTAGAAGACCTGCACCAGCTCGCCTGTGGAAATGATTTCCCGCATCCAGAACAGAATCATACATCCGATGAGCGCAAACATTTCTATGAGGAAGACGACAGATAGCCAGGCGAACATTTTGGCCGTATACACTTGCGCGTACACATTTTTTTTCTGCTCGATTTTTTGGTATGCCGCGACGTGATTTCTTTCGAACCGGAAGCGGAAAAAAAGATTCACGACAAAGTTATTTGTCAAACTATCGACGATTTTCCCCGCTAGCGAGCTTCTCGCCTCTCCATGAATGTGGGAATATTTCGCGCATCTCGGAGTGAAGATGCAGCAAATTGCAAGGTGCGCTGCAATCCAAATCCCAAGAATGGCCGCCAACATCGGGTTGATATTCGCAAAAATTACGATCGTGACAATGCACGTCACAAAAGCCGGCACGAAGAAGATCAGAAGCGTGCGCAAGAGTTCTCCGACCTCTGAGATCATATCGCTAATTTTATTGGCCAGCGCTCCGGAAAAATGTTCATTAAAATATTTAGGGGAATGCTTCTGCACATGATCGAACATTGCCAGGCGGATATTGGCCTCTAACTCAGGCAGCGCGCGCGCCATAATAAAATCTCTTCCTCGAAAGCCCAACTCCATGAGCGTCCAAAAAAAGACTCCGATCAGCAGTAAATATTTTAGGGAGTCCCACGCGGCGAAGCGGTCCGCATCGTGCAGAGTCAACGTATCTACAATCAGGCGAAGGAGATAGGGGGTGAACGTCGTATCCATCGTCCATACAAAAGACAAAAGCGCGATCGCAACAAATTTGAAACGCTGTAAACGAATAAATTTCCAAAGGAAACTTGTTAGATTCATAAATGATTGCCGGCGGAATGTTTTGGCAATTATACATGGGCGCCTCATTTATGACAAAACAGAGGTGATTGAAGGTCGTTGGGAGCGTTATCGGCTAATTTTTCTAATGAGGGGGGCCGCGTGATAGAAACGCGTGGAGGTGTTTTCGAACGAACCGAGCCAAGCGCCCTATGAAGCAAGATTGCAAGACTGTTTGGCGATACGACGCTCTCAAGATTGTGAGGTATTTTCTTTCGGGTAGTATGAGAGGTAGGTGATCGCCCCCCGGATGGAGGTTGACCTGCGGGAATACTCGCTGCAGCAATCCTGTTGTTCGTTTGTGGATCAGAAGTGCATCCGTCGAGCGGCGGCAAGGGAGGGAACTCTAGATTGTATTGCGAACGAAGGTATGCTAAATCGGTGGGGAAAAACATAAATGACAAGCTCCGGAGACAGGAGGATACGAGGGCTGCGGATTTTCTTACAAAGAAATTATCAGAAACGGGTATATCCAGGTCTATGGATCTAGATTATCAGTCAGACGTTCTTGCGCAAAAAATCAAGCACTTGATGATCACGACCAATGGCCGCACGGCGAGAGATGCGTCTGTGGAAGAATTTTATCAGGCGTTTTGCTTGGCGCTCCGCGAAGAAATGATGGTCAATTGGACGGCGTCTCTCGATACGATGGAATACACCAAAGCGCGCGTCCTCTGTTTCCTTTCCATGGAATATCTGCCGGGCAGGTTCCTGCGCCACACGATCATCAACATGGGGGCGACCGAGCTCATTCGCGCCGTGTTGAAAAAGATGGGCCGCAATTTTGAAGATCTCGTCGCTTGCGAGCCGGATGCGGGCCTCGGCAACGGCGGACTTGGGCGCCTCTCATCCTGTTTCCTCGATTCTCTTGCCACCTTGCAGTATCCGGCGCGCGGCTATGGCCTCCGCTACCAATATGGAATTTTCGAGCAGGAGATTTGGAATGGCAAGCAGGTGGAGAGACCCGATTGCTGGCTTTTGAATATAAATCCTTGGGAAACCAGGCGCGATGCGCTCGCCGTCAACGTCCTTTTCGGCGGGAAATCGATCCCCTCTTTCAATAAAAACGGCGAGGAAGTCTACCTCTTGGAAGATTACGAGGAGGTGCGCGCTTTGGCTTATGACAGCCCGATCATCGGCTACAGCGAAAAGCCGAATAATTCCGTCTTGACGCTCCGTCTTTGGTCGACGAAAGAATCGCCGCGCAACTTCCAACTGCAGCGCTACAATGCGGGCTTTCTCGACACAGCCGCGGAAAACACCTCGCTCACCGACGTCCTCTATCCCAATGACAATACCGAATTAGGAAAAAGGGTGCGCCTCAAACAAGAATTTCTCCTCGTCTCGGCATCGATTCTCGATATCATCCGGCGCCATTTGCGCATTCACGGCGATATTTCTTCTCTCGGAGATAAGACGCGCATGCAAATCAACGACACGCATCCCTCGCTTGTCATCGCAGAATTGGTCCGGATTTTGACCAAGCAATACGATTTTTCCTGGCAGAAAGCCTGGGAAACCTGCCAAGAATGCTGCAGCTATACGAATCACACGGTGTTAAAAGAGGGGCTCGAAGAATGGAATGGCCACCGCGTCCATGAACTGCTCCCTCGGCAATTCAAAATCATACAGCGGTTGAATTTGGAACTGTGCAACCAAGCGCGCGCCAAATTCCCGAATGATGAAGAAAAAGTGCGGCGCCTGTCGATTTTGGAAAATGGGCAAATTAAAATGTCTCATCTGGCGATTTTTGGCTCGCACAAAGTCAACGGGGTCGCCGAGCTGCATACGCACATTCTCAAAACCAAAATCTTTAAAGATTTTTACGACCTTTCTCCAGAAAAATTCATCAATGTGACCAATGGCGTGACGCAGCGCCGCTGGCTTTTGGACTGCAATCCTCTCCTTTCCGCATTCATCACCAAGAGAATTGGGAGCGGATGGATTTGCGATTTTACGCAGCTGCACAAACTCGCTCCTTTTGCGTCAGATCCAGAGAGTCAGCAAGAATTTCTCCGGATCAAGCGGCAAAACAAAACGAAACTGCTGCAGTTTTTAAAGGCAGAAACAGGGATTCGAGATGCCGCTGGCAAAATGATCGCGCCTTATCCTTTACCGGATGAAAATGCCCTTTTCGATCTGCAGATCAAGCGCATTCATGAATATAAAAGGCAGCTCATGAATGCGCTGTATCTCATCATGGTCTATCAGGAGGGGAGAATCTCTTGTCCCCGTTTTGTGATTTTTGGAGGGAAAGCGGCTCCTGGATATGAGAGGGCCAAACAAATCATCCGGCTCATTTGCGCGATTTCCCGCAAGTTGAGAAACACCCCTGAAATGCATAAACAACTGCATGTGTTGTTTGTGGAAAATTACAATGTCTCGCGCGCAGAAATCCTCATTCCCGCAGCGGATCTTTCGGAGCAAATTTCGATGGCAGGCCAAGAAGCGTCGGGCACCGGCAATATGAAGCTCGCCATGAACGGCGCGCTCACCATCGGCACGGAGGACGGCGCCAATATTGAAATGCGCCAGGCGATTACGGACACCTGGTGGCCCTTTCGATTTGGCGCAAGCGCCCAAGAGAATGAAAAGCCCTATCGCGCCTTAGATATTTATGCGCAGGACGCCCAAATTCGAAGGGCAATAGACGCTCTCAAAGACGGCACTTTTGCCGAAAATGAAAAAGAAGCGGCCGTGTTTTCGCAGATGTATCAAAATCTTTTAGAGAACGACACCTATCGCGTGCTGCAAGATTTGCGGGACTTTTACAATACGCAAAAAACAGTGGAAGAACTCTTTCAAAAGCCTTCCGCCTGGGCAGAAACCGCGCTGCATAATATGGCCGGCATGGGACGTTTTTCAGTCGACGTCGCGATCCGTAAATATGCGGAAGAAATTTGGCATTTGACTCCAAATCCTCCCGACGAGGTGATTCTCAATAAAGTCCGATCCGAGTATGCTGAGCATGATCGATGTAAAATAGGCGGACCGAAGTGAGAGTTTTATTGCTTGCAGTACTGATTTTGTGCGGCTGTTCCAGCCCCGATTCTTCTTCGATGACGATGCGCATTGGCATAGATCCGAGCTGGTATCCGATGAATTTTGGGAATCAAAGCGTCTATGTCAACGGATTCATCGAGGATCTTTTGTTGGCGTTCACCCAACACACGGGGCTGAAAATCGAAAAAATCGAAGACAATACGGGAGATTTGTTTGCGGGATTAAAAAACAAACAATACGACGCCATCCTCACGACGATGGATCCCTATCCGTTTCATTTGGCGCAGTATGATTTTTCCCATAATATTTTGCCTCTTGGGCCTGTGCTCATTGTCGCATCCGGGTCGCCCTTCGTCAAGCTCAACCAATATTTTGGAGCCGCAGTCGGGTTTATTTCCAATGATCCAGCAGGTCTTATTGTACAAAAATATCCTGAAATCATCTTGAGAAATTATGCATCTGTTCCCGAGCTCCTGAATGCGGTTGTAGACGGAGAAGTGTCCGGAGCCCTTTTAGACCACATTCCCGCCGTCAATTACGTCTCCAATCTATACGCAGGCAAATTAAAAATTGTTCCCACGCCCCTGACCCACGCCGGCATCCGTCTTCTCGCAAACAAAGATCAGGAAGAGACCCCCATTCGCGCCTTCAATGAAAGCCTGAAGTATCTTAAGAAAAAAAAGAAACTCGCAGGCCTACTCAAGAAATGGCAGCTTTAAGGAACCCTTGACAAAGGGCATTTTATCGAGTAATATCTCCCCATTATTTTCGGAGGAAACATGTACGCCATCATCAAAACCGGTGGAAAGCAGTATAAGGTCGCGGAAGGGGATGAGCTCGATGTGGAGCTTCTCGACGCTGACGGCACTGTGACATTCGATCAGGTCGTCTTCTTTACAGACGGAACAAATTCCCATATTGGACAGCCTTATGTAGCTCATTGTAAAGTACATGCGGAAGTCTTGGGCGAAACCAAAGGACCGAAAGTCATCGCCTTTAAGTATAAAAGACGCAAGAACTACCGCCGCACAGTCGGTCATAGACAGCACTATTCCCGTGTGAAAATCACCAAAATCGCAGCAGCGTAAAACAAAGAGTTGACAGATGGCACATAAGAAAGGTCAGGGTTCTACCCGAAACGGACGCGATTCAAACTCCCAGCGTCTCGGCATTAAGGCAACAGCAGGGCAGTTTGTGACAACCGGTAGTGTTCTCGTACGTCAGTGCGGGACAAAGTGGCATCCCGCGAAGAACGTCGGCGTCGGCAAAGATTTTACTTTGTTTGCTCTGCAAGACGGGATTGTGCAATTTCGCAAAGTGGACAAGACCTACGTGTCGATTGTCCCAACGCCTAGCGCATAAGAAATTGGCCCCATGTTCGTCGACACAGCAACACTTCAGGTAGCGGCGGGCAAAGGGGGCAATGGCATCATCTCCTGGCGCCGTGAAAAGTACATCCCCAAAGGCGGTCCCGCCGGCGGCGATGGCGGTAACGGCGGTTCCATCATTCTAGAAGCCGATCCCCAAATTCCCTCGCTTGAGCATCTCCGCAATCTCGCCATCATCAAAGCGGAGAACGGCGCGCCTGGCGGTCCCAATAATCGGACAGGCAAAAACGGCAAAGATTGCGTGATTAAGATGCCTCTTGGCACGCTTGTGAAAGACGTTAGGACGAAGAAAGTTTTATTTGATTTTACGCAAGAGGGACAGACGCTCAAGTTGTGTCAAGGCGGGAAAGGCGGCAAAGGAAATAGCCGTTTTAAGACCTCCACGCACCAAGCCCCGTATGTCTGCACAGAAGGGACCAAAGGCGAGTCATGCGAAGTCGAATTTGAATTGAAGCTCATCGCCGACATTGGCCTCGTCGGCATGCCGAACGCAGGCAAATCGACCCTGATTTCCAAGCTTGCCTACCTCGCCGTCAAAATCGCGCCCTATCCGTTCACGACGCTCAGACCTAACCTCGGCATCCTCCGCGTAGACGACGGCCGCAAACTCCTTATCGCCGACATTCCCGGCCTCATCGAGAACGCCTCCCAAAACAAAGGCCTTGGGATGGCTTTTCTCAAACACGTAGAGCGCACCTCGACGCTGATTTTCATGATCGAACTCGCCCCCTTCCAAGACCGCGACCCCCTTGCAGAACTGCTTATGCTGCGCCGCGAACTTGCCGCCTACAATCCGGCGCTTCTCGACAAGCCTTTCCTCGTCGCCCTCAATAAAATCGATCAGGAAGAAGTGCTCGATCTCATCGCAAATTTCCGCGCCGCGTATCCATTCGATCCTGCGACGCTCTTCGAGATCTCTGCCAAAGAGGAGATCCACCTCGATCGCCTCAAGACAGCGATTGCCGCGATGGTGCCTGCGTAAGAATTTGTGGAAAAATACGCATTAAATATCTAATAATAAGCATATTATACACAAACAACCTTTCTTTTTGACCATAAACCAGAACGCGCTCCCTGTCTCGCTTTGCTTTGCAAAGCGAATGTCAGCCACAAAACTCAAATTTCTGGCCGATCGTGGTATAACTTACGGAGTCATCTGCTCGAGCCTCTGCATCGCCTCTTTATCGGACAGCAATCGATTGAACGAGGAATTGTGGAATTGATATTCGGCAACTTCGGGGCGAAAGGCTGCTTTGCGCGCGTCGGAGTAACTATAGCGCAGGCCGACAAATGCAATGTCTTTTTCTTGCGCAACCGTTTCTATTTCCGTTAAGTGCGACGCCTTGTCATTCACAAATACAATGTGCGCGGGCTGATATCCAATAAGATCTAGCAAATGGAAGAGCGCTTTTCCTTTATGACTTCCGTCCGTAAAAAGGATCCCGTTTTTATAAAGGACGCCTTTTTGGACAATTTGAAAATAGTGGTCTTTCGCGCTAGGCGCCGTCAATGAAAGATCGATATTTTGTTTGTTGAGGTGGCGGGTGGTTGGAAAGGATGTGGAAAAATCTTGCGTCGTCAATCCCATCACATGAACGCCGCTTTTTTGCGCATCCCGAATCAGTTCATCCGTTCCCCATTCCACGAGTTCCATATCGCTGATGTGGCGCACGCCCACCCACTCAGCTAATGCTTTTTCGAAAGCTGTTTTGGGAGTTTCCCCGTTTTGCCTCCATTGCCGACACCGATGTTGAAACCATTCATCGCATCCCAGCATTTGCACCGGAACCAACAAGGTGTCGTCAATATCTAAAATGAGCAGCGTATCTTGTGCGATGTGCGAGGAGAGGTCTTTAAAGCTAGAAAACTCAATGATTTCAGCTGAAAGATGAGCAAAGTAGATGCACAAGCTGCAAAATAACGTTCCGAATTTCATGGTGTCCTCATGTTGGAATTTTTATCGGAGCATTTTTGCAGAGCAGCTTCGTTAAAGTCTATCTTTTTTTAGGCCACGGATTTTGGAACGAGGATCGTGAGGGAGGCCGACGACGCCTCTTTTTGAACGAAGTTCAGCACGTAAAGGAGAGGTCCCTGGGAAGCAAGCAAGGATGCTTGGCTTAATAAAGCTATTGCAACTTCCTTGCTTGCTTCCCAGGGACCTCTCCTTTACGTGCATGCTCCGCAAAAAAGAGGCTTCCCCTACACCGCGCCCGCCCCCCCTGCAGCACGAAAAATGGGGAATCGTGGAGACCTCTTCGTAGTCTGGAGTTTTTCACAAGTCGTTTATAGTTAGTTATTTACGACTTTAAAAAATGTTTGTATCAAGTTATTTATTATCAGTGAGTTGTAATGTAATATTTGATACAATATAGTCTAACTTATAATTAATAAAGGTGTAAAAATGAATATCTTGTTGCCGGATGAAACGATTCGTGAAATTGTTGGGTATGTGGAGGTCAAGAAGCTTGAGGACGTTGAGAACCTGCGCTTGGTGTGTAGAAGGTTCAATGCTGCAACGGAGGAAAGATTTCGCCATCTTGCACTGCAAATTCAAGATGCTGTCTCGTTGGGACGGGTGAGTGAAAGAATCTCGCCCTACTTGCCTGAATCACGAGCGTCTTTCACAGCAAAATGCATTCGGATGTTTCGGGAGATGCGCGATGATGTTGAAAGAAGGGTCTCGGCAGCATGCCGTTGGGGAACGCTTGCGCAGCAACACTTGCCTTCGCCGATATTGACGATACCAGGTTTAATGACGGTGGAGTCTGCAGAAAGAGCCGTTGAACAGTGGTGGATTGACACTTTAACGGAATATGTGCCGAATCAACAGGCCGTGATTCGAAAGGGGGGGGCATTGGACGAGATGTGCAATCGACTTCTTGCGCAGCCTACCTTATCCCAGATTGAAATAAGCATGATTGTTATCGCGGCTTTAAATATGGATGATGCACAAGTGATCCGCGCCACATTCGCCTCAGGTCATATTGTACGACTTACAGAGGAGAATCTAGAGGATATTGCCTCAAGTGTTCTCGACCGTAGCATCTTGAATTGTATGACTAGTTGTTTGTTCTTAGCAGAGAATTCGCGAGGCCCCAGAGAAAAACATCTGTTCCGTCAAATATGGGAGGCTGCTGCACAGCAAGGAACTTTAGGAACTTCAAGAGTATTGAAAATTTTCTTGCAGATCGTTCCTCCAGAACAGGTCTCTACATATCTTTCCCGGGCGGTTGTTCTGGCTGCGCAAGGCATGACCCCACAGCAGAATCTAAACACGCTTCAAACGTTGCTAGACTTCGAGCAGTCGGATCTTATTGTACCTGAAGCACTTGGATTGGCATTATATCGTGCTCTCTTTAATCGTATAGAAGACTCGGTGGATCGTATGCAGATATTGGCGGGATCTAAGGCTTTTGCCCGCATATCCCAAGACGATTTGCTGCGAGTTTTTTATGCGGCTGAGAGAAACAATAGCACACGTATAATGGACGTATTGCGCACTTCTTGCAGATCAGAAGAGCTCCCTCCGGCAAATGCAGTAGCAGTGAAGGGTCTGTTTTATGAATACATGAGGGGAACGGATTGGAGAGGAGAGGGTTCTTGTGGAGTCGTATTCTTGTTGATGCATTGTGTCATACGCGCCGAGAAGCAGGATCCTCGTCTAGTATCACCTCGTGTAGTATCATTGGGACTCGGTCTATTGGGACTCGGTTTTTTGATCTCGGGCCTAATCCGAAAAAAAATGGATGCTCAAAATCAAACAGGCTTCATTTGGGAGCGCAATCGCCTCCGCGA
>Ga0364920_10286_pt1 | contig 14542 bp, 16 predicted proteins | sample SorcelJu500001C8_FD_206961 | JGI IMG/M metagenome (GOLD analysis project Ga0364920, IMG submission 206961) | Enriched cells from Trout Bog Lake Hypolimnion, Wisconsin, USA - BchlTB.June20.5000.01.C8 | ecosystem: Environmental > Aquatic > Freshwater > Lake > Hypolimnion/Profundal zone | place: USA...
TCAGAAATTGCAGCATTTGGGGGTCGGTTTGGGCGAGCCACTCCTGCACGGGATCCATAGAGTCGCGGACCGATTTTTGGAAAGAAGTTGCGGGGTCCATGCTTTCAGCATAAAAAAAACTGCCGATATCAATCTGATAGGCTTTTTCCCCGTCAAATCCGTAATTTTTCAAAAACGAGCGGTCTCGATTCAAAATCCCTTTTCGTCCCCTTTCCACGACAATCTGTATGAATGCATCGAGAATGCGCTCCGCTTCCTTCCGGTCTCCTTGGCGCTGTGCAGAAAGAAAAGCCTCTGTCCACGAAGATTGTTTGCGCTGCAAAACAAAACAGGTCATTTCCGCAGGGAGAAAATAAGGATAGCCCATCGCATCGACGAGATGGAGTTTGTGCGGATAGCTCCCCAAATGCAGAGAGATCACTCCGGTTTGCGAGGCAAGTTCTTGCTCTGCGATGCGCAGAGAGTCGAGCATCCATTGCTTGCGTTGGAGGCATTTTTTTGTCTGGTGTGCGCGGTAGCTGCGGGGCGATAGCGCGCGGGTCCAAAAGTGGATGCGATGGATGTCTGTGCGGGGGAATTTTAAAACATATTGACCGTCTTTGCTGACAAAGGCAAAGCATTGCCTGCCGCGACCTAAATAATAAAATGGCTGCGACAGAATTGGCTCTTCAGCGCAAGGCTCGTGATGCGATTGCGCGCAACAGATCCGGCGCGGATTGAATCCGTCGCGTAGGTAGTAAAGCCCTTTTCCGATAGAGACACAAAATAAAATCAGGAGCAACAGACGAAAAAAAATTCCCATACGAAGGACAGTGTATATTGTCTTCTTTCTTTTCTCAAGATGCAGTAATCTGTTGAGTCATATGTGCGGTTTTACGGGATGGGTGGATCAGCATCCACAAACACGAGAAGTTCTGGAACAGATGACCGAGGCGTTGCTGCATCGAGGCCCTGACGCGTCGGGCATTTACTGCAAAGGACCCATAGGTCTTGGCCATCGCCGCCTCAGCATCATCGATCTGGCCGCAAGCACCCAGCCGATGAGCAGTCCGGATGGGCGCTACGTCCTGGCTTATAACGGAGAACTGTATAATTTTCAGTCGCTACGCACTGAACTTCAAGGACTTGGAGTTCAGTTCATCACAAACGGCGATACGGAAGTGTTGTTGCAGGCGCTCATCGTGTGGGGCGAGGCGGCCATTGCCCGGCTGGAGGGGATGTTCGCGTTTGCTTTCTGGGATGCGCGCACAGAAACACTTCTTTTAGCGCGCGATCCTCTCGGTATTAAACCTCTGCTATTTTCCGTGGGCGCGGGGCGCATTCTGTTTGCATCGGAATTAAAGGCCTTGCTGCAGCATCCGGCGTGCTCGAGAGAGGTGAATGCAAACGCGATTGGCTTATATCTGGAATGCCAATATATCCCTGCGCCTGCAACGATCTTTCAGCACATCGAGAAATTGCCGCCGGCGCATGTACTGCGTTACAAAAATGGGGAAGTCCATCGGTATTGTTATTGGACGCCGAGTTATGTGCCGAAATTTGCTGGCACTGAAGAAGATGCGCTTGTTGAATTGGAAGCGCATTTACGGAGATCGGTCAAATCGATGCTCGTGGCCGATGTCCCGATCGGCGCTTTTGTCAGCGGAGGGATCGATTCTTCGCTGATTGCCTCTTTGATGCAGCAAGAAAGCGGCCGCAAGGCCAAAATTTTTTCGATCGCCCTCGAACATGTCCATAGCGAACAAGAACATGCAGCAAGGGTCGCATCGTATTTGGGCGCAGAATTTTTTCCGCTCGTTGTAGGCGCGCAAGATATGATCCGCGCGCTCGATGCCACATTCGACGAGCCCTTTGGAGATCAGGCGGCTTTGCCGACGCTGCTTTTGTCGCACTTTGCAAGACAGCAAGTCAAGGTGGTTCTCACGGGCGAGGGCGCAGATGAAGTCTTCGCAGGCTATAGCAATTACGCGAAAAAGATGCGGGAAGCCTCTTTGTGCGATCGTCTGCACCGGACGCCGCTTCCCGTGATTTATCCGTTTTTACCTGCAAAATTGAGAAAAAGCCGTCTCTGCAAAGGAGCTTCCCGCCCGTTGAAGCGCCGCTACACAACCGTGCCGAATCTTTTCGATTGTGAAATCCACAGCGCTTTATTATCGCGCGATTTTCATGCCGTGCAAAAGACGCGCCTCGAGCATGTGGCGGAGGCCCATTATCTGGATTGCGACGGGGACGATTATCTCGACAAAATGCTGCATATCGATACGAAGCTGTGGCTCGCAGACGATCTACTGACCAAAGTCGATCGGGCGACCATGACCCATTCCTTGGAAGCGCGCGTCCCTTATCTTGATCATCGTCTGGTGGAGTGGACCTGCCGTTTGCCTACGGAGTTTAAGTTGCGTGGGGGGCAGGGGAAATATTTATTAAAAAAGTTGGCCGAAAAAACAGGTCTGCTGCCGCCTGAAATCGCAAGGCGCCCCAAATGGGGGTTTGTGATCCCTCTGGATGCGTGGATGCGGCAGGGGATGAAGCCCATGCTCGATGATACGCTTTCGGAAGGAGGGCTTCTGAGGCGCAATATTTTTCGGCCGCGCTATATCAGGAATCTGCGCGATCCGAAAACGCTTGCCTCGCACGCGACGCGGTTGTTTGCTCTGATGAACCTCGAGTTGTGGTTCCGCAAATACGCTCCCGATTACAGATTCTAGGTTGAAGAAAATGCAGTGGCCGACCATACTAGCAACAGATGAAACTGCTTTTCTATTTTTTGATTTTGTTTTCGGGAAGCTCTCTTCTTGCGCAACAGACGGCATCTCCGCAAATGGTCGCGCAAACAGTCGACGCCCAAACGCCCGGCAGCATGAATCCGACCATGGTGACGAAACTCGCTGTACTCGCCGGACTTGCGCTGCTCCCTTTTGCGATCATGCTCCTCACCTCGTTCATGAAGATCGTCATCGTATTATCGCTGCTTCGCCAAGCGCTCGGCGTCAATCAAACGCCTCCGAGCCAGGTGCTGAACGGCATTGCTCTGCTCATGACAATTTATGTGATGTTCCCTACCGGGCTTGCCATGTACACGGCCTCGCAAAATGTCCTTAAAACGCAGACGCCCAATACGCTCATGTCTGGAGAGGCGGCCGCTTTTGTGCTGGAAGTGGTCGATAAAGCAAAAGAGCCGCTGCGCGGATTTTTGGAGCGCAACTGCACGCAAAAAAATATGATGAGTTTTTATAAGCTCGCCTATCGCATTTTTCCGGAACCCTATAAGACGCAGCTGAAACAAACCGATTTCATTATTCTGGTTCCCTCCTTCATCACGAGTCAATTGAAGACGGCCTTTGAAATCGGCGTTCTGATCTATCTTCCCTTTTTCGTCATCGATATGGTCGTATCCAATATTTTGCTCGCAATGGGGATGATGATGCTTTCGCCGCTCACCATCGCCTTGCCGATCAAGTTGCTGCTGCTCGTTCTCGTAGATGGCTGGACTGTTCTTATTCAAGGGCTTGCAATTTCGTTTAGGTAAAAAAACATGTTTGCAAATGAAATTTACCAACTGACGTATCAAGCGCTGATCTTGATTCTGATTCTCTCAGGGCCTCCCATCATCGTAAGCATGGTTCTTGGCCTTCTTGTCGCGATTTTCCAAGCTGCCACGCAAATTCAGGAGCAGACTTTGTCATTTACCGTCAAACTATTTGCCGTTGTTTTTACCATCATTTTTATGGGAGGCTGGCTCGGCGCGCAGGTGATGCAATTCACCAATACGATCTTCACTGCGATTCAACGCTACGCCGCTGTTTAATCAATGGATACGCTCAACGCAACCGACAGCTACCTTTCCCTGCTTCTCTCTCTGCCGCATCTCCATCCTATGACGGTTCTGGCGATCTTTTTTCTGACGTTGGCCAGATTGCTTCCGATCATTGCATTGGCCCCTTTTTTGGGGTCGCAAAACGTGCCTGTGACCATCCGCATCGGGTTTGGGATTGCCTTAACGGCGATTTTCTTACCGCAGAATCTCATGCTCTCGCATCACGAGATTCCTCTTTCCATGTCCTTTACCGGTCTTTGCTTGAAGGAATTGACCATTGGAGCTGTCTTGGGATTTCTCGCCTCCGTCCCCTTCTTCGTCGCGTCCATGTCGGGGAGTTTGATCAACTTTCAAAGCGGCGCCTCTTCCTTGCAAGTCACAGATCCCACCACGCGCTCGCAAACAGGCCCCATCGGCATTTTGTACAATTATGTCTTAATCGCGCTCTTTTTTTCGTTGGGAGGCCCGATTTTTTTTATCAATGGCGTCGCCACATCTTATGAACTCATTCCAGTCGACGGCTTCATCGGCGCGGCTTTTTTTCACGCGAACAATCCTTTTTGGAAAAACGTCTTCCAAATGCTGCAGCAGATGTTCAATCTCTGCGTCCAGCTCGCCGCGCCTTCTTTGATCGGCATTCTGCTCATGGATATGTTTTTAGGAATCGCCAACCGTTTGGCCCCGCAAGTGCAGGTCGTCTTCCTCGGCATCCCGCTCAAAGCTTGGGTCGGCCTCGCCCTCATGGCCGCCGCTTGGGCTTTGATCATCCAGGTGATGGGCAAGGAAACAATGCAGTGGTTCAAAACCATCAACCAGCTCGTCTACTATCTGAAGCAATAGGTTGTTTGTGTATACACAAACAACCTCAAACGTACTTATACACAAATGCACTCAAAAGTTGGTTTTTAAGCGCGTCAAAGCGCCGAATTTCAACGATCGCAAGCGCCTTTGTATTTTCTTAATACTAAGGCGCTTGCGATCGTTGAAATTCGGCAGCTTTCACGCGGCTTAAAAATCAACTTTTGAGTGCATTTGTGTATAAGCCAGCGCAGGCTCGCGCGGAGAGGCGTGTTTAATGCTCGTCTCCCAGCGCTTGACGTACTCGAGGAGATCGAGTTTGGATGGGTGCGTGCGTAAGTAGGCGAGGTTTTCTTTCTTACTGCACAGGTGGGCTAGTTTCGCGAGCAAGTGCAAGTGCCTTTTGTCATCGCAGGCAAAGAGAAAGAATAAAACGCCCACAGGCTTGCCATCCAAGGCGCCGTATTCGATCGGTTCTTTCGGGAAGACCACCGTGACGACGTCAAAGGACTCTTGTAAAAGAAAATCGCGCGTGTGCGGCACAGCAACGCCATTGGAAAGCGCTGTGGGCATCAGTTTTTCGCGATCGAGCAGCAATTCGGTAATGACCTCTGCATCGAGGTTGATGTCGCGGGCAATTTGCGCAACGGAGGCGCGGATCACTTCTTCTTTGGTCGTCCCCGGAATGTCTTGGTAGACGCCGCCCTTATGAATGGCCCGATACAAACCAAATTGCTGCGTGCCTAAGCACTCTTTCGCAGGCTCTTCGTCCGGCATGTCAAAAGGAGAAAACTCTCCGCCCTGCTTGCAGCTCAAAACCCAATTTTCAATTTCGCTGCGGCTAAATCGAAACTGCTGGTTGAGTCGGTAATAGGGAATCTGGCGCTCAGAAATCCAACGGCGCACCGTCGTTTCAGAGACATTTAAAAGTTCAGCGACATCTTTTAACTTCAAATCCATTGTGCATCTCGCAGTTTATAGACTTGATATAACAAATAGACGGTTAAAAGTCAGAGAGAATTCGCAAAAATGTCAAAAACTTCTTGCGGACTTACCGCTTTTAACAACTTTTTCCGGAATTCCACGTCTTTGATCGCAGATGTGAGGAGGGACAAAATTTGGAGATATTCGGCTTGTTTGTCATCGGGGCCTCCGATCATAAAGACGATGCGGACAGGGACTTTGTCAAGCGCGTTCCACTCGATGCCTTTATTCTGCTGGATGCCGATCGCGATAAAAAATTCGCGGATGGTGCGCATTTTTGCGTGAGGCACTGCAACGCCTACCCCGATGCCTGTCGAGACAAGCCCTTCGCGATGGAAAATCGCCTGGCGAAACGCCTCTTTATCCTCCAATTGCTCCTCTTTATCGAGAAGATCGATGAGGGCGTCGATCGCCTCGTCGCGCGTCTCTTCCTTCAGAAAAGAAATAAACCGAGAATCCAAATAATCAGCGATCCTCATGAGGCCCCTTTTCTTGAGTGGTCTAAATAATTCAGCGAAAGGATTAATGCGTACTAGTGTCTGACTGCAAAAATTCATGGTCATATTTGACTCATCTTTTTATGCCTGGCTTTGCGCTCCGCGCTTTGCCATGCAAAAAAATCTGAGCGCAAATATGTGCATGAATTTTTGTAGTCAGACACCTGTAGAGCCAAAGCGTCCTTCCCCGCGGTTAGTGGTAGCCAAAAGTTCTTTTTGCGTAAATTCCGCTTGGACAACCGGGGCTAACACCAGTTGCGCAATGCGCATCTTAGAGGTAATAATAAAGGACTCTTTGCCGTGGTTGATCAGGATCACGCAAATTTCGCCGCGGTAATCGGCGTCGATGGTCCCTGGCGTATTGAGGACGGTGATCTGATTTTTGGCGGCAAGTCCGCTTCGCGGACGAATCTGTATTTCATATCCCGCAGGAATCTCGAAGCGCACGCCTGTCGGGACGACGATAGATTGGCCTGGCAGGATCGTCACAGGCGTCGGGATTGCCGCGCGCAAGTCGGCTCCGGACGCCATGTCGGTTGCATAAACCGGAATGAGTTCAGGATCTTCAGTCAGGACAGAGATAGGTATTTTCTTAAACACAGGAATTTTCCGCTCGTTTCAACAGCTCTTTTAAACGCTCAGACATTTTTTGCGCAAGAGGATCTCGTTCATTATGCGTTAAAAAGGAAATGAGCGCGCCCAGCAGGTCTTTTAATTCAGATCGTTTGACCACGCAATCGAGCATCCCCTTTTCAAGGAGGAATTCCGATTTTTGCGCTTTTGGCGGCAATTTTTGTCCGATGGTTTGCTCTACAACGCGCGGACCCGCAAAGGCAATCAGCGCATCGGGTTCGGCGACGATGACATCTCCGAGCGTCGCAAAGGAGGCCGTCACGCCGCCCGTTGTTGGGTTCGTCAACACGGAAATATAAGGAATTTTTGCTTCATGCAATTTGGCCAGCGCGGCAGAGGTTTTCGCCATCTGCATGAGCGATAAAATCGATTCTTGCATGCGCGCGCCGCCGGAGGCCGACACAATGATTAAAGGAAGTCTTTGCTCCCGGGCAAGTTCGATTAAACAGGTGAGCCGCTCGCCGACGACTGATCCCATCGAGCCTCCCATGAAAGAAAAGTCTAAAACGGCCAGGGCAACGGCTTGTTTATGCAACAGGCACGTCCCCACGCAAATCGCATCGTCGCGCTGCGTCTTTTCCTGCGAGGCGTCAAGTCTTTTTTGATACGATTCCGTATCGACAAAACCCAAAGAATCGACAGGCTTAATGTGGGTGAACTGTTCGACGAAGGTGCCTTCGTCCGCGAGCAAATCAATTCTTTGCTTGTATGTGAGGCGATGATGGTGGCCGCATTTCGGGCAGCATTGAAAATTCTGGCTTAATTCGCTGGCATGAATGATCTCGGGACATCCCGAACATTTCGTCCAACCGCTAAACCCATCCTTCTTAATCGGTTGGATTTTAATGGTAGGTTTAATTTTGGAAAATAGACCCATATTGGCCAGGATCATACCACTGGGAGCTTTAAGGGGTCAACCTGCTTTAACGAGCCGATCCTCTACTTGCCGCCAATTAAAAATTTGCCATAGAGCTTTGACATAATCTGCCCTAACATTCTTATACTGAAGGTAATACGCATGCTCCCACACGTCGATGCCGAGAAGCGGAATGAGCCCCTGCGCGCTTAAAGGATCTTGGTTGGCGCACGTTGTGATCTCGAGCCTGCGGAGACCTTTGTTGTAGCCAAGCCAGCCCCAGCCTGAGCCTTGGATGCCGATGGCCGCATTGCTTAGCTTCTCTTTGAAGGCGTCGAAAGAGCCAAACTCGCTGGCGATCATCTGCGCCAGATCGCCTTGAGGATGCCCTCCGCCGCCGTTGGAAATAGGGGCGAGGATCGTCCAGAAAATGCTGTGGTTGATGTGGCCGCCGCCGTTGAAGCGGATTGCCGCTTGCAAAGAGATCATCTGAGAGACGTCGTTTTTTGTTTCCGCTTCATGATATTTTTCCAAAGCGGCATTGAGATTCGTCACGTAGGCTTTATGGTGCTTGAGATAGTGGAGCTCCATGATCTCTGCAGAAATAACGGGAACAAGCGCGCCGAAATCATAAGGAAGATCGGGAAGTTGATAGCTGGTTTTGGCTGCATCTTTCATGGAGACTCCTTCGTTACTGGAGGTGAGTATGAGAGATCAGTGCATTTTCTTCGAGAGCTTTTTGCGTGACAGGACCGATCGCCGTGAGTTTTTTATTTTTGGGAAGGCATTCGTAAATTTGGAGGAATGCCTGCACGGTCGATGGGCTCGTGAATACGATTTCGTCGATCTCGTCGAGATTGGGGATCGGCAAAGGTTTTTGAGGAAATGTGTCGTAAAGATCGAGGGCAAAAAATCGGATCCGTTTTTCAATTAGGTATTGCGTGAGTTGAGACCGCGATTGTTTCGATCGCGGGATAAAGATGTATGCGTCTTTGAGATCGAGAGTTTCCAAGAGAGCGATGACGCCTTCTTGGGTTGCGGTGGGGGCGATGAGAGGGTGATTCAATGTTTGCGCTGTGGTCTTGCCGATCGCAATGGTGATTTGAGGGCCGCGAAAAGTCCAATATTGCACAGCTGTTTGACTTGTGAAAATCACATGCGTGAACTGCGGCCAAAGAAGGTGTGCTTGGTGTAATTCTGCGGATACAATTTTCTCTGTCCGAATGACGGGATAGTGCAGAAGTTTTCCGCGATAAGGATATCTCGACGGGTCTAATCCGAGATATAAAATCATAATTGTAATGCTTTTACTGGACTTTGTCCATTTTTATACACAAACAACCTCAAAAGTTGGTTTTTAAGCCGCGTCACGCTGCCTCATTTCGAGCGTCGTAAGTGCCTTAGTATTAGAAATACAAAGGCACTTACGACGCTCGAAATTCGGCAGCTTTCACGCGCTTAAAAACCAACTTTTGAGGTTGTTTGTGTATATGTGCCTTTTTACACGTTCAAGCCTTCAAAAAGACATCGCATTTCACAATCTCCGCTTCTCGCAACCACTGCAAGCCGTCCCTGATGCTTGGCCGTCTCGCCCGGAAGAAATACCCGATTCAAATGCTGCAATCCCAAACGAATCAGCGCTGCCTCGGCAATCACCACGCCATCCACAACACCTGTCTCCAGTAAATGCAACCGCTCGCCGATATTGCCGCGCACGTCGACAAAACAGGCGTCTTCATAGAGCTCGCGCACCGTCTCTTCCCGCCGCGCGCTCGATGTCGCAATTTTCGCATTCCGCGGCAATCTCTCACCCTGAAACACAAGGCTATCGCGCGGATCGATGCACTTTGTTAATGCGACAATCACAAGTCCCTCGGCGAGCGGCTCGGGCAAATCTTTGGCCGAGTGAATCGCCGCTTGAATTTCGCCGCGCAGCAACATTTCATCTAATTCTTTCGTAAAAAAATCGCTTTGTCCCAAATTGCGAAGCGATGTTTTCCGATCCAAGTCCCCCGTCGTCTCGACCCACACGGGCTCTATGCACGGGACTTTGCAGCGCACTTCTTCAAATTGCGCGCGCGAAAGGGGAGAACTTCTGGCTCCGACGCGGATCATGACAACACATGGCGAATAGCTTGGTCGACGAGCTCGACGTCGATCAAGGCAATTTTTTCTGTAATTGAAGAGGTCAGCCCTTTGAGATTGCGCTTGGGCAAAATGCACTTTTTAAAGCCCATGTGAATGGCCTCTTTCAGGCGCGTTTCAATGCGGGTGACGCCGCGCACTTCGCCGCCAAGTCCTACTTCGCCCACAACGACTAAATCAGAGGGAAGCGCGCGGTTGGCAAAGGAAGATGCAATGGCGAGGAGAATGCCGAGATCGATGGCCGGTTCGGTGATTTTAAGGCCGCCGGCAAGCGCGACAAAGACATCGCAGTGATGCAGCTGGTATCCGACCCGCTTTTCCAGCACGGCGAGGAGAAGCGCGAGGCGGTTTTGGTCGAGGCCGGCCGATTTGCGCGATGGGGTGGAAAAAGCGGTGGGCGTGACAAGCGCTTGGATTTCGAGGAGAAACGAGCGGGCCCCTTCCAGGCCGGGGACAATGGCGGAGCCGGGAATTTCCTTCATCCGCTCCGCCAAAAACGCATGCGAAGGATTGGGCACTTCGACAAGGCCGGTCTCTTTCATCTGGAAAATGGAGATCTCGTCGGTGGAGCCAAAACGATTTTTCGTGGATCGGAGGAGGCGGTATCCGTGCTGGCGGTCGCCTTCAAAGTCGAGAACCGTATCGACGATGTGCTCCAGGACGCGGGGGCCTGCGAGCTCTCCCGATTTGGTCACGTGGCCGATGAGGAATGTCGTGATGCCGTGCCCTTTTGCGAGGTGCATGAATTCAGTCGCAATTTCGCGCACCTGCACAACCGATCCCGGGGATGAAGGGAGCTCCGATTTGTAGACAATCTGCACCGAATCGACAATGGCGACGTCGGGCTGCAGAAGATCGATTTGCGCGCGGATGGCGCTAAATGAGGTTTCGCTGAGGAGATAGAGGTTTTGATCGTCCACGCCGAGTCTTTGGGCGCGGAGCGAGGTTTGCTCGGTCGACTCTTCTCCGCAAATGTAGAGGACGATCAAGCCTTGTTTGGCGAGCGCGTTGGCCATCTGGAGGAGGAGCGTCGATTTACCGACGCCGGGTTCGCCGCCGACGAGGACGAGCGAGCCTTCGACAATGCCGCCGCCGAAGAGACGGTCGAGCTCGCCAATCTGCGTGAAAATCCGTTTGAAGGCGCCCATCTCCACATCGCGCACGCGCACCGGTTTGGCGGGTTCTTTTTTCTTCAGCTCAAAGCGCTGCTTTTTTTCCTCGACTTGCACTTCTTCAACGAGCGTGTTCCAGTTGCGGCAGCCGCCGCAGCTGCCCGTCCACTTCATTTGCGAATGGCCGCACTCGCGGCACGACCAGGCAATTTTTGTCTTACTCATGGTTTTAACCTCGCTAGCGCGTCGCAAGCGGCTTGCTGCTCTGCTTCTTTTTTGGAGGCGCCTCGTCCGCTGCCGGCTTCTTCGTCGTTGATGAAGACGAGCACATGGAAAATTTTCGCATGATCGGGACCTGATTCCTCAATCACTTTATACACCGGCGCCTTTTGAAACTTCTTCTGCGAATAATCTTGGAGTTCCGCTTTGTAATTCGACGAGGGGCTTTCAATCGCGGCGGCCATATCTTCCATAAAGTGGTCCAAAAGAAATGTCTTGGCGGCAGGGAGGCCTCCATCGAGATAAATCGCGCCGATCAAGGCCTCAAATACGTCGGCCAAAATCGAAGTCTTCGCCTTGCCTTCGCTCCTTTTTTCCCCGCGGCCCAGCACAATGAAGTCGGCAAGAAATAATTTCTGCACGTAGTGGGCGCAGGCGGAGGCGTCCACAAGACGCGAGCGCAATTGCGAGAGGAGCCCTTCGGGGGCTTCCGGCAATCGATTGTACAGAAAGTCGGTGGCGATGAGGCCCAGGACCGCATCGCCCAGGAATTCCAGCCGCTCATTGTGCGCTTGCGCAAAGCTCTTATTCTCATTGACAAATGATCGGTGGACAAAGGACAGGACGAGAAAATCCTTGTCGATGAAAAAATAGCCAATCTTTTTTTCAATGGCGGGGACGCTGCGTTTCAGTTCTTCGAGGGCATTCATAGTGTTTGCTTGATTTTACATGCTTGAGCTTTTGAAAGAAAGGGAGTATCGTAGTCTGCCTATGAAGACAGCCCTCACAGCACAACAGCTCGCCTATTTCCGAGACCACGGGCATATTCGTTTTGAACAGTTCCCCGCTGATTTGAAAGATATTTCTGAGGGAAGAGACCTGTGGAGACACAATCCCGTCCTCAAAAAGCTCATCTTGCATAAACTCGGCCCCATCGCGCTGGAGCTCACCGGCCAAAAATCGCTCCGCCTCGCCTGCGATCAGTGGCTCGAATCCCCGCCGAAGCTGCTGCGGATGCAGGACTATTTCTGCTTTCAAGGATTGGCCCTCTTATTTATTTTGTCGGAAGGAGGACTTGATATTTTCGAGCCCTCGTCGCTCGCCTCCCATTTTCCCGACAAAGCCTACCTTGCCGCCTTTGCCAAGGAAAATGCCCGCCTCATTGAGAATACGAAGGACGCATATAACCTCAAAACGCGCAACCTCGGCTACGTCTTCGGCGATCGCCTCCGCAGCGAATTCCATCCCCTCATCCACCATTGACTTGCTCTTCGACGCCTTGCATGATCTCCGCTGAGAATTTCGCAGCAATTGTCTGCTGCACATCTTCTGGCAGCCGCGCGAGTTTGCGCATCCCCTCTTGCATCCGGCCAAAATAGAACGCCTGCGCCGCATCCACCTGCGCGCTCAAAGACTCGGTATATGTCTCCACAGCGTGCGCCACGCCCTCCGGCCCCCCCTTCCCCCCGATCGCCTCTTGCTGTTCTGGACTCAAATATTCTTTATACGGCTCCACAGAGTCGGTTTCGCGAATTTCACGAGCGACCGACTCAAGGCGGCTGCGGAAAGTCGACTCGGGAGAGTCTGGATCAAACTCGTGCGCCAAGGGCTCTACAGACTGAAATTCCAGCCTCTCTAGTAACTGGTTTCTCCCTGCAACTCCCCGCAATACAGCAATCTTCTCCTCGATCTCGCTCGGCGCTAACACATTCTGATTCAAATAAAGTTTTGTCACTTCAGCTGTGGTCCCCCCTCCTTGCAGACGGACAATCTCCCGTTTCTTTAAAAGCCCCCGTTGCTCCTCTATGGCCGCAAAAATCGCCTGCCCGCCCACGGCACTCACAGCGCTCATTTTCATAAGCACCTTATCCTCAATAGCTCGCAATCCTGGCAAGGTCATTTTGCTCGCATTGATTTGACGGATATAACTAAAAACTGAACCTGTATTCATAGCATCACCTGTTTTTATTATTTATGTATTACGCCTTACCTAAATAATAACATATAAATACAAGTAACGCAATTGATACAAATTATTTTATTAATTATGCTTATGTTTGATACAAATTAAGGGATTGACCGATAATAAATCGTACAAATAGCAGGGTTTAGAGTGTTTCAGATATGGAAAATCCCGAGGAGGGCCATATTGCCGCAATATGGCCGACGAGGGATTTTTCATAGGTGAAATCACTATAATGCCCTGATATTGTGTACGAGTTATTATCGGTCAATCCCTAACTGGCTATCTGCGAGCGTTGTTGCTCTGCTTGGCTTGCCGCTTCCTTTTTCCAAGCCTCTATCAGATCCTTAGCGGTCCTGAGCTCCTCCAGTGCTAGAGTGCCGTCATTTCCTGTAATTATAAGACTCGTATGCGCATCGCCCCGTAACATGAGTCGTGCGACTGCCGCCGCAGTCGATTCACCTGGCCCGTAATGCATCAATGGATCTGGCGTGACGAATTCCTCCGTCTCTCTATTCTTTATCAGTGCCCCCAGACGAATGGAATGCTGAGCCATGACGTGGAGTCCCCCCACAAACAATCGGATGCGGGATACTGTGCAACCCACAGTTTGAAGAGTTAGGTGCAAATCTGAAGCCAACGCTCCTTTTTTAGAAAAATAATGATCTTCCTTAGCTTCAATGATCACAACTTCGCGACGGCCCGACCTAGAAAGATTTTGTGATTTTTCTCTCTGCAGAAAATCTACAAGCCCCTTTTCTGGATTCGCATACAATCCCGAAAATTGAGCCGCTTTAACCAACGTATTTCCTATCAAGGAAGAGTATTGATTGGCCACTGCTTTCTCAGTTGACGGAAAAGCTCTATTCAGGATCAATAGACGAGGCAAGAAGCTGCAATCTTGAGTGCCTTCAAGCGCTTTAAATAGCACAGCGTTCCCAAAAGAATTAGGGATCGCAGAATCCAAAAGAACTTTGTTAGATTTCAGGGCTTCCAAAACTGCAAGAAGTCCATCGCCCATCTCGCCCATTGTTTTAGGATCCCATTCTTTTTCTCCGTTTCCATCGAATTGCCTATTTCCCCGCAAACTAAATACCAATAAACATAACTTTTTATCCTCAAATTGCCCCTGAAATGCCCGCATTGTGAAAAGATGAGATACAACACCCGCTAGATTACGGATTTTAATGTCGATATCCCTTACAGAAAAACCCACCCCTAAACTTCGAGGTATGTTCTGCTCGAACTGCTGATGAGCCTCATGCGCCACCCGCTGATGTTTCAGAAGCACGCCATTCACCGGATGTTGGGTCCAAGGCAACAGCATAGGTCGTAATATGTTGCCTATTTTTCTGCGCGGAGGGGTTAAACAACCTTTCGGTAAAAAGTCTGCTGCATCCTTCAATTGTCTCGTACACTCCATGTTTAATGGGATGGTTCCTACGGGCAATGACATATAACGTCTCCTTTAAAAGATCGCTTGTGAAAGCGAAGCAGGCTAACATGAAAGTAGCCTTT
>Ga0364920_10288_pt1 | contig 14425 bp, 13 predicted proteins | sample SorcelJu500001C8_FD_206961 | JGI IMG/M metagenome (GOLD analysis project Ga0364920, IMG submission 206961) | Enriched cells from Trout Bog Lake Hypolimnion, Wisconsin, USA - BchlTB.June20.5000.01.C8 | ecosystem: Environmental > Aquatic > Freshwater > Lake > Hypolimnion/Profundal zone | place: USA...
AGGACCCAAAATCTGTCCCTTTGACCGACGAGGATGAAGAGATGCTCCGGAAGGAACAAGAGCAGGATTTTGACCAAACCTGATGAGATTAACACTTGGATACCAAGTCCTGATCGCCGCCATTCTGGGGGTCGCCTCGGGTCTTTTTTTCGGCCCATTTTGTAAAGCGTTCGAACCGATCGGGGAGATCTATTTTACCCTCTTTCAGATGGTCGCCCTTCCCTACATCGCCATCTCCTTGATCCACGGCCTTGGATCGATGACGCCGACCACGGGCAAAAGGCTCGCCCTCGCCGGATGGCCCTTCTGGATGATGCTCTGGGGAATTATTTTTGCAGTGGTCTTTGCGCTCAGCTTGATGATCCCACACGCCATGTTCACGACGATCGAAGCGGGGAGAGATCAAGGAAGAGAGCTGGCCAAAAACTTCTTGAGTTATCTTGTTCCCAACAATCCGCTCTATGATTTCATGAACAACATCATCCCGGCCATAGCTGCAATCGGGCTCATTTTCGGAATCGCCCTCATGCATCTCAAGGCCAAGGAGCCGATCCTCTCTCTTTGCGAAAGGGGGACGCAGCTCATCGAGGTGATCTTGCTCTGGCTCGCCCTGATTTCCCCGATCGCGATTTTCAGTAGGCTCGCAGTGGTGTTTGGGACGCTTTCTTTCGAAGAGGTCTATTCACTTGGGTTTTATGTCGTCGGCTTCATCGCAGCCACATTGCTGCTGACGATCTGGGTGCTGCCGGTCCTTCTTTCTAGCTTCACCTCATTTACCTTCAGAGAGGCTCTCACCGTCATCAAAAACATCTGCCTCCTCCCGTTTGCAACGGGGATGACCACCCTTGCCCTTCCCTACATCATCCAGTACATGAAAAAGCTGAAGAAAAAACACCATGTGGGAGATCCCCATTTTGAGGGGACCTCCCAGACCATTTTGCCCATCTGCTACAGCTTTGGCCAGATCGGCAATTGCATGGTCCTTTTTTTCATCCTCTTCCTCTCGTTTTATTTCCGCCATCCTTTCAACGGATGGGAAAAAGCGCTCATCTCCCTTTTCATGCTCCCGATGTCGATCGGCACTTCGATGAGCTCGACCAACGCGGTCAATTTTTTGATCGACCAGCTCCATTTTCCTCCCGGATCGATCGAGATGTTCAAGCAAGCCACCGCAGTGACCTTAAATTTTCAGGCCCTCGTCAGCGCAGCGAGTATTTTTACCTTCATGGTGCTCGTCTTGGGCGCCTACTACGGCTCCTTAAAAATTCGCCTTCGCTTTTTGAGCACTCACCTGGCCGCCATGGTCCTCTTTTCAGGAGTTGCGATCGCGATCGTCGACAAGACGCTCCATCTTCAAGATACATTTCATGGCCGCTACACGGGACTGACGATCCGAGACGTTATCCACAACCCGGTCCACGCGGAGATTCTTACTCAAGTGCCAGCGCGAGAGCCTGTATCTGGCGATCCGTTCGCGCGGATCTTGGAAAAGGGGATCTTGCGCGTCGGCTACTCCCTCGTCGATATCCCATTTTCTTATCTAAACAGTAAGGGAGAGCTCGTCGGATACGACATCGCCTATGCCTATGAGCTGGCCCGCGATCTCGATTGCACACTGCAGTTCATCCCCATCGACTACGATCATTTCGACGAGCAGATCGAAAATGGGGTTTTTGACATCGCCATGTCGGCCATTGCGATGGATAAGGAGCGGATCAAGTTCATGAATTTTACCGTTCCCTATGAAGAGGAAAATGTCGTACTGGTCGTTCCCACGAAAAAATGGGAAAAGTACATGGACCTAACCCAGCTCGAAGCGAATAAAAATCTCACGATCACCACGTATCAGATCTTACTCAGCACGGCCAAACGCCATTTCCCTCAAAGCACGATCATCGAATTCACAGCGACCCAGCAAGATCAGGAGATGGGGCCCCTTTTGAATGGAGGTGCAGATGCTGGACTCTGGATGCAGCTCCAGGCGTTCGCCTGGTCTCTCAGCCACCCCGAGTTCGTAGCCATCGATTACGAGGGGCAGCTCGGCAAAATCTACTTTGCCTACCCGGTCTCTTTACAGTCGCGCCAATGGATCGAATTTCTCGACCACTGGCTCTCCCTCAAAGAGCAGTCGGGCTTTAAGGACAAAATGACCCGATACTGGCTTAAGGGAGAAGACGTCCAGGAGCATCCTCCCAGATGGTCGGTCATCAGGAATGTCTTTCACTTGGTGAAATGATCGAAAATTGCAATGAATAATACGCTTGTAAAATAAAAGGCGATTCAGCGCCCCAAATTTCTTCTTCGGTCGCCTTTCTATAGAGCTTTTTAGCTCTCTCTTTGTAGCGCACTATTGTCTTAGCATCGAGTTCTTTACAGGCGTCTACGAGAATGTTGAACACATACCAATAGGCCCTTTCTCTCGCATCCTTGTCATGGGAAGATTCTTCGGCCAAAAACTCCTGGTAAATCTCTTCTATTTCTGGATCGATCAATTGAGATACTCCGCACTTCTTTAGCCTCTCCAATGCGAGTGAAGAGCAGTTCTTGGTCTCTTCATTGTTAAGCCAAACTTCAGGAAACGCCTCATTGAAGAGGTCCCTAGCAGCTTGGCCATACCAATCTACGGTCTCTGAATCGAGATTTACTGAGCCTTCCAAAATTTTTTGGATCAGAGCCCCTCGATCAGCCGCGCGAGTGACTGGATCGATGAATACCCCAGCGTTTAGACGAATCAGCGCCTCGTTATCTAAGAGAGTCTTGTACTCGTCTTCGATGGAAGGTTCCATCAGTTTAGGACAATCATTGCTCCTCAATTCATTGTACGCAATGAGACGAAAATTTCGCGTTTCCTCATTTTTCCTCCAAATACCTTCTTCCACAAACTTGTTGTACCAATCTCTTGCCAGCTGCAGTTTCCTGAGCTTAAATGGAGGTTTCAAGAGCTCGATGATTGTATTGCAACAATCGCTTGCCCTGGCCGTAAAATCAATAGATGAGCTCTCCTCCTTGGAAAGTTTTTTTTCTTTTGCAACAAAATCTTCATAGACAGATTCGTTCATTGGATAGACAGCCGGTAATTTTTGAGGCTCTTCCAAAAATGGATCAGGAACTCCAAATCCAGCCAACGCATTAAAAACGGTTTTTATTTTTTCTAAACAAGAATCCTCGGTGATTTCCGTTTTGCAAAAAATTTTTTCCTTAATCCCTTGATTGAATATTTTTACAGCCGTCTCATTGTAAGTTTGTACGGGAAGATCTTTGTTTGCCGGTTTTGTACGATCGTCCAGGATCTTTAAAATGACATCGCAGTAAGCGTGCGCGCGAATTGTGAGGGTAGAGAGGGGAGATTGCCTGGCGGTAGCCTCCACTTTGATCTTGGGGCTAAATCTGATGCACTTTTTCTCTCCTAATTTCCCGTCGACTTCGTTGAGACGCTTATGCAAAGCTTCCGGGTGCCAAGTCCCGTCGAGCCACAGTAATTCGCTATAACTGGGGGAAGGGGTCAAAATCTCCTCCTTGTAAAAAAATTAGTTTAAGAAATCGACATCATTTAGTCAAGACTTGATAAAGATCCATCAGGGGTCCTCGTTAGATTTTGTGAGAGAGTCAAAAGCCTTAGCCCCGACCCTTTGGGTCTCTCCATTGAAGAGCCAAACGTTCTTTTCGCCAAGTCCATCAAGGTAGATTAAATCAGCCTGTCCTCTATAGGTTTCTTGCAACATAGAATCGGCGCCTATAGAAACCTCAATGATTTTTTCGATTAAAGCACAGCGATCCTCCGCTCTTTTCACAGGGTTCATCACAAAAATCCCTTGCCCGAGAGACAATTGGTTCTCGTTCTCTATCAATTCTTCAGTAGGATCGAGAATGTCTGGATGGATGAAGCGGGGACTATTCAGCGCCTGATACGCCTTTCTGCGAAGCTCACGGGTTTCGTTATTTTGAGACCAAAGGCGCTGCTCTTCGGCCTTGTGATAGAGCTCTAAGCCTAATTTTTGGTCGAACTCTCTACTAAAGGGTTTGGCCATGAGCCCTGAGATGAGATGCTCAGTATCAGCGGCGCGGGTTGAGGGGTCGCCCTCGTTTTTTAAATAGCGAGCATACGAATCTTGTAGGGCTGGGTGGAATAGATTGGGGCACTTAAACTCTCTCAACAAGATGTAGGCCTGAAATCGAAACCTTTTCGCTTTTTCAGCCAGAGTCCAGATGAATTTCTCTCCCGCTTGGATGTAAATTTCGAAAGCCCGTTCTAGATCCAGCGCATTGACAGGGGGAGCCAAGAGGCGTGCGATGATCGTAGAATGCCTGAAGGCGTCAAGACTCCCTTTTTCAATAAATCGATGATAGGCGACTTCTTTGGATGGAATGGGGATGTTTTGGCACTGAAGTTTATTCAATGTTTGAAATATAACTTTAACTTTATCAAAACAAGGGCCTTTTTGGCATACGTCAGGGTGAAGGAAGACCTTGTTCCTAAATCCTTGGGCGTAGATTTGTTCGGCAATTTGGGTGACTACGCGCTTGTTAGCTGGAGTTCCATCTTGAATGATTTTACAGATGACATCGCAATAGCCATGGGCCTGCATGGAGGGGCTACTGGCAAACGCGCTTTTGGGGAAGCACCTGCTGAATTCATAGAGATGTTTTTGGAGAGCATCGGGCTGCCAACTATATTCTAATCCGAGGATTTGAGTTATTTGATAATCGTAGGCGTAGGCGACCTGAACCATGTTTTATTGCTCAAATAAAATTTAAGGCATTATTTTAAGCGGCCTATCCTTAAAGGTCAAGGTCAACTAATAGTTTGGATGAAACTTAAAGCGGGAAGAGAGGTTTGGTTCGTCCAAATTTTTTTTTCACAGGCGCTCGTATAGAGATCGAGAGCTTTTCTATTATATGTATTGTCGAGATCTGGCAGGTGACTCATGATTATGTTGATGATTCTACAATAGCCATTTGAATCTGGGCATTCCTCTTTTAAGAATGTTTGATAACGAGTTTCAACTTCTTTGGCGATGTGCGGAGAACATATATGATATTCTAGGCAAAGCAAAGCCTTGTAGCGAATGACTCGGGTCTCTCCGTTGATTAGCCAAACGTCTTTATCGAATCCGTCAAAGTAGATATTTACAGCTTGTACTCTATAGCCATCGCGCAACATAGGATCGCGGTTTACGACCGTTTTCAAGATTGTTTCAATCATGGCAAAGCGATGCTCCGCTCTGATCTTTGGGTCAGTAAATATCCCTTGACCCATAGAGAATTGGGTCTCGTTGTCAATCAATTCTTGACAGGACTGGATCATGTCTTTCTCTGAATTATTGAGCGCTTGATAGGCCTTTACACGATATTCTCTAGTTTTCATGTTTTGAATCCAAAGAGAGTTCTCTTCCGCCTTGTTATAGAGACCTGTGGCCAATTTTTGGTCGAGCTCTCTATGGGGAGAAGCCATGAGCCTGGTGATGAGTTCACAGGTCTCGGCGGCGCGCTTTGTGGGATTTTTGACGATTTCCTCCTCGTTTTCCAAGAAGGTCTCATAAAAATCTTGAAGGTCCGGTTCGAATAGGTTGGGGCACTCAAACCGTTTTAATAATTGGTACGCCTTGGATCGAAAATCTTTGCCTTTCTCGTCTAGAGTCCAGACGTATTCATCTCCCCCGTGGGTGTAAATTTCAAAGGCCCTTTCAACATCCCCATCTTTGATCGGGTATTCCAAGAGGATCTCGATGATCCGATAATAATTGTCAGGGGTGTCGGAATCTTGTGCTGCGATAAATTGTTGATAGGGGATTTCCTTCAGTGAAGAGGAGAGTTCGTTCGCTGGATTGGGGATGTTTTGGCAACCGAGGTCGGTCAATGTCTCGAAGACACAGCTAATTTTTTCTAAGATAAGCCCTTGAGAGGCGTCCACGTGGCGGAAGACCTTATCCCCGTTGAACCCTTCGCGGTAGATCTCTTCAGCAATTTGGGTGGCGAGATAGCGATCATTAGAGGCGGCCGCATCCTCAAGGATTTTTGCGGCTACATCGCAATAGCCATGCGCCCTTTTAACGGGACTCGCAAATATGCTTTTTGGAAAACACCGGATGTATTCATAGAGATGTTTTTGGAGGGCTAGAGGTTGCCAATGATATTTGAACCCAAGGGTTTCTGTAACTTCACTGTCATAGGGGAAAGGTAATGGTGTCACTTTGACTACTCAAACAGAAACTTTTGGGAACAGTTTAAGTAGCAAGAGACTAAAGGTCAATGGCGCGATAGACCAAGGGGGGCGCCCCTGGCTTTCTCAGAACGTCTGATAATACATGTTATGTTGCGTCGACGGGGAGCCCAAACCCCGGGCCAGCCCATGGACAAAAAAAAGACCGCCTTTTTCCTTTCGGAACCAGGCGGTCTTAGGGACGGACTATAATTATTAGCTATTTACTTCACTATTGTTATCACTGTCCGATCGAGAATCTATTACCATGTTAATCACATCAATCTCTTCTTCATATTGGACCCGACGAGCTTTCAATTCATCAACTGTCAATACTTCTTCTTCTTCCACCACGGGTTCAGAAGCAGAAGTCAGCTTGGACTCTACATTGGATTGAACTGCACGAATCGAAGCAGCTTCTATCTCATTTTCTTCTGTAAAGTCATCAGCAAGTTCTTTTCCTGCTGACTCAGCAGCTCGATAGAGGATCGCTGCGCCTGTTACTACCACCGCGACAACTGCAGCAGCAGTCATGAGCGCTGGTGAATTTTGAGCAGCAAAGCCTGCAACTCGAGCGGCGAGGCCTGGAGCCTCTTGCTCGATGGGCATTAGTGTCTCTGGAAAGTAGTACGAGACAACTGACTTTGTTTGTTGGACCATTGTCATCGTATTATGCATGTCACCCATCACAAAGTCCGCTGATTGTTGGACCATGTTTTGGTAAGCGTTTACGCCATCTGAGCCAAGCATTAGGGCTGCAAAGGTGTTAGCACCAGACAAAAGTACTGTTGCAGTGTCTAAACCTATATCTCGGTAAGTGGAAAAAAGTTGTGCTTCTTTTTCTGCAATTTCTGTCGTGCGTTGCTTAGCTATTTCAGCTCTGTACCGCAAGTCAAAATCTTCAACGGTTTCTACTACGTCACTCGCTTCCGGAGTTGTAGCGCCGCTTGGTGAGCCAGAATTTTGTTCAACAGGTGTTACAACAGGTTGTACAACGACAGGAACTGTCGGGATGTCTTTCTCTTCAACGCCTAAAAGTCTGAGGGCGTTTGCAATCTCAGGCGTCATAGGATCCGTTCTGCCTTCTATGCTTTTTTTAGCTGCAGCTCTTGCGGCTGCCATGTTGTCATTAATTTCTTTATTTAGGTCTGTGAGGTTCACTGCCGATGTAAAGAGGTAACCCGGTACTTCGACATAGATTTTGTCTGGGTCGCTTTTTGTCGCATCAGCCACTTTTGCTTGGGCCATTTCAGCGACTTTTTCGTTTGTCTTATTTATCTGCTCGATTGCATGAACAAAATCATCATTCGTGACGTAGTTGAGAAAATCTTTACATTTAGCTTTGATTTCTCGAGACTTTACTACAGTCTCAGACATGTCGCCTATAATCTTTTGCCCTTCTGTTAATTCAGGGAGAAGATCTTCCGTTACGCCTAGAGATTTGAGAGCGACTCGAGTGACTTCACATTCCCTCTGAGAGAGAGGTTTAGTGTCTTGTTTTTTTCTATTTTCTATGCTTGTTTTCGCTGTTGTTCGCGCATCTTCCAGGTTTTTCTGAATTTCAGTATTTGCTACGACCACAGTTTTGCCACCATCCTTCTGCATAATTCGTCCCAATAAACTTACAGGCTCATAGATGTAACGTGACTTAGCAAAATCTTCATTATCTTTTTTTGAAACCATTTCATTCAGTTCATTCATGTTCTTGATTGGTTCCACAAAAGGTGTAAATTTACCATCTAATGAGTTTTGAAGAATGTTTTTGGAAAGCACTTTGATTTCTCTGGATGCTTCTATGTATGATTGTATGTTGCCGTTTGTCGCAAGCTCATTAATTCTGATTTGCTCAGGCGTCCTATTAACAGCATCAGTAAGGATGGTATTATTCATATTATCTCCGTTAGTTTATATTATTTAATCAAAAACAAGTCAATTATATCAGAATTATTAATATAATAAAACAAAAAAGAATCATTTTATCTTTATACGGACTATTATTACGGTTGTAAATAGTTTTTATATAGAATAAAATTTTTGAAAATAATATTCTAAAATATGGTATACAGGATAGCAAATGGCTAAAAATATTGAGTTGACCCAAGCGAGGCAGTCGGTGTTGGAGAACCTGGAGCAGATTCAGGTCGACTTATCCCGATGTATCGGCGAAGGGATGGTCGACTCGGCCGATGCCTACTATAACGAGGTTCTCGGCCTTATAGAGGATGCGAGGACGGTCGATAACTGGGATGAGCTCAACGAGGCGATCACTCGATCGAAAACCCTCGAGAACGAGATCGCCGGCTGGATGTCGCGTCACGGTCGGACGACCCTCTCCCTCCCCTGGCCCAAAAAGATTAAGTATTAGTCCGCTAGGCAGACAGGAGACAAATTTGCTTTGCCTCGCTAGCGCTCTTTGTCTCCTATTTGCCTAGCGGACTAATAAACTGCCTCTGATAGAGTCCCATTAATAGGGACGCTGCCTGGGAGACGTTGAGCGAGTCGATTTTCCCCTTCATCGGGATAAAGATCGATCGATTCGCCCTCTTCCTTATCAGCGGCTGGATCCCCTCCCCTTCCGATCCGACGATCAGGAGGGTCCGCTCTGAGAACTGGAAGGTAAAGGCGTTTTCTGACCCCTTCTCTAGAAGGGCTGCCACCGCATCGAACCCCCCGTCCTGAAACTCGCTGACCGCCTCTGCAAGGTTCGAGATCCGGATTAATGGGATAATCTCACTTGCCCCACAGCTCGATTTTGCCACCGTAGGCGTGATATCGGCCCCCCGGTTCTTGGACCAGCAGATCGCATCAGCGCCAAGACACTCGGCGCTCCGGATCAAAGAACCAAAATTTTGGGGATCAAAAATCTGATCGGCCATGAGGACAAGGGAAGGTTTCCCATCGATCTGCCCAAGAAATTGCCCTACATTCAAAAAGGTGCGTCCCTTGACGTGCGCCGCGATCGATTGGTGCGAATCGGACCCTGTCATTCGATAGAGCTCATCGTTTGAGGCGGCGATGATCGGAATGCCCTCCTTTTCGATGGAGGCGATCAACTCTGACTTTCTCCCCTGCTTTTGGGGCTCATTGTAATAGACAGCGATGAGTCGCCTCGGCGCATGGAGAAAAACCTCCCGCACCGCGTGGATCCCCATGATAAGTTGGTCTTTGGGTGGTAGTTTCATCAGAACCTGCGGGATATCATGAACCAGCCAGAGATCGAAGTCCAACGGATTTTGAGTTTTTGAGAGAGGGTCGCCGACTGTTCGTGAAGTTTTGTTTCCAAAAGGTTTGAGGAGTAGTAATGGATTTTAGCGCCAAAGCCCGTCTGCCAGTCTCTAGAAATAAGCCAATCGATTTGCCCCCACCCCGTATGGCCGAGGCTCCCTCCCCCCTTCGCCCGAAAAGAAAAATGGGTCTCCGTTTCGCTGATCAAAGTGGGATCGAAAAGGGAAACGGTGTTTTCATATTTGGCTCTAAAAAGGGCATGGAGCCAGTTATAGCAGTAGCCTCCCCGAAGATTGACGGGTCCCCCAGGCTCGATCTGAAAGGCGGCGCCAATAAAAGCTCCGTACCAGGTGGAGTGGATGCTATTTGGACCGCCCGCGCTCATCGTATAGGAGGTGGCTCCGACGGCGTCCGTCGACTCCCAAGGAGCTGGTTTTGCGCCCGAATTTTCAAAATGTTCGAAGTCGGCCGTAAATCCAAACAGGGGGATGAGGAGAACTTTGTAGGTCCGGTCCGCCGTTAGGTTGATCGCGTAGCCAAAATAGCCCGACGTATTTGCGGCCCATCCGTGGGTGCGAAAGCGAAAGTGGGGTTGGTCGGTCGCAAAGGAGAGGTCGGCATATCGCTCTTCCATCCTCCCCTTCCCAAAAGCGCCGTAGCTGCCGCCTAAAAACAAGACGAGATCTCGATAGATCGTTCGGATCGTGAGACCATTTTCCCAAACTAGCGCATCGCGGGTGATTTGGGTTTGTGTCAAAGTGCCGCTTCCTCCCGTCTCCAAATGCCAGTGAAGGTGGTCGTTTCTATAGCCGCTCAATAGCTCAAAGCGAAACGGCTCATTGACGGTAGCGTGGATTGAGAGAACAAAGAGAAAAAAGAGACAAAATCTCATATAAGATCTTTGGGCTTTTTGCGGCGTGCCCAGTAGTCTTGGCCATAGTCGAAGACGAGCTGTTCTCCCTTCTCAATGGTCCGGTCGGTCACGAGAATCACATGCTCGATCGATTCCACAGTGACAAGCGTTGAGAGGAGGTTTGGATGATCGCTGTGATTGAGGAACCGCCCAATGCCTCCCTGATCTTGCGCATCGATCGTGTAGGGGGTCGGAATCCCAGAAGCGATCGTGTATTCGAAGCAATAGGCGTTTTTTTTATCCCGGCGCTCTCTTTTTCTCACTTTGCCGCTATACTCCGCAATGTACTCCATCTTCTTAAAAGCTCTTGCGGCAAAAGCGCCCCAGCCTACAAAATCGTCGATCCAGCGGATCGTCACATCGGGAAAAAAGAGAGATTCTACCTCCTTTCTGAAATAACTGCCGAGCCAGAGCTGCTCCTTCATGAGCTCCCCCTTCCTGTGCATCTTTTTCGTCCTCTCAACGATGTCCTGGAGGACTGAAAAGCTGGCAAAATCGAGCACGGGGATGAAGGCCGCTCCCGTCAACGCTTCGAACTCGGGGATTTTTAAAAGTCGCTCCTCTCCCCCCTTCTCAACTCGGAGGAGGTTGTTTTTGAAGTCAGGAAGTTTGTTCATTCAAAAAGCACCGGCGTCTGACTGCAGTCTTTCCAAAAAAAGGTGCCGTAGTCGAACGTGAGTTGGGTTTCTGGCAAAATTTCTTTCAATGTGACAAAGATCATCCTCGGCATCCCCCGCCAGTAGACCGATTGGAGACTCAAGTTAGGTTTTGCGCTATGGTTGATGAAACGGGTGAAATTGCCCTTTTTTTCCGCATCGATCACAAAGCGCCGTCTCCCCATCTCCCACACAGTATAGCGGACGCTGTGGATTTTATCCTTGAGCTCCTTTTTCTTCCCCTCTTTGACCACCCCCCGATACTCCCCTGCAAATGCGCAGGAGGGAATTCTCGTCTCGGCAAAGACGCCAAACCCGACTTTGTCGTTGATGAAGCGAATCGATACCTTTGGATGGGTCCCCTCTTGAATTTCTCGATCGAAATAAATCCCCATCCAAATTTTTTCTGGAGGGATCTCATCCCTTGTTTTCGCCTTTTTTGTTCCAGATAGGATCTCGTCGAAAATCTCGTCCGATTCAAAAAGAGGTTGATAGAGGAACTCGATTTTCGGGATAGAATCGGCAGCGATGACGTTTGGCTCTTGGTTAGAGGAGGGAGTGGGCTGTAGCAGCGGGAGGAGGGTTTCCCGAGGCAAAAATCGGACAAGTTCGAGGGGGCTCCAATTCAGGTGATTGCGATGCCACCTCAATTGAGGAAGAGATGCCATAATTGCTTCTACAAGATCCTTCCGATTCGCTCTAATGGCTAAATGGAGGAGGGAGTTCCCCTCTTCCGTTGTCGTCAAAACCCTCGCTGGGTGAGATGAGAGGGGGGCGAGCTGAAGGAATGCTTCCCAGCTCATTTTCCCTGAACTTAGAGCGTCGATTGCTCTCTTCCAGGCCTCTATTTGTTGTGATTCGTCGTCTTCCCTCTTAGAAAGTGGCGCCAGGATCGATTGTGCCAAGCCGGACCTCGGGGTAAAGGAAAGAAGATAATCAATTGGGTCTTCTTTTCAAACACTTTCTTGAATCTTTTCGTAAATTTTGCAACGGAGCGAGTTGCGGTGGAGGGCATAAAAGTTTTCAGCATAGGGATAAAAAGATGCGGAATCTTTCCAGATGCGAGGGAGGCAGTAGAGCTGATAGCTGAGGCTATTTGAGAGATCGATCGTGAGAGGATCGGGTTGTTTTGTTGATTTTTTCATGTTAGCCTAATTGATTTGCCCCTGAATTATATCTTGTTCCCTTTCTTTTTGCAACTAAAATAGAAAGTTAGTTTAATAAAATTTTCTCTTTTTATCCTTGAAACCAATGTTTCATTAATTTATAATATCTAACTAAACAAGAGGACAAACGTGACTTCATCCATTTCAAGCCAGGCGCCCGTCAATTGGATCACTCCCGAAGAGCAGTTTGAGAGGCTTACTGGAATACCCAAATGTCTAGTCTCTAGCGTAGCGGAATCTGCAATCCGAACAGGCAGTGATCCTGTGCCTGAAGAAGGAGAGGGAGGCCTCCTTTCCCGCTTTTCGCTCTTTGATTTATGTGTCAATAAGAAGGTCCACTCATACCCCTTGACGAATTGGTACATAGCCCTAGCTAAATTAAATGCCCTTCCGAGACTGATCCCCTCACTGCCAGAGAATATATGCGAGATTCTCGAAGGCGCATGCCCGGCCTATCGAGACCCAAATATCAATATCAAAAACACCCATATGCTCTCCTTGATTCCTGAGGAATTCGAAACACTAAACCATCTTGAAAATGATATTCTAAAACCCTATGGCGAAGCGAACTATCCGAAAGATCGAAACCCTCTTCGATTTGAATCGCCTGTAATCCAAGAGGGGTATGCGTATGCCCCATTCGCGCCTACTCATTGGGTGCTCATGACCAAAAATGTGCTACCCGAAAGCCGAGGTAAAACTTGGGATGAGCAGGTAGCCCAAGTGGATGCCCTAAGTCGACAAGCTTTGGTAAATTACGAAATTCCCACCTTGCAAGAGTGCCTTGTCGCTCTCATCACCCACAAAGTAGCAACGGGAGAACATCTCTATTCGGCTGGCGCTAACTGGGATCTCCCCACTTTTACTCATGTCAAGCAAGCATCCCTGGAACGTCACTTGTACGTTGGGGGCTGGCGTGCTGAAGAGGGGCGATTCGGCCCTCTTGGCGTGCGGATCTACGGCATAACCTCAGGCTCCCCTTGGCACATCGGCATCGCGGCTCTCCGGGTGTTATCATGACCTCTTCAATTTCAAGTCAGACACCCATCAATCAGGGGTGGATCACTCCCCAAGAGCAGCTTGAGAGGCTCTACTTGCCCATTTTAGAAAAGGCTCAAGACAAAGCTCTGGTATCTGCTGAATTTATGATTGAGGAATCAAAGGAAGTTCAAACTTCTGGAGTCGCTGATGCATTTATTGACGGAGCCTCCGATTTCCTGCTCCCGAGAATTATTGAATCAGCAATCCGATCCATCCAGAATCCTCTGCCTCGGGAAGGAGACGGCCTTAGCCTCTCCCGCTGGTCGCTCTTTGATCTTTGTGTCGAAAGGATGGTCAAATTAAATCCATTATTGCCAAAGCTGACGAATTGGTATATCGCCCTAAGATCTTTGAAGGCTCTTCCGGATCTCGTTCCCCCTCTGCCCAACGACATATGCGAGATTCTCGATGGCACATGCCCGATCTTTGGCGATCGACTCAAGGAAGATGGGACCCCCTACGCAGTCGCAGATACTCATATTCTCGTGCCCATCACTGAAAATCTTAAAAACCTAAACCATTTTTCACAAAATATTCTAAAACCATTTGGAGACACGAAGTATCCGGCATATCTAAACCCATTTCGACACCCCCCTTTTAGTGATACCTATCCAGAATTTGGCGAGATCCCATTTGCTCCTACTCATTGGGGGCTGATGTGCTTATGTCTACTCCCCGAAAGCCGAGGCAAACCTTGGGATGAACAGAAAAACATGGTGAATGCCCTGAATCGAGAAGATTACGAAATTCCTACGTTGCAACAGAGCTATGTCGCTCTTGCTATCCATAAAATAGCGACAGGAATAGACGGGTATCTATATGACCCTAGATTAGCGAGATTAAAAGACGAATATCTATATATACCAGGTTCAGGCTTGAGGAGTCGTGTCAAGAAAATGGGGAAAGAGAACTTCCATTTCACTGTTGCAAGCGTTGACCATCTTGGTGTGGACGTTCTTTACCTAAGCGACAACCGCTTCAGGGATCCCATCCCCGGCATCTCAGTCATCCGGAAACTCTAGGGAGTGTACCTAAAAGATTGCCCGTTGCTCTATCATTCATGAGGCTCGATTCACATACGATTTTCACCTTGAAAACAATGTTTCGTTAATTTATAATACTTAATATTAAACCAAATAATAGGACAAATATGACTTCATCCATTTCAAGTCAGCCACCTGTCAATTGGATCACTCCCCAAGAGCAGTTTGAGAGGCTTACTGGA
>Ga0364920_10269_pt3 | contig 14383 bp, 10 predicted proteins | sample SorcelJu500001C8_FD_206961 | JGI IMG/M metagenome (GOLD analysis project Ga0364920, IMG submission 206961) | Enriched cells from Trout Bog Lake Hypolimnion, Wisconsin, USA - BchlTB.June20.5000.01.C8 | ecosystem: Environmental > Aquatic > Freshwater > Lake > Hypolimnion/Profundal zone | place: USA...
ATTGATAGTCGAGATTCGGTTAAATGTAAACCAGAAGGATATGAATCAGAAAAATGTGGTTGGTATGTTTGTAATTATTGCCATGCTTGTTGTTCAGATGAAGGAATCCAAAGAAGGATGTATATACTTGAACAAACTGGACAAGAATATAAATGTCAGCCAAGAGGACATAGAAATTTGGGTGTAATATGTTGCAATAAATGCGGTAATCCGATGGAATCTAATGAAATGAACATTAAGGAATATCAAAGAATCCTTGATTGGTTTATAACTAATAAAGACCGATCTGAACACATATACAATAGTGGCAAAAACAGATTAGGTAAATGGTGGTTTGTAATTAAAAGCGGGGACGAGAGTTATGAATCTTTTAGAAAAAAACTAAATAAATATTATCAACTAGGTTTTCAAATTCCAGACATTGAAAAGGACAAAGATTTTCAATTAATTTCTGAGCCTATTAATTTTCAAGAACACAATGACGATATCCTAACTTGTAAATCTTGTAGCAATACTCTTGATTTATCAAACGACATTGAAAGAGCATATGCAATCAAACGTTTTCATAATGTTAAGTTTGTAAGAAAGACTGAAGAACAATAATCAATATAACGATATGTTTATCCCCTAATAATAAAATTTACACTGATGAAAGTATTTATTATTACATAAGATTAAAAAAATTCCTTAAACTCTACGCTCTCAAACTCAGCGGAGTTAAACTGATGGATTAATTTAATTCTTTACATTGTTTCTTAATACGACCTCTGACATCGGTTAACCAAAAAGTACCACACATTTACCTAAAAGTGTAACCCGGCTTTAGTTTAACCCATGTACTTTTGCCCCATAATTTATTTATAATTGAATCTTACAATCTTTAAATCTTTAAATCTTTTAATCTAATTGTATGGCAAACAGAACTAAATGGAGTATGGACAAAGCTCACTCGGAGCTGGCTTTCAGGGTAAAGCACATGATGATAACCAATGTAAAAGGGTTCTTCACTGAATATGATGCTGAAATTTCAACTGTTGGTGATGATTTCAATATGGCTGAAATAGTTTTAAATATCAAGACATCATCTATCAATACTAATGAACAGGCACGGGATAATCATCTGAAAAGTGCTGATTTCTTTGATGCAGAGAATTTCAAAGTAATTACATTCAAATCCAGTTCTCTTAAACATAAAGAAGACAACTTATATGAACTGACGGGTGATCTGACAATCAAAAATATTACTAAAACAGTGAAACTTAACGCAGAATTCGGAGGTATTTTGAAAGACCCATGGGGAAACATTAAAGCAGGTTTCACTCTTGAAGGTAAAATAAACCGCAAGGATTGGGAACTTAATTGGAATGCTCTTCTTGAAGCAGGCGGAATGCTTGTCGGCGAAGAAGTTAAGATACAATGTGAAGCCGAGCTCCTCAAGTCAGTCCAGTAATCTGCTAATCTGTAAATCTGATGAATCTGATAAATCTGATAATCTTCTAATCATGAAAATGCCTGTTCTCTTTGTTGGTCATGGAAATCCCATGTATACTCTTTCTGAAAATGAATTCACTAAGGCATGGAAGGATTTATCCAAAACATTACCTGTTCCCAATGCTATCCTCTGTATTTCTGCTCATTGGGAAACTAACGGAACTTATGTCACAGCTATGGAAAGCCCTGAAACTATTCATGATTTTGGCGGCTTCCCAAATGAATTATACGAAGTTGAGTATCCTGCTCCCGGAAGTCCTGAACTGGCTAATAAAATCCAGAAGCTTATTGCAAACACCGAAGTGATTGCTGACGACAGCTGGGGTCTTGACCATGGGTGCTGGTCTGTGCTCAGACATCTGTTTCCTGATGCAAATATCCCTGTAGTTGAGCTAAGCATTGATTACAGAAAATCCTTTAATCAGCATTATGAGCTGGCTCAGGAACTTTCTGAATTACGAAGAGAGGGAATCCTGATAATTGGAAGCGGAAACATTGTTCACAATCTGCGATTAATTGATTGGCACGAAGAAAATGCTCCTCACGACTGGGCTGTGAGATTCAATGATAATGTTAAGAATCATATTATTGAAAATGATTTCGCATCACTTTTGAAAATTAAAACTGTTGATAAAGATTTCAATCTGGCTGTCCCCACTCCCGAGCATTTTATACCGTTATTATATGCTCTTGCATTAAAGGAACCGACAGATAGAATTTCAATTTTCAATGACAAAATTGCCATGGGCTCTTTGTCTATGACATCAATTATTCTAGAATCTTAATTTATACCACTGATTAACCTGATTAATATGATTACACAGATGATTACATTGATTTTAAATGATTTATCTCAACATTTTTTTGTAAACCTATTTTCTTTCAATATATTAACTTAAATATTTATTATTATGAAAAGACTTGTTTTATTATTAGTTCTGGGTATAACAGGAAGCCTTGCTTTCTCTCAGAAAGATTATGTTTTCGACAAAGCACACGCCCGTCTGTCATTCAGCGTGGTTCACATGGGCATTTCTCATGTTGAAGGTAATTTTAAATCCTTTGACGTAACTCTTCATTCTTCTAAAGAAGATTTCTCTGATGCGGTTATTGAAGTGACAGCAGATGTTAATTCAATAAATACTGAAAATGATAACAGGGATAAAGACCTGAAAAGTGAATCCTGGTTTGATGCAGCAAAGTTTTCAAACATAACTTTCAAAAGCACTGCTTTCAAAAAAGTGAAAGACAATGAATACCTGCTTTCAGGAAATCTGACTATTAAAGGAGTTACAAAATCTGTTTTCCTTAATGTGATTTATAATGGAAAGGTACAGAATCCCTACAATAAAAAGTATATGTATGGATTTACTCTTACAGGAAAATTGATACGTAAGGACTACAATGTAGGCACAAGCACTATGGCAAATGTTGTAGGTGACGAAATTGAAATAAAATCTAATGTTGAGTTTGATTCAAATTAATTTCATTTTTCCCCGTTTTATGAGGCAGGAATTCCTTTCCCTGCCTCTTTTTATTTACTAAAATCAACACTTATCCTTTAAACGGACTATCTTTGCACCCTCATAATCTGATTATCTTCAAATCTGATAATCTTCTAATCTATCTTTCATGCAATTTCAATCATTAAACATCATTGACCCGATTCTTCGTTCATTAAAAGAAGAGGGCTACACATCACCAACTCCAATCCAGGCTCAGGCAATCCCAATAGTTCTTCAGGGTACTGACCTTCTCGGTCTTGCACAAACAGGTACAGGTAAAACTGCAGCATTTGCTGTTCCAATTCTTCAGTTGCTTTATTCAAATAAATCATTTGATAAAAAAAGAAAAATAAGAAGTCTCGTTGTCACTCCCACAAGGGAGCTGGCAATCCAGATAGACGAAAGCTTTAAAGCTTATGGCAGACATACCGGTTTAACCAGCACTGTAGTGTTTGGAGGAGTCAACCAAAATCCCCAGACAACTGCATTAGAAAGAGGTGTTGATATACTTGTCGCTACTCCGGGCAGATTGCTCGACCTGATGACGCAGGGGCATATTTCACTGAAGAATATCGAAATATTCGTACTTGATGAGGTTGACCGTATGCTTGATATGGGCTTTATTCATGATGTGAAAAAGCTTCTTGCAGTGCTGCCTCATAAAAAGCAATCACTCTTTTTCTCAGCCACGATGCCGCACGAAATTGTGAAGCTGGCAAATAGTATTCTTCATAATCCTTCCAAAGTCGAGGTTACACCTTCTGCTACCACTGTAGACATTGTCAAACAGTATGTGTATTTTGTAGATAAAGGGAATAAGAATGCACTGCTTGTGGAACTATTAAAGGACAAGACAATTAAGACTGCATTGGTTTTCACCCGCACAAAGTATGGTGCCGATAAGGTCGTAAGAATGCTGGTAAAAAACAACATAAAGGCAGAAGCAATTCATGGAGATAAAGCTCAGAATGCACGCCAGAGAGCATTGACAAACTTTAAAGCGCAGACCACCCGTGTGCTGGTGGCTACAGATATTGCTGCAAGAGGTATTGATGTAGATGATATGGAATTTGTCATCAACTATGAAATTCCAAATATTGCTGAAACTTACGTTCACCGCATAGGTCGTACAGGAAGAGCAGGGGCTAAAGGAACAGCCTATTCATTCTGTGATGCAAGTGAAAAAGAATATCTGCGTGACATCGAGAAGCTGATAACAAAAAGGATACCTATAATTGACAACCATCCTTTTCCATTGATAGACCATAATCCTGTCAAACCGGTTCAGCGTCCTGACAAGAACCACCTGACCCACTCGAAGCCCAACCCTTCACGCAATCCGCGCAAATCACATGGATTCGGAAGACCTAATTCAAATAGATAGATAAAAAATAAATTTTTAGAGGTTGTTAATATTAGGAATTTTCTGATTTTTATAATTCAAATTATTCTATCCACTTTGTATATTCATCAGGTTACTGCTCCTCATAATTGAACTCAACTTTGCTTTGTGTAGCAATTTCATCAAGAATGTTATTAAGATAACCTTGTTTTACAGCTTCATTAAATCTATCATTTAGTATTGTAATATTTATTACTTCTTCAATACAGTTCATATACTTGTCAACTATAGCTTTAATAGAGTATGTCTTTGATGCGTTGTCTTTAATTGTCTTTTTTAAATCTGCTACTTTTTTATCCGACTTAATGATGAATGTTATTGGATACTTTTGAATTTTATCAATATCAAGAAAATATTTTTTAAAATCCAAAGTTTCTGTCACTTGAAAAAATCTACCTAATGGTTTCATAACAAAATCAATACCACCATCATTTGCATTAGTTCTTCCTGTTTTATATAGTTTCAGGTTTTCAGTATTCAGTTTATCTATATCAAAACCCCAAATAATAGTTTGATCGTGATAGTAATATTTGAGTATTGAGTAACTCACAATTTCAAAAAGTCGGGCATCAACATTTGGTGCAAGAAGTCCAATAATAAATTCCTCAACTTTCTTAGGTTTGTTTTTGCCAATTTCTTGAAGTTCAAAACATGATTTCACAAAACGCTGAAAAGCTTCTTGTTTGGTCTTTGAATAATCATCTATAATGTCAATGATAACTTTAGCAAGATTATACTTGACTTTCCCAACTTTTACCTTCAATAAGTTTTCATTTATCCAATAACGGTTTGTCTCAAGATTGCGAAGTATAGGAATAAATTCAGAATTTGGGAAATACTTTTGAAATTCAGAATTCATTCTATTGTTCAAACCGTGATTTTGCAGTTTACTACCAAATGGTAATTCTCTTTGTCTTGCAAATAGCTTATTGAATAATGCTCCTTCATACTTTGAATAGCCACCTATCTTGTCATATCCTTGAGCAATATAATCTTCAATAATTACATAGATTGCATAAAGATTTGCAAAACTTGAACGAGCTTTTGAACCTCTATTTGCCGAACGGGTTTTCTCGTTTATGTATTGAATTAGTTGACTTTTTTCAAAAATCTCATCAGCATTGTTATGAAAATGTTTCTGTAATATTTTTTTAATGTTTGTTGTGAATATATTTTCCATTTTGTTCTTCAAATAATTTTAAATTAGTAGAAGTAGTTAATTTCTTAGTTTCAAATGTTCGAATTTCCTTTTGTAACTTTTCTCCATTAAACTCATTCGCCAATTGTAATCTTCTCAAACCTATCTTTATATACTCATCTTGTAATTCAATACCAATAGAATTTCTGCCAAGTTCCTTTGCAACATAGCAAGTAGTAAATGTTCCTGAAAACGGGTCCATTACTAAATCTTCTGTATTTGAACTTGCTTTGATTATTCGTTCAAGTAAAGCAATTGGTTTTTGAGTCGGATGGTTCTCGTATTCGTCCATTCTATATCTAACTCTGGAAAACTCCCAAACATTTCCTGGTACTTTTTCAGAATTGTAAATAGTTGGAACTGTTTTTCGATAATCTATAAGCTTTCTTTTAGCTCCTGTCTTTGCTTCAACTAAAATATCGTTTGTATTAAATGTATAATTGTTTTTATCTTTAACACAAAATAGAATCGGTTCATACATTGACCCATAGTAATTTTTTGCTTGTACCCCTGAACTATCATAATACCATACAAGTCTTGATAGAATGAATAATTTTTCACGAAGGTATATGTCAAAAAATGGCATGAATTGAGTTGCTGTCATTACATATAAACTACCGCTTGGTTTAAGTTTTTTAATACATAAGTCAAGCCATTTATAGCACCAATTCAGATAATTTTCTTCAGTATCCCATTTATCCTTTTGTCCATTAAAATTTTTCCCAATGTTGTAAGGAGGGTCAGCAAAAATTAAATCTATTGAGTTATCTGAAATCTCTTTGAGAACTTGTAATGCATCACCATGAATTATTTTATGATTATTATTTCCTAATATTTCCATCTGATATTTATACGTTTCAATCTACAAATTTACTATTAAATTCCGAAAACTATATTGGTGCTCTCGACTCGCTGGTCAAAAATATAGCCTTTCTTTAAACGTTTTTACCTATTAAATTAATTTTTTACCTTAAAAATAACATGTTTATAAATATCAAAACCATAACTTTTAAATAAACCAGAAGCCCAATCCTTCTCGCAATCCACGCAAATCGCATGGATTCGGGAGACCTAATTCACCTCATAGATAAGTGTTAAAATAAGTTGTTTCTTTTAAAATCGGATGTGATATTATTATAAGGTAAATTTTTATTGGCAGTATTTCATCATCATTTCATCAGCCTCTTTCAAACCCAATTCGCTTGCCAGCTTCCAGTCATTACATGCACTCAGCCTATCACCCAGGTCGTGCTCTGCAATAGCCCTGTTATTATATCCCTGGGCATTTTGTGGATTTATCTCAATTGCTTTATTGTAATCCTGGATAGCTCCACGGAAGTCATTTAGTAAATACTCTGCAAGACCCCTGTTAAAATATGACAATGCTGATTGAGGATTTATTTCAATTGCCTGGCTGAAATCCTGTTTTGCACCTAGAAAATCACCGAGAGAAGCTCTGGCAAGACCTCTGTGATTAAATGCCATTGCAAATTGGGGATTAAGAGCAATTGCTACATTATAGTCTTCTATCGCTCCTTTAAAATCACTTATGGAATATTTGGCTATTCCCCTGTTATAATAAGCATCTGTATATTTGGGATTTAGCTTGATTGCTTTATTATAATCTTCAATAGCCTGATTATGATTACCAAGATCGTCTTCTGTATTCCCCCTGTTATTAAAAGTTTCCGCATTCAAAGGATTCAGCTCTATTGCTTTGTCATAATCATCCAGAGCTCCCCGCTTATCACCCAGAGCATCCTTTGCATTTGCCCTTTGTTCATAGGCTATATACACTCCGGGGTATTTTTCTACAACGTCATTAAACATGCTTATACTATTTGACCATACCTTATTTCTTTGAAAAGAAATAAATGAGAAAATTAATATTATCAATACGACAACAGTATTAACTTGAACTTTAAACTTTGAACTTTGAACTTTAAACTTTAAAAATCCGCCAATTAGAAAGAACAATCCAAAATACGACAGGTATGAATACCTTTCAGAAACTATCGACTTCCCTACTGGTACTATTTGCAGTACAAGAATCAAATTGACTATAAAGAAAATTAAACCAAAAATTATGTATTTGTTATCATCTTTATTTTGTCTTTTTAGTTTGCGGAATATCAAGAAAATGAACATTATCAAAACTACAGGATAAATGTAATACTCAATGGGTAGATTGACATTATTCCCAACTTCAGGATAAGGATGAATCAATGAAAGCTTATATGGTATCACTGAAGAAACCAAATAATACCCCATATCATATATTGGGAAAAATATCCTTTCTGCAATATTGTAATTGGATAGATCAAAATTAGGGTCTGCAGCTTTCTGTAAATAGATATTTGCCGCCTGGGAATAAATATTTACTATTCCAAATACTATTGATAATACGAAGAATGGAATCTTTTCAACTATCGTCTTAATGTTAATCTTCCTTTTAATTAAATAATCGGTAGCTATCATTACCACTGGCAATGTCACTGCAGCCGACTTCGACATACACGAAAAAACAAACAGAATTAATGATATTATATAAAATATTGACTTTTGTCCATTGCGTCTTTGCGCCTTTACGTGAAATTTTTGACTTTCCCCCATGGACTGTGGACCGTGGTCTGTCGACTTTTTTATGTATTTCACATAAAAAATCAATGAAGCCAAATAAAATAAAGTAAACAGCAAATCCTTCAGATCCGACGCCCAGCAGACACTCTCACAGTGCATTGGATGTATTGCAAACAAACAAGCAATTACAGCCGACACTTGAATATCTGGCTGCTGGCTGCTGGTAGCTGGCTGCTGGTAGCCAAATAATTTGTAAGTCAGCTCAAACACAAGCACCACATTCACTAAATGCAATAACAAGCTGAATGCATGATATGGCAATGGATTGAGCTTAAAGAAATAATAAATAATTGCATCGCTCAATACTACAAACGGATGATAATTCCCCATTACGAATGATGAAAATATCAACCTCAGATTATGAAAAGATAACCCTCTTATTAATTCATTCTTAACAATATACCCCGGGTCATCATAATTTATCAACCCATTGAACAATGAATTGCTGAAAGTAATTATCGTTAATAAGATTATTAATGATAAATAAATGAATCTGTTTTTTTTCCCCACACCTAATTCCTAATTTATAATTCCTAATTCCTACAGTATTTCCTTATCATTTCATCAGCATCCTTATTCCCTGTTTCCCCTGCCAGCTTCCAGTCTAAGCATGCACCCTGCCTGTCTTCAAGGTCATACCTTGCCATTCCCCTGTTCAGATAAGCCATTCCATTTGCAGGATTGATCTCAAGGGCTTTTGTAAAATCATTTATTGCTTCAGGCTTATCTCCCAGCCTATACTTAGCAATTCCCCTGTTGATATAAGCTAAGTCCAGTGCGGCATTCAAAGCTATGGCTTTGTCATAATCATCTATGGCATTCTTATAATCTGAAAGAAGTGATTTCACCCAGCCCCTGTTAGCATAAGTCCTTGCTGAATTTGGGCTTAAATACAGGGCTTTGTCATAATCTTCTATAGCACTCTTGTAATTTGATGATAAAGTTTTAAGCCAGCCTCTGTTTGTATAAGCATTTGCAGATTCGGGGTCTAAAATTATAGCTTTATTCAGGTCATCCATCGCACTATTATTGTCGTTTAAATTTATCTTCACTAATCCCCTGTTGCAAAATGCATCAGCTAATTGTGCGTCAAGCTCTATTGCTTTATTAAAATCAACCAAAGCACCCGGATTATCGCCAAGTTCCGATTTTATTATACCCCTGTTGTTATATGCTTTTGCAAATTTTGGACTGCTTTCAATTGCCTTATCATAATATTTCATAGCTCCCTGCTTATCTCCTGCCTCCCACTTTGCATTGCCTAAGTTATTTAAAGCCAAAGATTCCGTTGGATATTTATCAATGACATCTGAAAAAAGAGTTATGCTGTCCTTCCATACTTTGCTTCGGCTGTATGATGATATTCCCAGGAATAGGAGGTATATGACCAATAGGCTGGTGATAGGCACTTTCATTGATTTAATGTTTCTCACTACCCAATTATAGCCTGACGCATACATGAAAAATATTCCCGCACATGGCAGATAAACATAATGCTCATTAATTATCCCATATGAATTTGGGGCAATTTGTAGTACGAGAAATATATTGCATATAAAAAACAGGAAACCAAATGTGTAAGTCTTATTTCCTTTCTTCATCAGATAATATATCAAAAAGATCAAGGCAATTATCAATAGCGGATAAATATAGAACTCAGCAGGTAATGTATCGCCTGAATTAATTGGATAGGGGTATATGACTGATAGATTGAAAGGAATGATAAGCTTTGTTAAATAAATTAAAATCCCGTAACATGCAAGAATTAGCCTGGTATGAATAGGAAAATATTCTATAAGTTCGAGGGTGACTTTATATTCAGGCGTTGCATTTTTTACAGCAAATGCTATGATTCCGAAAATTATTGCCAGAATAAAAAAAGGTGATTTTTCAAGTATAGATCTTCTTGTAAGGAGTTTCTTACCTCTGAAAAAATCTAATAGTATCAGCGTGACTGGCAGTGAAGCTGCTTGTCCCTTTGATAGAAGGGATAAAACAAAAAACCCCAAAGAAAGCAAATAGAATTTTAAATTTTTGCCTTTTACTGTCGTCTGTGGACTGTGGACATTAGACTGGTTAATATATTTCAGATAATATACGCATGATAAAATAAAGAAGATTGTATATAGTATATCCCTCCTTCCTGCAGCAAAAGCCACTGACTCCACCTGCATTGTATGGACTGCAAACAGGCTCGCTGTCACCAATCCGACTAATGACGACCCGCATAACATTGAGATAAACCAAAAAACTAAAATGATAGTTGCTATATGCAGAAGTATATTAACAAAATGATATGAATACGGATTAAATTCTCCAAAATAATAGTTCATGGAAAATGAAAGGCTTGTCAATGGAAGATACATTCCATGCGACTCTCCGTGAAAAAATGATGTTTCGATATTTTTAGCCGTTAGCTTTATATTAGGATTGCCCGTAACATATACATTATCATCCCACTTGGTTATAAAATCATTCTTCAAAGTTCCGGAATAAATTATAAATGTAATTATAATCACTCCAGCTAATAACAGGTAATGCAAATATTCAGCATGTGTCTTGTTGCTTTTTATATTCCCGGCTAGTCTGATCAATGTTTTTTTATTTTAATAATTAGTATGTAATTGAATTATACAGCAAACTTACATAATAATTTAATTCATACACATTCCTTATCTAACTTATATCCTCAAGATTCTAACTTCTAACTTCCAGTATCCAGCCTCCAGTTTCTAACTTCTAGCCTCCAACTTCTAACTTCCAGCTTTCAATTCCTAATTTTCATCTCATAGTCTGATAATCAGCAATGTAACAATTATATATTTCAAATAATTACTAACATTTTGTTAACGCATTAAACATGTTTTATCGGTGTTGCTCTGTTGTTGCTCTGTTGTTACTGTGTTGTTTCTTCGCAGTTACGACTATACTATTAAAAAATTTCAACCTAAACCATCTCCCTATCATCAAATCATCACATTGTCAAATTTCCACTTCATCATATTATTACATAATCAAATTATCTCATTATTTTTTATTTCAAATTGTTTTTTTCTACTTTTGCACCCCTGTAAGCTGGTAGCTGACAACTGGTAGCTGGTAGCTTTTTAATGACAACTAATAACTAATTAATTATAACTTATATGAAAATAAAGAAAATAGATGCAATGGAGATCCTCGACTCAAGAGGCAATCCTACTGTTGAAGTAAACATGATTCTTGAAGACGGAAGCAAATCCCGCGCTATGGTTCCAAGCGGAGCTTCAACCGGCGAACGCGAAGCTTGCGAGCTTCGTGATGGCGATAAGAAACGCTATTTAGGCAAGGGTGTGCTCAAAGCTGTTGACAATGTCAATAAAATTATTGCCCCTAAATTACTAAACAAAGAAATTAAAGACCAGCATGATCTTGATTACCAGATGATAGAGCTTGATGGTACTCCTTTCAAAACTAACCTTGGCGCTAATGCAATTCTTGGGGTTTCTCTTGCTTTTGCCCGTGCAATGGCTCTGAGTTCAAATATTCCTCTGTATCAGTATCTTGGAAACAAGAATGAGTATACAATGCCTGTTCCATGTCTGAATATTATTAACGGTGGTCAGCATGCTGATAATAACGTTGACTTCCAGGAATTTATGATAGCTCCTCACAGCGCTCCAACCTTTACTGAGGCAATCAGGATGGGAATTGAAGTATTTCACAATCTGAAAACTATTCTGAAGTTAAAGAATTATTCCACCGGTGTAGGTGATGAAGGTGGGTTTGCACCTAACCTCAAATCTAATGAAGAAGCTGTGGAAGTTATACTTGAAGCTATTATCAGGGCAGGTTATAAGCCCGGTAATGACGTTAGTATCTGTCTCGACCCAGCTGCAAGCGAACTCTGGTTTGATGGTAATTACAAGCTTTTCAAGAGCACTCAGAAGATATTATCAAGTGATGAAATGGTTGCTCTTTGGGAAAAATGGGTTAATGATTATCCTATTGTTTTGATCGAAGACGGACTTGCAGAGAATGACTGGGCAGGATGGGCAAAGATGACTAAAGTTTTAGGAAAGAAAATAGAAATAGTTGGTGATGATATTTTCTGTACCAATAAAGCTATTCTGCAAAAAGGTATTGACCAGCATGTTGCCAATTCAGTGCTTATTAAATTAAACCAGATTGGCTCAGTTACTGAGACTTTAGAGACTATTGACCTGGCATATACTAACAATTACAATTGTTTCATATCCCATCGCAGCGGCGAAACTATTGATAGTTTTATTGCTGACCTGACTGTTGCAGTCAATGCAGGTCATCTGAAAACCGGCAGCGGTTGCAGGGGAGAAAGGATTGAAAAGTTCAACCAGCTTATGAGAATTGAGCGTGAACTTGGCAATAAAGCTAAATTCGCCGGATTAAAAGCATTTAAAAAAGGCTGATTTAATAATTCTTGATTGGTGATGGAGTTCACCATTAACCGCCTTGTTGCTAATAACTCCTACTGATATTGTAGTAAGTATATAGTTATAAGTCCTTAGCGAATTTTACTATTGACTAAAGACTAAATACTAAAGACTAATTAATATAGGAGGTTATTTATGCTTAGTATTTATTCTCTTGCAGCTTTCTGGTTCCTGGCAGCTGTTTTCTCAACTGTCATTGCCAACCGTTTAAAGATTTCTATGGCTCTTATAGAGATTATTGTAGGAGCCTGTATAGGATATGCTGCCTATAAGCTCAATTACACTGATAAGCTTACATTAAATGCCGATTGGTTAAAGTTCTGCGCCGGTGTTGGGGCTATCTTATTAACCTTTCTTGCAGGTGCCGAGCTTAACCCTGATGTTGTTAAAACCAAGCTTAAGGAAGTTTCAGTGATAGGTTTTGTAGGCTTTCTGGCTCCTTTTACAGGCTGTTCTCTTATTGCTTATTACATTCTTGGCTGGGGTTTGCAGCCAAGCTTGCTTGCAGGTGTAGCACTATCAACTACCTCAATGGCTGTTGTTTATGCTGTCATGCTTGAGTATGGTTTTAATAAAACTGATTTTGGGAAAGGTGTGCTCGGAGCTTGTTTTATTAATGACCTGGGAACTGTTATTGCATTGGGACTTATATTCTCCCCTTTCACTTACAAAACCCTCATTTTCATTGCTGCAACTATAATATTGATATTCATTTTGCCGGCTATTACCAGATTCATTATTAAACATTTTGCTCACAAAACCTCAGCCATCCGCACTAAATGGATACTTTTCATCTTACTATCAATGGGCGTTCTTGCATTATGGTCAGGCAGCGAACCTGTCCTTCCTGCATATATCATTGGTATGGTTCTTGCCAAAACAATAGAAGTAGATGAATTATTTGTCAGAAGGTTACGTACATTGACAATTGGTTTTTTCACTTCATTATATTTCCTCCGTGCAGGTGCACTTGTCTCATTACCGGCTCTTATTGCTGCTCCTGTTATATTTCTGCTTCTTTTTGGAGGCAAGGTTCTGTCTAAAATCTTTGGCTTATATCCTGTAATCAAACAGTTTAAGGAAGATACAAAAGAGAAATGGTACTACACACTTCTTATGTCTACGGGGCTTACATTCGGCACAATATCTGCACTTTATGGTTTAACTCATAACATAATATCACAGGAACAATACTCATATATTGTTGGTGTAGTCATCGCCAGCGCAGTGATTCCGACACTTATTGCCAATAAGTTCTTCCTGCCATCTCACTTGCTCGAAGAACCTATCCTCGACGATGAAATGTCAGAAATAGACCCAAACACTAAATGATTGTGTCTCATTTAATGTAAGCTTAACAGTTCATGAAGTATTAAGTGTTAAGTGTTAATATAAAAAACGATAATTATACGCTAGCGTATTTTACCTATAAAAATCGGAAGATATTACCTATAATTTGAGCTGAGGCTGCTAGCTCAACGTTAGCTATACGCTAGCTATACGCTAGCTCACCATCAGCACACGGTCGCGGGAGTTCAAAGTTTCATGACATTTGTGCGAAAATGTGCAAATTTTAATTTTAGAATTACAATTAGCCATTATTCTTTAGTAAAATAATAATTCCCTCAATAACATAAACGCTAAAGTAAGGAAAATCTTAAATGGAAAGGTAAAATAAATTCATACTATTTTGTCAGAC
>Ga0364920_10289_pt1 | contig 14379 bp, 14 predicted proteins | sample SorcelJu500001C8_FD_206961 | JGI IMG/M metagenome (GOLD analysis project Ga0364920, IMG submission 206961) | Enriched cells from Trout Bog Lake Hypolimnion, Wisconsin, USA - BchlTB.June20.5000.01.C8 | ecosystem: Environmental > Aquatic > Freshwater > Lake > Hypolimnion/Profundal zone | place: USA...
GCCGCCAGCCGTTCGGCAGGTCGCCATCCAGTATGGTCAAATGCTTTTTCAAGATACATTTCCGAACACGATCCGCTGTAGCACGGCACTCGCTTTCTATTGATCTCAACAAGTATCCTCTCCCGACTCCATCCCTCTTTCAGAGCACTCGGTTCAACAAATACATAGCATTTATAAGCTGCATGCTCCGCCCACTCAGGTACAGCAGGCACCCGCAATCCGGGAATCCCGCGAGCGGCACTCCATATCCTGTCAGCGTTTCTCCGGCGTTCAGCCGTCCACTCTGCCATGCGCTGCAGCTGTATCCTGCCGATAACGGCCTGCATTTCAATCATTCGGTAATTCGATCCGAACGACTCATGCACCCAGCGAAACCCTGGCGGATGTTCCCGTTCATAAACCGCATTCCACGATTTCCCATGATCCTTGTACTCCCATATTGTTGACCACAGCTGCCGGTTGTTGGTGGTGACCATCCCCCCTTCTCCGCCGGTGGTCATAATCTTGTCCTGGCAGAACGACCAGGCGGCTATGTCTCCAAGCGATCCTGCCGGTCGCCCTTTATAACGTGCCCCATGTGCCTGTGCGCAATCCTCTATCACAAAAAGTCCATGTTTTTTTGCCAGCTGTGTCACGGGGTCCATATCGCACGGCCACCCGGCGAGATGAACGCAGATCACTGCTTTTGTCCGGGCACTCAGCACCTTTTCGATCGTTTCGGCTGTAATGTTCTGGCTCTCACGGTCAACATCTGCGAACACCGGAATGGCGCCAACAGCTACAATGCATGAGGCCGAAGCTATAAAGCTGCGCGATGTGACCACCACTTCATCCCCCTGCCCGATTCCCAGAGCCCTGAGCGCAATTTCAAGCGCCAGGGTGCCGTTGGCGAGCGCTACGGCGTAGCTGCATCCGCTCCATGCGGCAAACTCCTTCTCAAATTCGCGGCACTCGTGACCGGTCCAGTAGTTGACTTTATTGGATAAGAGAACACGGGTGACGGCATCGGCCTCTTCAGTGGTGTATGAAGGCCATGCGGGAAAAGGGGTATTGAGCATTGTTTGTTTATAGCAGATTCTTCGTTAGAGCCGCCCGTCGACATCCTGTCGCGGCAGGAGGGCTTTAACGTCGTAGATAACGCAGTTGCTGCATGAGCCGAGCTTTTTGATGTCGAGTCTCTTGAACTCATCGTGAGCTACTGCAAGAATGACGGCTTCGTAGAGTTTGTCTTGAAGCGTTTGGAAAGATTCCAGTCCGTAATGCTGCTTGACCTCCTGCGGGTTGGCCCAGGGGTCGTAGATTGCAACTTCAACACCATACTGCTGAAGTTCGCTGACGATATCGACAACCCGGGTGTTGCGGATATCGGGGCAGTTCTCTTTAAAGGTTATACCAAGGATAAGCACTTTGGCGCCTTTGATTTTATGGTCTTTGGCTATCATGAGCTTGACTGCTTCAGATGCGACGTATTTTCCCATATTGTCATTGAGCCTGCGGCCGGCGAGGATGATTTCGGGGTGATAACCGATCTCTTGTGCTTTTTGAGCCAGGTAATAGGGGTCGACGCCGATACAGTGACCCCCGACAAGGCCTGGTTTAAAGGGGAGAAAGTTCCATTTTGTGGCTGCTGCTGCCAGGACCTCCTGGGTGTCAATGCCCATGCGGTTGAATATCATGGCAAGTTCATTGACAAAGGCAATGTTGATGTCGCGTTGTGAGTTTTCAATGACCTTTGCGGCTTCGGCCACTTTGATTGAGGAGGCAAGGTGTGTTCCTGCGGTGATGATGGAGCGATAGAGTGCGTCGACTTTTTGAGCGGTTTCTGGGGTGGAGCCTGAAGTGACCTTTTTAATGGTGGTAACTGTATGTTCTTTATCCCCTGGGTTGATGCGTTCAGGGGAATACCCGACAAAAAAATCACGGTTGAAGACTAGGCCGGAAATGCGTTCCAGCACTGGGACGCACTCCTCTTCTGTGGCGCCGGGGTAGACGGTTGATTCATAAATAACGATGTCACGGGGACTGAGCACCTTGCCGATTGTAGTACTTGCGTTGATAAGGGGTGTGAGAACCGGGCGGTTATTTTTGTCTGTCGGGGTTGGAACGGTTACAATGTAGCAGTTCGCTTCTGCAAGGTCGTTGAAGTCTGAGGTGAGGGTAAGCCCATGAGGAGTTGAGAGGCCAAGAACGCTTTTCAGTGCATATTCAGATATTTCAAGGGTGGAATCTTGTCCCTGTTTCAGCTCATCAATCCGATTGGAATTGATGTCGAAACCGATGACTGGGTATTTTTTTGCAAATTCGACAGCGAGGGGCAGACCGACATAGCCGAGGCCGATAATGGCAAGACGCATTGTTTCAGGTTGAATAGGAGGTTGAATGGGAGTTTAATAATTCCCGACACCGGTCAGGAACAGGCGGGTTGAGGGTGAAACACGTTGTAAGTAAGCCAGGTAGGCTTGAATATAGTCGATATGGGCTGTCGAGGGTGGATCAGTGTCCCTGCGCCAGCTGGATACCCGAACCATCAGGTTGTCAGGGATGTCGCCCATAAGGAGACCTGCAACTTCGCGAAAGCGGTGTGTTAAAACAAAGTTATCAACGAACCGCACATCATGCTTTCCCCCTGTCACTCTCCAGTAAACCACATCTTGAACCATATCCTTATAACGTCCACTGAAGGTAATCACATCCAGTTTTTTTCCTGCTGCCAGGATGGAAGCATGCTTGGGAACATTCACGGTAAATCCGCTGGCATTATAACAAACTTCCTGAGGATGGCCTGCACGGCGGATACCGTCACGGCTCCAAGTCATCGACACCATCACCGTACTGCCATCAACATGCTGATAGTTCTGTGAAACAACAGCATCGTATGCATACTCCAGTGATCGAGGATCGACGACTGGCCCCGCTGTAGCCTTCCAGCCATCCGGATGCAATTTTATTATTCTTTCCAGATCAGGTTTTTTGCCCTTATATGCCGGTTGATGCTTTATGTCCACCAGAATCTCAGAGAAAATGAGTACGAGTCCCAATGCTATGGCCACAAGACTATAGTTAGTTACCCGCATGGGCTGTTGTATCTTTTGGTGGCTGGTTCATAGAGGAGGCATGAAATGAAAGACGGTCAATACCTGAAAGCAGAAGTAATGCCAGAACAAAAGCAACCACACCTGACGCTTCATGAAACAGACTTTGAGAAAACCAGTCACCAACATACCAGGTCGCCAGAATCAGCATCATGACCCTCAGAAAATTAGTCAGCACAGCCACAGGAATAACACAGGCAACGAGCAAAGCAATATGCCCTGGATTGCGTTTAACGCCCTCTCGCAGGTAAAGAAGGGAGAGAGCCATCAATGAAAAAATAGAATTAAGACCGGAACAGGCCTCGGTAACGGTAGCACTGTAAGGTCCAAAATAAAGCGTAACCCCATTGGCCACAACTGGCCAGAGCGTTGCTGTTATAACCGCTGCAGATGCTGAGGCAATGGCTACCGCTAATTCGGAGGATAAAAGCCCTGGACCAAGCCGCCCCAGAACCACTACAACTGTCCCGGAAAAAGCAATAAATAAAGCTGAACGCAGATACTCCCGAGGGGCTAAAACCGCTACCAGTCCGGCCGCCAGAACAAAGAGCCCCCAGACTTGCAAGATCATCACAGGAGCAAGACGGCCAAAGGTAAAAAGAACAGTTCCAACAGCAAATAGTCCAAACCCGATAATAGGAGATCCCAAACCTTCGCCGCGCAATGAAGCAAGAATGCTGCGGCGTTCTACCCATAAGAGAACGGCAACAATGGCAATCAGCAGCGGTTCATCACTATTGCCAAAATAAGGGTCAAACAGTGTATAGTCCAAAGCTGAATGGAGAAACAATCCCAGAAACAACAACCAGGGAAACCATGAAGCATGAGGTCTAAGACTCATACTGATACAAAGCGTAGTGTCACTACAACCGCAGCAGCCAGCGATAAGGTAAAGAAAACAACGGGCACCCAGCGCCGCAACCCTTTCGTCCAATTTCGAAGAGGTGAGCGGGCATAGAGATGACTTAATCCAATACCGAGCAGCACACCTGTAACAATACTCGCTATAACCATCCATACCTCAAGCATTGTCCAGACTGGTAAGAGCTGCCGTCCCAGCATAAACACGCTCACGACGGCACAGCAGAAAAGAAAAAACTTGACATAAAAAGACGCTCGATATTCAGGAAGCCATAAATCAACTTCTGGCTCGACAGGCTGAACCCTCGGTGTAAGCCACAACCTTGGCAACCACACCCTGCCAAGCAGCAAACGCATCGATGCCGAGAAGAGCAGCATGGCAAATGCATAAGCAACGGTTATCGAAACTGCCAGAATCACGCTGTAAGAGTTCATCTTCTCGGCTCGCGCTTTATCAGGCAGCGGCAATGCAACACCCTTCTTGCCTGAAGTATCCTTGGCATACTCACCGAAATAAGTGATTTTAGCCCGGTCGAGCACGTCCTTCATTTTTTTCTGTATTGCAATATTGCGCATCTGTGCGCTTGCGATATTGCGCGCAGCCTGCTCAGCGGCCTCCCCTGTCAACGGTATAGGAACCACATTGCGGAGCACCAAAATCATGGCAAACTTGTCTTGAACGCGGGCAACAACTGGAACATCTGGTTTGGAACTGGTTAATACTTTAACAATTGCGGGAGCCAACTGATCGGTAGATTGTATTTGCTTAACCCGTTGAAACTGCATTCTTTTATCTTTTATCTCTTCAACCAGCTGATCGAGCGTTGCGCCTTTACTAACCCGCATATTAAGCGATAGAAGAAATGGCTCATTAACCACAGGCATCAGAACTTGTTCGTAAACCAGAAGTTTTCTTTCATCAAAGAGAAGGGGATTTTGAGAAACAATATCACGAACAGCCTCAATTTCCAGGGGCTTGGCAGCTGATGCAAGAGACTGCTGAAGCATTCCGGCAAGAACCTGCCTACGTGACTCATGCAACAAGAGGGTAAACTCAGGTGATTTATCCAAGTTTTGCTTTACCGCCTGCTGTGCAAGCAACTCGGCATGCACAAGACCAGCGAGAACATTACGCTTTTGGTCACGGGCAACATCCTTACTTATTCCACGAACAGCAGTACGCTCATAAATGGTATTAACTTCAAGGTTGGTTATCTCAACTCCATTAACAACCGCAGCCACTCTATCTTCAGAACTGTTGCCTGAATGTGGGGAGCATCCGACAACAGTTAAGGGAATAATCAGGAGAAAAAATAAAAACTTCACACCGCAGGCACTGAATTTGCTGAAAAGTTCTTTCTCCGAAGCCCAAACAGAATACCGCCAATACCTAACAGAACCATACTGGCAGGTTCAGGTACCTCTTTCAATTGCAAACCGGAAATATTACCCAGATAAGATAAAGACAAATTACCATGTGCGTCCGATGTAAGACCATTAATTATAGCATAATTAACTCCCTGAATCAGATGATCTGAAGTAGAGTTAGCACTGTATAACACTTGCGTACCATTAATTGATAATCTTGTCTCATGATTAACCGTCCCTCCCCCCGTTGGAGCTTCTACCTGAGCATATACTACCAACTCATACGTTTTATTTTGATCAAGACCTGTAAAGCTGATGTTCTTTGTTTCCGTAGCAGTCATATAACCATCAAACAAATTTGCGTATGGGGAACCCTGCATAGCACTGGAGCCCCCAATACCGCTGATAGCAGTACTCGCATTAGCCGTATATGAAAAATTTACTAGTGAATAAGAACCACTACTCTCGACTAAAGGTATTAATTTTGTCTCGCCCGTAGCAGAAGAAATACTATACAGATAAAAATCAGATCCGTTAGTAAGTATTGGCCCATGCCCCACTTGTGTAGATCCCTGAACATCAATGTCAATCATCTGCCCTACGTTGGCCTGAGCTGTACCGCTGAACCCAGCAACAGCCAACACAACCAATGCATAAAAAATCTTTTTCATTTACCCCCCCCTTGATTATTGTAATTCATTTATTACAAATATATACTTTATTTAAGATACACAATATCCATAAATAACTAACATAAAAAATCAGGAAATTTTTCATCATTGCTTGGGATTTCTTGAGTGGCCCCTGAAAAAAGGCATGGTTTCCTTTGCATTATGGTTTATACCTTTACGTAAAAAAACATTGATGAAAGTTATCGCAAGTATCCTGACATCAAGCCATATCGACTGGTTATCCACATACCAGACATCAAACCTGAATTTTTCGTCCCAACTGATGGCATTACGACCATTAACCTGCGCCCAGCCCGTCATACCGGGTTTAACTTCATGACGACGATTCTGCTCCTCAGTGTAAAGTGGCAGATACTCCATGAGAAGCGGACGCGGACCCACAAGACTCATATCACCCTTGAGCACATTAAAAAGTGTTGGGAACTCATCAAGGCTGGTTGAACGAAGAAACCTGCCAAACGAAGTCAGCCGTTCATTGTCAGGCAAAAGATTCCCTGTCACATCCCTCTCATCGGTCATCGTCCGAAACTTCAGCATGAGAAAAGGGTTGCCATTCAGACCGGGACGTAATTGAGAGAAAAAAATCGGGCTGCCAAGAAATGTCCTGACAAAAAAAGCGAGAATCACTAAGAGAGGCAAAATCAAAAGGAAACCGGGAATGGTCAAAACAAGATCAAACAAACGCTTCACTTCCCAGCCATCCTTTCAATAAAATCCACAAAGCGGTTCCCAAGCTTTTGACGATCAAACTCCCGTTCCGCAAAATGACGGGCGTTTACTCCCATCTGCTTTGTCAACTCAGGATTGTCAGCCATTTTCTCCAGTGCCAACGCCAACGCTTCTGGACTCTCCGGGTCCACAGCAATTCCGCAGTATTTTTGTGTTATCATTTCGGCCAACCATCCTGGATAGTTGTTGACCACCGGCAAACCGATGGCGATATAATCAAAAAATTTATTGGGAGAGGTACCGAAATAAAATGCCGGCACATTTGCAAGGAGCATAAGCCCTGCATCAGCTCCCCTAAGATAAGCCGTAAGTTTCCGTTTGTTGACAGGATCAAGAAAAAGACAGTTCACAAGCCCCTCCCGTTCAGCTCTTGCAACCAGCTCCGGCTTCAATTTTCCGTCCCCGATAAAAACAAGTTTGATATCCTTTCGACCTTTCTCCTTCAGAACCTTGGCAGCATTTAAAGCCGAATCGAGACCGTTGGCTATTCCGTGAGCGCCAGTGAATACGGCAAGAAAATCTTCATCCCGAACACCCTCAGGCCGTAAAACATCTCCAACAATCGGATTGAACAACTCAAGATCACAACCGTTCGGCACCAATTCAACCTTGTCAGCGGAAATTCCCCTGCGAACAATTCCTTTCACAATACCGGGGGAGAGCCCGATACACCCCTTGGCGAAATGATAAGACAGCCATTCCAGAACACTCATTGAGCCAAGCACCGCAGGGTTGCTTATCACTCCCATCTCTCGGGGAAGTTCCGGCCAGAGATCACGAACCTCAAAAACAAATGGCTTGCGACGTAGCAAGCTTGCCACAATTCCAGGAATTCCGGCCGTCAAAGGAGTAGAGGTTGCAAAAAGCAGGTCATAGGGCAACGACCATGCAAGCCCGACACTGCGCCACGCAAAAAGCATAAAAACCCATGACCGCTTCAGAAAACTGTCGTAGTTCGAATAGGGCAAATCAAGTTCGATAACATCGATACCCTCCACCATTCCCCGGCGCATACCCTTGACCGATTCATCTGTCAGTCCTGTATTCGCGAACTTGCCACTGCCACAAACCATGGTGACCTGATGGCCGCGGGCAATCAATCGCTGAGCCATTTCATAGGATCGGGTACCGGCCGCACCAGAAGGAGTTGAAAAATATTGATGAAAATAGAGAACTTTCATAGTTACCACTGGTATTTCATCGTCCTTATGACAGGCTCATAAATTTGAACATCAAGAATCGGAAGCACTGATTTCAAAATGCCAGCTGCCAAGTTTAACCCTCCTGCGTAATTCCACCTTATCCTTAAAACACAAAACTTAACTTCTGCCCATCCAGTAAATGAAGCTCCCCGCCACAAGCAGCGGGGTATCTGTTTATAGAAATTTCTAAATATTCTTTCGCCACAAGTAGCGTGAAATTCAACCCTGATAGATTAACTTTGACAAGAGCAGATGAGATACGGCTTCTGCCTCTTCTGGGTATATGATAACCAAGGGAGCTGGGAGTATTAAGCATTTACGGTTGATTTCCAGTGTTCAATTTTGTCTGCATGATACTGTGGATGCAACGCAAATAAATTTTGGGTCATATCAACAGTATTGAGAATTTGCTTTGATGATGGGCCAAAAATACTATAACCATGAGAAGTTAATAATTTAAATATCTCTTCCTTATTAAACTGAACCTCAATCATAAATATTGGAGGTTTTTTGCCAGGATAAAACAAACCTTCTGCACCCTTTAAAACTGAATATTCGTAACCCTCTGTATCTATCTTAATAAAATCAGGTTGAATATCGGTAAAATATGTGTCCAGTCTTATAACGGAAATAATCGCTGAGGTTACCTTTACGTCAACACCAGGTGCCATTTGTGCATTTTCTGAAAGCAGTGATAAATCTTTAACAAAACTATTATTTTGACCACTCAGATTATCCATGTAAAATTCAAGATTCTCATTTTTTTCGCCACAACCAGATTCAATAATTACTGCTCCGCTGTTATTTAAATTTCCCTTGAGATATGGTAAATTGTTAATGCCTGGTTCAAAAACAAATAGCTTCCCTGATGTATTAGTACTGCACTTCAAAAGCCATAACGACAAATATCCGATATGACCACCAACTTCGGCAACGATATCTCCGCTATTAACAAGTGATTTAATAGCAATCATTTCAAACTTTTCCCGATTTTTTCCATGATACCAATATCCCTTGTGCCTAAATAAATTCAACATAAATTTATCGTCAGTCCAATGATGTCGTATAAAAATATCTATATCTATCTTTTTTATTATTGAAAAAACAACAAAACGAAGAAGTTTATTTCTGTGCAAACGTTTGTCTCCAATCATAAACTTTCACTCCTTAAATTATAATCACTATTTATTGAATTGTACAATTGATGTCGGTGTATCAAGACCAACTGCAACGACAGCTATTGCTATTGCGGTTTTCTTGCTATGAGACAAACTAATACGAACAGTAAGATTCAATTTTGCAACTTCCGGATCTGAGACGACAAAAAAGGGCTTTCCATCCCTGTCATTAGCAATTTCAATCTTGCGTAAATCTACTTTGCAAAACGGACTAAGAGCCTTCAACAATGCCTCTTTTGCACACCATCGCGAAGCATAGTGAGCCGCAGGATTTTTGAATGATTTACAATACTGATGCTCAGCTTCAGTAAAAAGTTTGTGCTGAGCACCCTCTTCCAATTTCGGGAGCATGTTATACCAGCGCTGTATATCTTCGCAATCAATTCCGACATTGAAATTATGCAAGTTTACAACTCCCTATTATTCATCGGCTGCACGAATAAATTCACACGCAGGTATGGCTGCATCAGTTACATGAAAAACAAAACGATTTGGCTCTCCGTCCGGTTGAAAACCAAGATGAACAAATATATTCTGCACAAGACTGTTTTTTCCAGTAGGGATATAGTCACCAAAAACATCACTTACATCTTCTTTGAGAGCATCATGAAGTAATGTAGCTAACATATATTGTTCCATATACCGCCCAAGCACACGACAACTCATCAACCACGTATCAATGTACCAGGACCCCCCATTTTTTTTAACAAGCATTACCCCAATCAAGCCATGATCCCCAAATTTGTCTTTCAGTCGAAACCATCTTGCCCACCAATCCAATGATTTAGCCTTACTGCGTACCTGCTCCTCGCTGTAACGCCGGGAAGTCAGATTGAACTGATTTGTTTTATTGATCAGTTGAGTAGTGCGGACAAGAGTTGTCGAATCAATTGATCCATGTTGCGCAACCATTTCAAGACCTGAAAGAAACTCTTCCACTGTTGCAGCACTTGTCTCAAGCTCCTGTCTGACGAGATTTGACTGATAACTCTTATGTCGCTCAGCATCCTCAGCCGTCAAAACAATGGCCTCAAAATACATACCACGATCTAAGGATGCAAGCATCTCCCAAGGTTTACTGCCACACTCGGGAACAATCACATCAGGTAAACGCGAACGAACCCATGCTCTTTCAAGTGGGTTATCATCCAGAAAAACAAAGCTGTCAAGCCCCAATGACAACCTTGTTGCCATCTCTTTAATATTCGATGCCTTATCCTGCCAGTTGGCGATAAATAAAACAAAATCATCGCGTTGCAAAATCATGGAATCGTGTTCCCTGAAAGGCAGCTCAGCGTCATCAGGGTTATTCTTCGAGCAAACTGCAAGTAAAACACCACGCTCCTTAAGTTCCTTCACATATCGTTGCAGATCAAGATAGCACTCTCCCTCAGCAGATGGAGGACCAAGAACGATCCCCGATAAACCATCCTCACCAATCACCCCACCCCAAAGAGTATTGTCGAGGTCAAGAACAAGCACCTTGGACGTATAACCAAAGGCAGCCCGTAAATTGGCATTAAGATGATCGGCAAGCGCGGGAAGTGCCTCCAGAGAAGGGTACTGTTTACTGGAATACCATCCAGGCTCAGAATGAAATTTATCTCCAAGACGCAGTGCGACCTTGGTAATAGAGCAAAACGAAACACTTCGAGGAAGATTCTCGGAAAGGAGTGCATTAACTGATTTAAGTACTCGGGCACGCCCTCCTGGTTGAGTCTCCTCTAACCCCCCCCAGGAACTGTATAAAGGAACATCATAACCAACCTGAATCAAATGACAAGGATTTCGCCTCTGAAGAATATCCCATAAACTGCGCAAATCTTCAGCGATTTTTGCTGCTGTCCCCTCCGGGGACAAAGGAGGCAAAGCTAAATCGCGATGATTGGGCAAAAGAATAACCGCTTGGGGATTGAATGTATAGAGTGTTGATGAAGAATCCAGAATATCTTGTCGAAAATTGGCAAATCCCCCTTCATGCAATATGGCATGAATTCCGTCCCGGAAGCAGACTGCCTGTAATACGGGAGCAAGAAATGATGTCGTAGAACTGCCAAGCAAGGCAAGCCTGATCGTGCTGCGAGGCTGCCAGTGACCGGAATTGAGTATTTTTTTAAGAAGAGCCTCGGATCGTACCATAAACGAATAGGGAGGAACCAGCGACAAGGCAAGCCTCAATGACTGAGCTGCCCTGCCGAATTGCTGGGTACGCACCAATAACCTGACCAAATGCAGCAGAAGAAACGGATCCACCTTTGGCAGGGATTCAAGAATAGTATCGAAAAGCTCTATCGCATCCCTATAGGCACCCTGTCGCACAAGATACCGCGCATACAGATAGCGAGGCAAACTGCGGTTATCAATCGAGAGCGAAGTGACCCAGTCACTCAAAGGCTGTGGCGATACTTCAATCTTTGCTTCCAGAAGTATGTCCAGTGCTTCTGCTACATTAAGCGAAAAAGAATCTCCGATGTTCTGCAACAATCCTGGTAGTATGGCAACCAGCCCTGCGTCATCATGCTGACTGCATACATATTCAAATACCTCTCTCGTTACCATCGTCATCTGCCAATTACTGACCGGCCAAATGACGCTGGATGACATCAATAAATCCTGCTACAGATTTTATGGATGAAACCTCTTCTGTAGACAATCTGACAGCAAATTCTTCCTCTATTGCCAGTACCAGCTTAATCTGAGCAACGGAATCCCAATCTTCTATATCCATTTTAGAGGTACTTTCAGTGATACTCATCATATCATCATCAAAGATATCTCGAAAAATAGTACGCAGCTTTGTTAAAGCATTTAACAGTTCTGCCATAAATCAACTCCTTTTTCGACTAATTCTATCGGAATGCCATCTCGCCCCATCATCCAGGCAATTTGTCGGTTTGGAAAAGCAACCGCGCCAACGGGTTTCTGTAAAATAAACAGGGACTGTAATGCCAAAGCCTGATATGATGCTTCTATATTGTCTGTCTGATAACATAAATGATTCAAGCCTCCACCCTTTTTCAGGGCTGCTACAAGCTTGCTCTCTGACCCATCTGGAGAAATCAACTCTACATACGTGCTATCACCTTCCAGTTTCAAAAACTGTACAAATGCAGTCTGAACAGGATCATGGATTACAGGGCTTTTGAGTTCATAACCAAATTTGGATACATAATTAAAAGCAGCCTTGTCTATATCCTTTACTAAAACACCTATATGATGTAATTGCAAATCCATAAAACTCCCTTAATGTGCTGAGAATCCACCATCGACAACCAACGTCGTGCCAGTCATCCAACGTGCGTCTGATGAAACAAGAAATGCAATAACATCTGCAACATCATCAGGCTTTCCAACCCCCAATATATGATTTCTGGCAATATCATCCTGATGTTCCTGTGAAAGCAATTTTATCCAGCCATCACTCATCGGCGTTTCAACAACCCCTGCAGCAACAACATTTATCCTGATCTTTTTCCTGGCTAACTCCACTGCAGCTACTCTCGCAGCAGAAACAAGTGCTCCTTTTGCACTTGCATAGGCAATAAATCCTGCCGTACCTCGCAGAGCAGCAACAGATGAAAGCCAGACAACCCCTGCCCCTTCAGAGCTTACTGCTTTCGCTATGGCTTTAGTAGTATTTACAGCGGTTACAACATTAGCACTAAAACTGGCGAGCAGGTTTTCAGTTTTTAAAAGCGAAAATGGCCGCACCTCATGCATCCCTGCACAGCATACCCCACCATGGTATCCCCCCTGATCTTTTCCAAACTTAATAATCGTGCTCAACTGCGTTTCTTCAGAGATATCCGCAATAATCGCATGGTGTGAAGAACCTTCAAGAGTGTTCAATGCATTATGCAACCGTTCTGCACTTCGTCCAACACCAGCAATCCGGGCGCCATCACGAGCAAGGCGCTGTGCTGTTGCCAACCCAATTCCAGAACTTACACCGACAATAAGAATAAGTTTGTTTTCAAATCTTGGCATAAAGCGCCTCATCTTCTGAAAGAAATGGAACATCAACTATGCCCGGAACTGCCGCATCAGCATCATCAGGCCACTTAACGATAGCAACGCCCCAGGACAAACCACCGCCGAATGAACACAGAAGAGTCCTGCTGGCTGGCTTAATAACACCTTCACGCCATGCTTGCGCAAGCAACGAAGGAAGAGATGCCCCACTACTGTTACCAACTTCTTCCATGTAATAAAAACGCTTCTCTTGAGGAACACCTAAAGCCCTGTAAATCAAATCAACCATGGTTTTATTGGCCTGATGAAGTAAAACCATATCAAAATCATCAATAGTTCTTTGCAACTTGTTCAAGGTATTCTTAAGGACATCGGTAACCTTATAGACTACAAAATGAAATACCGAAGGTCCATCCATATAAATTTGCTCAAGATTGCGGATACAACCATCTTCATCAGCTACCTCAATGATAGTTTCCCGACTGCTTGGCATTCTTGCCCCACCAGCAGGAATCAGCAACCGATCAAATTTTGCCCCATCAGTGCCAATCTCTATATATTCAATACCTCCTGTTCCAGATTCTGCCGGTTCTAAAAGTGCCGCTGTTGCTGCGTCACCATGCAATGTTACCAGGCCCCTGTCCATAGGGTTAATCAACGTTGAAAGAGCATCGCCATTTAAAACCAATGCTCTTTTCGCTGTACCGGCAACAATCATTGAATGAGCAATTTGAAGAGAGTGAATAAAGGAACTGCACGCTTGATTTATGTCGAATGTGCAGCAATGCTCAGAAAGCCCGAGTTTTCCTTGCAGAACTGAACTTGTGGCTGGTATGCGATAGTCAGGTGTTTGGCTTGCAAAGGTCAGTAGGTCAATTGAAGATAGATCAATGTCAAGGTGTTCGATAAGCCTTATTACAACAGCATAAGCAAGATCGGAAGCACATTGGCCGGGAGAGACGACGCGGCGTTCACGAATTCCCGACATTTTCGTTATAGACTTCACCGCTTTAGCACCAAAGCGCTCCTCTAAGGTTACCTGTGTCAGGCGATTTGTAGGCAAAGCATGAGCAATTGCCGTTATTTTCGATGTTTTCATATCCTGATTTCCACCGCTTAATCCTGCGTTTTAGACGAAACCAACGTTTCAATATCACCAAATGTTTTCAGATTTCTCATCTCATTTGGTGAGACAGGGGAGCCTAACGCATCACTTAAAATGACCATAACTGTTAAAGCTGTTACAGAATCCCAATTTTCAATATCATCAAGAACCGTTTCCGAT
>Ga0364920_10291_pt1 | contig 14252 bp, 14 predicted proteins | sample SorcelJu500001C8_FD_206961 | JGI IMG/M metagenome (GOLD analysis project Ga0364920, IMG submission 206961) | Enriched cells from Trout Bog Lake Hypolimnion, Wisconsin, USA - BchlTB.June20.5000.01.C8 | ecosystem: Environmental > Aquatic > Freshwater > Lake > Hypolimnion/Profundal zone | place: USA...
TCCGCCGTAACCAGAACCGTAGGACCAGATTTCACGGGTTTCTGGGTAATGTACGATGTATTTGGTGGCGTTGCATGGCCAAGCGACATCTTGTTGGCCTTCTGCTAATGGTGCGGCTACGGTATGGACGCATGGTACGAATTCACCATCGCTGCCAAGCACGTCAAATACCGCTTTTCCCATACGCGTCATGATGCGCATATTCACAGCAACATAGGCTGAATCGGATAATTCCACACCTATGTGGGCGATCGGGGAGCCCAACGGCCCCATTGAAAACGGTACCACGTACATGGTGCGACCTTGCATGCAGCCATCAAATAAATTGCTTAATTTGGCGCGCATTTCTGCCGGTTCCATCCAGTTATTGGTCGGTCCAGCCATTTCCTTTTGTGCGGAACAGATATATGTGCAGTCTTCAACTCGCGCAACATCAGATGGGTCGGAGCAGGCCAAATAGCTATTTGGGCGCTTTTCTGCATTGAGTCGTTTCATTGTTCCTGATGCAACCATTTGGGCACATAAGGTGTCGTACTCTTGTTGTGAACCGTCGCACCAATGGATGTGGGCAGGTTTAGTGAGAGCAGCGATTTCAGCAACCCAGTTGATGAGTTTTTGTTGTTTTACGTATGCTGGTGCATTAACAGCAATAGTGTTGGTAGAGTGAGTCATAGTCGTAGCCATAGTCAGAGTCGATGCTTGGGTGAGAACCACTGTAAAGTGACAGTGAAATAGGAATTTCGGGTGAAATTTAATTTCATATGCCACTCATGTATTCATTCATTTATTTATTGTTTTTGTGTAGAACAGTACGTGCGCGCCGCACCGATATCAGCTTGTGGCTGAGTCCGCGGGGTGTATACGGGGTGTAGATAAAGCACCCCTTGCGGTGTTGTTGCCGCGTTGTTGATTTTTTATAAATAAAATAGTGCGCATTTAAGGTGCACGTGATTTGTCTGAGTCATACAGGTGCAAATGAGAAAATTACCTTAAAACTGTGTTTTAATTGCGTTTAAACAACAGAAATGCGATCCTACTAAGCGGGTTATTTTACTCCAGTGCCATAATTTCGGACAAGTGTTATAGTCAAAAAATAGCAAATAAACAGGGCTAAATGATGAAAATTGCAATTTTAGATGATTTCCAGGATGTGGTTAAAGATCTGGACTGTTTTTCGTTATTGCGGAACCATGATGTGCATATTTTTACGCATGGCGCACGCGGTGTAGGGCAGTTAGCTGTGCGTTTGGCGTCATTTGATGCGGTGGTGTTGATTCGCGAACGTACGGCGTTTTCTAGGACGCTGCTACAAAAATTACCAAATTTAAAGTTGATTTCGCAAACAGGAAAAGTCTCGGGTCATATTGATCTAAAGGCCGCAGCCGAATTGGGTATTACGATTATGGAGGGTGTTGGTGATCCGACTGCACCAGCGGAATTGACGTGGGCGCTGATTATGGCATCCATGCGTAAAATACCTCAGTATGTAGCGTATTTGCGTGAGGGACTGTGGCAAACCGCATCGATTACACCGGGTAATAACACCTTGGGTTCGGTGTTGAAGGGACGTACATTGGGTATTTGGGGCTACGGTAAGATTGGTAAGTTGGTGTCAGGATATGGGCGTGCATTTGGTATGCATGTGTTGGTGTGGGGGTCTGAGGCGGGACGTGACCGAGCAAGAGCTGATGGCATTGATGTGGCTGATTCTAAAGAGCAGTTTTTTGCCAGTTCGGATGTGTTAACTTTGCATTTGCGCTTGAATGATGCTACCCGGGGGTGTGTTCAGGAATCGGATTTTTTACATATGAAACCGACGGGCTTGTTTGTGAACACGAGTCGCGCTGAACTGATTCAACCGGGTGCGTTGTTGGCAGCGGTGTTACGTGGACAGCCTGCAGCTTTGGATGTGTTTGAGATGGAACCGCTTGCACCCGAGTCCCCTTTCTTGCATCTTGCAAATGTATTGGCTACGCCACATTTGGGCTATGTTGAGCAATCGAGTTATGAGATTTATTTTCGAGCTGCATTTCAAAATATAGTGGATTATGCAGTTTGTTAAATAGTAATAGCACCATGTGCGCTTATGTACATGGCCGACAGTAGATAGACCTCCCCAAATTTGGAAATGCAAGATGTCGACAGAAAAGAAAAAATATCGTTTGATTACCCGGAGTGATTTCGATGGCTTGGTGTGTGCGGTTTTATTGCAGCATCTGGATATTATTGATGATATTTTGTTTGTTCATCCCAAAGACATGCAAGATATGAAGGTTGCTGTGAATGACCGTGACATTACGACGAATTTACCTTTTGTTCCTGGGGTGTTTATGGCGTTTGACCATCACTTGTCTGAGACCATTCGCAATTCTGGTGAGCGTAGCAATCATATTATTTTCCCCGATGCGCCGTCTGCTGCCCGGGTTGTATACGACTACTACGGTGGCCACAAGGTTTTTCCTATTGCTTGGGATGAGATGATGGCGGCGGTGGACAAGGGAGATTCGGCGCGATTTAATGAACAGGATATTCTCAATCCTAGTGAATGGGATCTATTAAATTTTATTATGGATGCGCGTACGGGGCTTGGGCGTTTCCGTGAATTCCGCATTTCTAATTATCAGTTGATGATGGATTTGATTCGTCATTGCCGTGATAAGACGATTAGCCAGTTAATGGCATTGCCGGATGTCCAGGAACGGGTGAAGTTGTATCGTGAGCATGAAGTGGCAAGCAAGGAGCAAATTAAACGTTGTACGACGGTATATGCTGGTTCGCTGGCCGTATTGGATTTGCGCGATGAAGCTATTATCTATGCAGGCAATCGATTTGTTATTTACGCCTTGTTCCCACAAACGAGCATATCGATTCATGTGTTATGGGGTTTGAAACAGCAAAATACGGTATTTGCTACCGGAAAATCCATCATTAACCGCAGCTCCACCACGAATATAGGTGAATTAATGCTGGAATTTCATGGTGGTGGTCATGAAAATGCGGGCACTTGCCAAGTGTCAAATGAAGAGAGTGCTCGTATATTGGGCGAGTTGATTGCGCGGATTACGGCGGTTTAGTCGCCGCGCTTGGGTAATATTTCGTACGCTAGTACGTTGTTTAACACAGATCAAATTCAGAGTGACTTTTTACGAAAGGGAGTGGGTTGGCAATGTGTTACTGCTGTTTTGCGGACGCTATAATCGGAGGCGCTGCTTTCTTTTCTATTCTTCAAAATGTAATGCCGCATGTTAAAAGCCAGCGTGTATTTGATTTGTATTTATCATGCAGGCTATGGGGCATAAGCTAGTCACTCTAGAGATATACCTATGATGCAACAACATGACATTACTGCTGATTTAGCGTGTTTCGCATGACCCGCACCACAAAAGGGATTAATCCTCACGCTGCTCATCCTACATCGCTTTTGGCCTTGAGCAAAAATCTTTGGCGTAATCGTCAACTTATCATGCAAATGACGAAGCGAGAGGTTGCCGGGCGTTATAAAGGTTCTGTTATGGGGTTGCTTTGATCTTTCCTTAATCCTGTTTTTATGTTGATGGTATATACCATTGTTTTCTCAGAAATTTTTACGTCGCGATGGGGCGGGGTTCAGGGTGGGAAAACGGAATTTGCAGTCGTGCTTTTTGTTGGAATGATTGTGCTTAATTTATTTAGCGAGATGCTTAATCGCGCTCCCGGACTTATTTTATCCAACGCCAATTATGTCAAAAAAGTGGTGTTTCCAATTGAACTGTTACCCATCATTGCCATGGGAACGGCGTTATTTCACAGTTGTATCAGTGTTGGTGTTTTGTTGGGGGCTTTTCTGTTGTTTAATGGCTATCTACACTGGACAATTATTTTTATGCCATTGGTATTGTTGCCGCTCATTATTTTAACCCTTGGTGTCTCATGGACGCTGGCATCGTTGGGAGTATTTATACGTGATGTTGGGCAAACTATTGTTCTTATAACTACTGTATTGATGTTTCTTTCCCCTGTGTTTTATCCAGTCAGTGCTGTCCCAGAAAGATTGCGCGTATTTATCATGGCGAATCCGCTTACTTTTATTATTGAACAAGCGCGTGACGTATTAATCTGGGGACGTTTGCCAAATTTCTTGGGGTTGGGTGCGTACACCATTGTCGCTTTGATGATTGCTTGGTTGGGTTTTGCTTGGTTTCAGAAGACCAGAAAGGGATTTTCTGATGTCCTCTAACGATATCGCCATTCACGTACAAAATCTGAGCAAATGTTACGAAATATATGATAGTCCACGTGCCAGATTGAAGCAGTTTGTTGTCCCAACTGTGTGTCGAATTTTCCCTATTCTTAAACGATTTTTTTCGGCTACTAATGATTCATTCGTATCAAGTGACCCTATTTTTTATAAGGAATTTTGGGCTGTCAAAAACGTTTCTTTTGATATTAAAAAGGGCGAAACTGTCGGTATCATTGGGCGTAATGGAAGCGGAAAATCGACATTGTTACAGATGATTTGCGGCACGCTTACACCAACGAGTGGTAGCGTCGAAACGAATGGCAGAGTGGCGGCGTTACTTGAGTTGGGATCTGGTTTTAACCCCGAGTTTACAGGGCGTGAAAACGTGTATATGAATGCGTCTGTGTTGGGATTAACAAACGAAGAAATTGATGCGCGATTTGATGATATCGTCACTTTTGCTGATATTGGTGACTTTATCGAGCAGCCAGTTAAGTCGTATTCTAGCGGCATGATGGTGAGATTAGCGTTTGCTGTGATCGCGCATGTCGATGCAGACATACTCGTTGTAGATGAGGCGCTGTCTGTTGGTGACGCGTTTTTTACGCAGAAATGCATGCGTTTTTTGCGTCAATTTATGGAAAATGGCAGCGTGCTGTTTGTAAGTCATGACACTGGTGCAGTTATTAATTTTTGCCAGAGAGCTATTTGGTTAAATAAAGGGTGTTCGCTCTTTCAGGGGGAGCCGAAAGAGGCTGCACAAAAATATTTGGCGCAATTATATGAATCTGAGCAAGGAGAAAGTGACGTAGTAGCGCCGTTGCATGTTGAATACGACCATGATGTTGCAATACTGCCCTTGCGTGATATGCGTCAGGATTTTATCAATGGAACAATCTATCGAAATGATATTGAGTTGTTTCGTTTTGTGCCTGATGCGTCGAGTTTTGGAAAAGGATTGGCCAAAATTTTATTGGTGCAACTGATCGACGAGGCTGGGATGCCCTTGGCATGGGTTGTTGGTGGGGAGATGGTGAAGCTTGTTGTTACGTGCATGTCAACGGTTAGCCTAGTTAGTCCCATTATCGGATTTCATGTGAATGATCGATTGGGTCAAGCATTGTTTGGTGATAATACGTTTAATTTTTCTAAACACGCCCCACTACTACTAGCACAGGGGAATACCTTTCAGGCCGAGTTTGAATTTCGTATGCCGATCTTACCAATAGGGGATTATTCCATCACGGTTGCCCTAGCAGAGGGTTCTCAGCAAGAGCATATTCAACATCATTGGATTCACGATGCGATTTTATTAAAATCGCATAGCAGCAGTGTTAGTACTGGACTGATTGGTGTGCCAATGAAAAATATTAGGATGAGTGTAAATGAACCCAAATGAATTGCAAACATTGCCATGGACGGGTGAGCGATACCTAACTGAAATAAAAGGGAATATTGAGCTTGAGCATCTTCATCGTTATTTGTTCGCGAAACGCTTATGCTCAGGCAAACGTGTGCTTGATATTGCTAGCGGCGAGGGTTATGGGTCTGCAATGCTGGCGCAGGTTGCGCGTCATGTGACTGGAGTTGATATTGCCTTTGACGCTGTTGAGCATGCCAACAAAAAATATCAAGCTGACAATCTAGAGTATAGACAGGGTTCATGTGCTGCGATCCCTTTAGATGATCATAGTGTTGATGTAGTTGTTAGCTTTGAAACGATAGAACATCATGACCAGCACGATGCAATGATGCATGAGATTAAACGTGTTTTAGTGTCAGGGGGACTGCTGATCATCTCTTGTCCTGATAAATTGGAATACACGGATCGGCCAAACTATAGTAATCCTTATCACGTTAAAGAATTGTATCGGAATGAATTTGAGGACTTACTGACGGCTAATTTTAAGCATCGACATATCGCAGGGCAGCGAATTATTTATGGGTCGGTGATTTTTAGTGAATCTGGATCAAGTAAATTAAGTAGTTATGAGATTAATGATACGTCGCTTACCATGACTACAGGTATTCCACATGCACTTTATTTAGTGGCTCTTGCCTCTGATTCAGAATTGCCGATGATGGAGGGGGGAATTCTTGAGCAACCGATCGATGAATCGGATACCTTACGAGAAAATCTGGCTGTGCGCGATGCCCAGATTGCCAGCCTTCATCAAACAATGGTTGAACGCGATACGCTGATTGCTGCATTGTATTCTTCAACATCTTGGCAATTAACATCACCATTGCGATGTGTGGCACGCCTGTTTAAGGGCAAATTTTAATAGGTTTATTTGTGGTGGATTTCACATGATGCAGGGTGTATTTTCCAAGGTTCGCAAACAGCTTACAACGTGTTGGGTGCTAGCGTGTGCTTTGCCGCGTGTATTTTCTTTTTACGGCGGTTCATTACCTGTGGTTATTGGCCGCGTATGGGCTGTGTTGAAACGAGAGGGCGTTGGTGGACTGCTAACGCGGGCTTACATATTGGTCCCCGGATCCAGTTCAATTCATCGTTTGAAATCGCAGGAATTATATGGGGAAATGCCATTGTTCGATGCTGGTTTCAGGCCGAAAGTATCGATCATTGTTCCTAATTTTAATCATGCGGCATTTTTGCCAGAGCGACTGGCGTCAATTTACAATCAAACTTATACAAATTGTGAGGTGATATTACTGGATGATTGTTCGCAGGATGAAAGTGTATCGATTTTGCGTGATTATATGGAGCGTTATCCTGAAAAAACCATCTCAGAATTTAATGCTGAGAATTCAGGTGGGGTTTTTAATCAATGGAAAAAAGGTCTTGGACTTGCAACTGGCGAGTTGATATGGATTGCAGAGAGTGATGATTTTTGTACTCTCAATTTCTTGGAGGAGGTGGTGTGAAGTTTTCAACACTCGGCAGTGATGCTGGCTTTCTCTCGGACGACTTTTGTGCGTGGCTCACCTCCCGTTGAAGTGTGGACTTCTGATCATTATTTAGCCGATTTTCCTCTTGCTAATTGGGATAAACCATTTATTCGTTCTGCTCAGGCGATGGTTAAGTCTGGCTGGGCTATGAAGAATATCGTACCAAACGTCAGTGCCGCCGTATTTCGGCATCCTGGTGCGATGCCCTTGTTGAATGACCCTGATTGGCTGGCATTACGCATGTGTGGCGATTGGGTGTTCTATCTTGCCATCATACGCGGTGGATTGGTCGCGTATACGCCATTAGCGACCAATTGTTATCGTCAGCACCCATTGAATACGTCGGTCAATGCACAAAAAGAAGAGTTTTACTATAAAGAACATGAGGTCGTTGCCAAATATATCGCTAAATTATATGCGGTAGATCGTTCTGACCTTGAAAAACAGGAACACTACCTTTATCAGCACTGGTGTCAGCGACGCGGTAATGCATTTCGGAGCGAGTTTAATGCGCTTTATGATATTGATCGGATTTGGCCACTAGCGCTTGTGAGAAAACCCAATATCGTGATGGCGGTATATGCGCTGGCCGCAGGCGGAGGTGAAACGTTTCCTGTGATGCTGGCGAATCTTTTGCATGAACGGGGCTATGCTGTAACCGTTCTTAATTGCAAACAGCAGCCAACGGAGCCCGGCGTGTTGGGTATGTTACGACATTCTATCCCTTTGCTCGAATTGGAGCAGCTTAGTCGGGTTGCTACTGTATTCACTGATATGGGAATTGAGTTGGTGCATTCGCATCACGCTTGGGTCGACCTTACTTTGGCGACAAATTTAATTCATAGTAGACATGTTCGACAAGTGGTGACTATGCATGGTATGTATGAAATGATGACCTCAGCACAGTTGGCTAGTTTGATGCCTTTGTTGCATAGCCAGATTGATCGTTTTGTGTTTACGGCGGAGAAGGCGCTGCTACCCTTTACCGTTGATTTTATAAAAGAAAAGAAATTTTGTAAAATAAATAATGCTTTGGTGCAAACTAAGATCACACCCGTTGGACGAGCTGAGCTTGATATTGGCGAGGATGATTTTGTGCTTTGTCTGGTCGCTCGGGCAATTCCAGAAAAAGGATGGAGTGAGGCAATAGATGCAGTGTGTTGGGCAAATGAATGTATAGTGGATCCACATAATCGGACAATAGTTTAAGGTATACCTTACCGAGAGATAAGGGGCTGGGAATGAGCGAAAGTAAACGCAAATTATTTACGAGTGAGCAAAAAGCGAAAGTAGCATTGGAAGCGGTTAAGGGATTTAAAACCACCAATGAAATCGCGCAGGAATTTGGTGTGCATCCGACGCAGGTCAATTTATGGAAAAAGGAATTGCTGGCAAATGTAAGCAGTTTGTTTGAAAGTCGGCGCGGCCCCAAGCCAGTTAATCCAGAAAGTGACCCAGATCGGTTGTATACGAAGATTGGGCAACTCAATATGGAGCTAGACTGGCTTAAAAAAAAGTCGGGGATCAGCCAGTAGAAGAACGACAAAGCTGGGTCAGTCAAGGTCAGGAGTTAACGTTATCACGCCAATGCCAGCTCTTGACACTCACTCGGTCGGTTGTCTATGCACAACAAAAGCGTATACAGGAAGAGCTGAGTGAGCTGGAGCATGTATTGCTGAATTTGGTGGATGAAGAATATACACGTCATCCCTTTTACGGTACACGCCGTATGACCCACTATTTATGCCGTTGTGGCCATGCAGTAAATCGTAAACGTATTCAGAGAATAATGCGCCAACTCGGTCTGGCCGGAATGGCACCTGGGCCGACGACGAGTAAAGCGCATCCACATCATGCCATTTATCCGTATTTGCTGAGGGGATTGGCGATTATTCGGCCGAATCAGGTTTGGAGTAGCGATATCAGCTATATTAGGTTGTTACATGGTTTTGTTTATTTAGTCGTCGTGATGGATTGGTACTCACGTCGGATATTAGCGTGGCGGCTATCGAATACGATGGATGCTGATTTTTGTGTGGACTGCCTAGAAGATGCAGTGCGTCACTATGGAACTCCGGTTATTTTTAATAGTGATCAGGGTGCGCAGTTTACCAGTTTAATGTTTGCGGGGGTGTTACTCCGAAACAAAATCGCCATTTGTATGGATGGACGTGGTCGAGCGTTAGACAATATTTTTGTCGAGCGCTTGTGGCGCACGGTGAAATATGAGTATATTTACTTAAAGAAATACAGTATGTTACCGGAGCTGGCGCAGGGACTAACAAGTTATTTTATTTTTTACAATGGTGAACGCGGCCATCAGTCCTTGGGGTATCAAACACCGGATACGGTGTACCGAACGGGGTTGGGTGGTGGCGCGAAAATTCTTGATCATTATGGTGATGCGCGGGAAACATCTTCCGTTTCGCTACGCTGCACGGGAGATGTTTCCCGAGTAGAACTGGGACAGCAACATTCTGCTGTGGTTTGAATTAAGGTCTATCTTAAACTCGGCATAAATTTGTCTGGACAGAAGGGTCCACTTTATTTATCCCATCACGATTTAAAGGTGAAAGCTTTCCGTTGGTATTAATAGACTGTCTTTTGTCGGGTAAACCTGTGCTTGCCAGCAATATTGGTGAGATTCCTATGATGTTGGAATCGGAACAGGGGATGGCTGGGGAATTGTTTGATTTGGTTGATTGGACTATTCCTGTTGAACAGCTTGGCCGTCATATTTTGGGGTTGGCAAATGATAGAAGAAAATATGAACGTTTAGTGCATTGCGTGCCTTTTGTTGCGGCTAATTTTGATCCTGTAACCATTGTCGATAAATATGACACTGTTTACATGGAGTGTTTGCGTCACCGGGGGCACGTAAAGTAAGTTCAATATAAAAAGGGGAGGTATGCGTGAGTACTATCGCGATGATTGATACACCAAGACCGAAGCGATGTGTGGTTTTAGGCGGTCGTGGTTTTATTGGCTTACACCTTGTGGATGCTTTACTGGCTCGTGGGGATGATGTTCGTTGTTTTGATCTCCCTAATAAAGTGCCAATGATGAAGCGGTATTTATGTGACCCGCATTTTGAATCGTATAGCGGCGATTTGGTTTCTGAAAACGACTTGACCGAGGCGTTATTGGGGTGTGATGTTTGTTATCATTTGATATCGACGACATTGCCAAAATCGTCTAATGCAGATCCGATATTTGATATTGATACCAATTTGCTTGGGACGGTTCGTTTGCTGACCATCGCAGTAAAATGTGGTGTTGGAAAGGTGATATTCGTGTCTTCTGGAGGCAGGGTATATGGCGAGCCAACACAATTACCAATTTTAGAAACGCATTCGACCGATCCGATTTGTTTTTATGGTATTACTAAGCTTGCCATCGAAAAATACCTAAGGTTGTTTCAACATTTGTACGGTCTTGATTACACGGTATTGCGTATCGCCAATCCTTTTGGCGAACGTCAGCGTACCCAAGCAAGTCAGGGTGTGGTTGCGGTATTCATGGGAAAGGTATTGCGAGGTGAGCCTGTTGAAATTTGGGGGGATGGTTCGGTTGTTCGCGATTATATTTATATTGCGGACGTTATTAATGCGTTATTGGTGAGTAGTGACTACTCTGGCAGTGAACATGTTTTTAATATTGGCTCCGGTCGCGGTCATAGTCTCAACGAAGTGCTGGATGCGATTGAGAAAATTACCGGCCTTGTAGCGATTCGTTGTAATACACCGAGTCGGGTATTTGATGTTCCAGCAAGTGTGTTAAGTATTGAACGTGCTAGATATGCGCTTGGTTGGTCACCTCAGGTCAACTTTGACGATGGCTTGAGACGATTTTTTGAATGGATAAAAGGGCACCCTACTGATGAGTGAATATTTGCTTGACCCCGTGATGAAAAATAGCGGGGCGTCTGATAAAGTGACGGTTGTTATTGTAAATTGGAATGGTGTCGCATTTCTTGAGCAATGTTTGACTGCGCTGATGGCGCAAACGCTTGTTCCCCATGAAATTATTTTGGTGGACAATGCGAGTACGGATAGCTCACTCGATGTAGTGCGGCGTTATTCATTAGTGCGCTTGATTGCGCTTGATTATAATTCTGGTTTTGCCCAAGGAAATAATATTGCTATTAAAGCGGCCTCGAGTGAGTCGACATGGATCGCCTTGCTTAATCCAGATGCCTTTGCTGAACCTCGCTGGCTCGAAGAGTTGCTAGCAGCGGCAGAGCACCATCCTGAGTTTGATATATTTGGTAGCAGATTAGTGAATGCCAATGATATAACAGTCGCTGATGGTGCCGGTGATGCTTATCATATCAGTGGTTTGGTATGGCGCATGGGGCATGGTGTGGCGGTATCTTCACTCCCTGATGTGGTGTCTGAGGTGTTTTCACCCTGTGCTGCGGCGGCACTTTATCGTCGTAGCGCACTACGTGAAATCGGTGGATTCGATGAAGATTATTTTTGCTATGTAGAGGATATTGATCTTGGATTCCGTTTGCGTTTGCTTGGATTTCGTTGTCTTGATGTTCCGCAGTCTATCGCGCATCATGTCGGCTCTGGAACCACTGGTGGACAGCATAGTGATTTTTCAATTTATCACGGGCACCGTAATTTAGTATGGACTTTTGTCAAAGATATGCCAGGGCTGTTATTTTGCTTGCTGTTACCGCTGCATATCGTATTAAACCTAGTGACAATACTGTGGTTCGTGATGCAAGGTCAGGGTAACGTGATTCTACGTGCTAAGCGAGACGCCTTGTTGGGGGTGCCGAAAATGTGGCGAAAACGTAAAATGATACAGCGCAATAAGAAAGTATCGATTGGCGACATTTGGCCAATATTGAATAAACAAATTTTTAGAAATCAGACTGGTAGCAAATAATGAATCCCATCATTTCAGCGATTGTTGTTAATTATAATTCGGGGAGTTTTTTACGTCATTGCGTTGATTCGCTGATTAATTGCCCACTAGAGATCGAAATCATCATCGTTGATAATGCCTCGAGAGATGGAAGTCTAGAGGGCTTAGCTGCATTACCTAATGTGAAAATTATTAATAATCCAGTCAATGTGGGTTTTTCAGCTGCATGCAATATTGGTTTACGTGTCGCTTCCGCACCATTTTTATTGTTTTTGAACCCAGATTGCTCTTTTGCGCCGGGAACCCTGACGACACTGTTGAACACCTTGCGCCGAGATACACATACCGGAATGGTCGGTGCACTTTTAACGAACCCAGATGGGAGCGAGCAAGCGGGTGGACGACGTGCTATCCCTACTCCTTGGCGTTCTTTTGTACGAGGGTTTGGGTTGTCGCGTTTTGAAAATCGTTGGCCACGCCTGTTTTTTGATTTTCATTTGCATAAGCAACCCTTGCCGCTACACGCTGTCGAAGTCGAGGCAATTTCTGGCGCATGTATGCTGGTTAAGCGTGAAGCGATGTTGGATGTGGGCGAATGGGATGAAAGCTATTTCCTTCACTGTGAAGATTTGGATTGGTGTATGCGATTCCGTCAAAAGGGTTGGAAAATTTTATTTGATCCTACCACGCGAATAAATCATGCCTTAGGTATTTGCAGTCGCAGCAGGCCCGTATTTGTCGAATGGAATAAGCATAAGGGGATGATGACGTTTTATCGTAAGTTCTTTAGTCAGCAGTATCCTCTTGGTTTGATGCTGGTGGTGGGGGCTGGTGTATGGTTGCGTTTCGCGCTCGTGGCGACATTTTATACTGCGCAGAACTTATGGCGCTCGTTGAAAGCCCCACGTGGCTGATACAGAGAATTGCATAGGCCTTTTAGGTGCAACGAGTCTTGTGGGACGGTGCTTATTAGCATTGCTGAGCCAAGATAATCGGCAGGTGAAGGCATATTCGCGCAAGGATCCTATGCCGGCCGATGTCGTGGCATTGGATCATAGTTTATCTTCTCAACTGCAGAATGTGGAATGGCGTAGGCTACCTGCCACAGCCTCCACTTATGTCTCCCATGTTATTCCTTTATGGATATGTGTGGCACCGATTTGGGTAGTGCCTACTTATTTCGAATTTTTGCAAGCGCACGGGGTAAAACGGATTGTGGTCCTATCGTCGACAAGCCGTTTTACCAAAACTAACTCTAATGATTACCAAGAGCAGGCTATTGCGACTCGATTGGCGAATGCGGAAATGCAGGTGCAGGAATGGGCAGAGCGTTGTGGTATCGAATGGGTAATTTTACGCCCAACACTGATTTATGGCTTAGGACAGGATAAGAATGTTGTGGAAATTGCGCGTTTCATCCGCCGTTTTGGTTTTTTTCCTTTGTTTGGTCGCGCCTGTGGCTTGCGTCAACCAATTCATGTGATGGATGTGGCTGCGGCGAGTATTGCTGCTGTGGATGTTTTGGGTTGTGAGAATAGGGCTTACAATATTTCTGGTGGAGAAACACTCAGCTATCGAGATATGGTTGCACGTATTTTTGCATCAATGGGGTGCCGTCCTCGTATGTTGACTGTGCCGTTATGGATGTTTAGTGCGGCTGTCGCTGTAGTGCGTTGTTTGCCGCGTTATCGCAAGTGGTCATCTTCTATGGCTGAGCGTATGAATATGGATATGGTGTTCGATCATAGCGCAGCGACGCAAGGGTTCAATTTTAAACCCAAGGTGTTTGCGTTGGCAGTTGAAGATTTGCCGAAATAAGGTGTTAGAGCGGGAGATCTGGTACCGTAGCAATGTGCCGCGATTGGCGTTTGGGGGCAGCGCTCATGGTGGCCTCGGCAAGCTTCTTTTTTTCTGCGCGCGGGATTTTTTCTGGTGATGCTTGACCGGCGTAGTCATTTTTTAGCTGAGCGTTGACTGTCGTTTCATCCAGACCGCGTTCTTGTTGCAACCAACTGGAAACCAGTTTGGCGAGTCGCTCCAGCGCGATGCGATGAGTGGCATCAGTACTGATATACAACCAGTCGGATAGCGCCATAAAGTTGGCGAATGGATCGTCTCCTAGTATCAGTGGCAGCGTGTGGCTGAAACGGCCTGAGTTGGCCACCAAATCCCAGTAACGGGCAAAGCGAACCAGTCGTTGCATAGTTCCAAAATCAATGTCGCGAGTGGAAAGAATGGTGTA
>Ga0364920_10017_pt1 | contig 14222 bp, 15 predicted proteins | sample SorcelJu500001C8_FD_206961 | JGI IMG/M metagenome (GOLD analysis project Ga0364920, IMG submission 206961) | Enriched cells from Trout Bog Lake Hypolimnion, Wisconsin, USA - BchlTB.June20.5000.01.C8 | ecosystem: Environmental > Aquatic > Freshwater > Lake > Hypolimnion/Profundal zone | place: USA...
AATCGTTTATATGAGCTTGAAACAAAACGCGAACCAAATCGTATAAACGACTTTCCTTTTCACTTTCTTTTTACTGGAGGAACTTATGATCGTTTATTTTTTGGTAACGAAAAATTGAATCTTCCCGCCCTTCCTGACGATGTTGCTGATTGGTTGAAAAATGCATGTGGTGTGACACGTCTAAGAAACACGACTGATGGCGGAGTCGTTATTCTCTCATATCTTATTTGTCAGCGCGAGTGTAGCATTATTTGGCCATTCTTAGCACCTAATGCCGCTCATTGGCAACGCAATGAAAACTTGGCACTCACAAGACTTTGCGACCAATGGCACGCAAAACGTCTTATGAACGTAGGGTCAGTAATGTCATGGTATTATACTGAAGCTGAACTTGATGCGAACAGAAACATTCAAAGCTGCCCACCAAAATTAAGCCTAGAAATAAAAGCAGGAGATACCATATCAGTTCCATTAGACAATCCAACTCATGAAAGAATATGGAGATCAGAAGAGTATCACCATGTTAAACTTGTAGACAATCGAAAAAAATTCGAAGCCATGACGATTGCTCTAATTGCCCATAATGAGATGAAAAATAGAATGGTTGAGTTTGCTGTTGATCATGAACACGAACTAAATCAGTTCGGAACGATCTTGGCGACTGGAACAACTGGTCGTGAAGTGTGTGCGGCAACTTCACGAGACATTACCAAGAAAATGGTTCGCCATCATTCTGGGCCAAAGGGTGGAGATATTGAAATTGCTACTGCAGTTTTGCTAGACCATTGCGATATAGTGATTTTTTTCGTTGATCCACTTAGTCCCCACCCTCATATAGATGATATACGTGTAGTATTTCAGGCATGCATGGTTTCTGATCGTGTAGTCATGATTACTAATGAAATGCATGCCAGAGAATTCATGTCTCGAGCGGTGCGCGGCAAAACAGAACTTATACTTCAAAAAAATCAATAGTTTGTTTAAAATGCTTGCTTTAAATCATACTGGACAAAATAATACATTTTGTCCAGTTTTGACTTTGTAAGTTTTTGGCATAGTGGGTATCTTCGCCACTTTTTTTTCTACCTGTTGGCCCACACGACGATCTCCTGTTTTAATTGAAGTGTCATACACTGCTAAATCCACCCCCAGCAGTCACCCCAAATTCCTGTGAGTGACCTTTCCTTTTCCCTTCATGCTTTCAAGCTTTCAAGCTCGCAGTAACCGCACTCTTGAACTCCTTCGATATCTTGAATACCGGCACCTCTTTTTCATCAACCATCACCTTTTCCCCCGTTCTCGGGTTGCGTGCCTGGCGCAGGTTCTTGTGCCGGATATTGAAGCTGCCGAAGCCTCTGATCTCAATGCGTTTCCTTGTTTTCAGCGAATCAATGATGCTGTCAAAGAGGCTGTTAACCGCTGATTCACTTTCATTGAGGGTCAAGCCGGTTTTCTGGGCAACGGTTCCAATCAGATCAGCTTTTGTTGTTGTCGTTTTCATGGTGTGTGTGGTTAAGTTGTGCATTCGTTATCAAGAAAGTGCAAGTTCATTCAGATAGCTCTTTATGGCATCATGCTTGCCAAGTCCAAGCTTTTTGTGTGTCCTGTATCGTATTGATTCCATGCCTCTGGTGGTGATGCCGGTAGTGTTGGCAATGGTACAGGTGTCGTAGTTCAGTTTGATAAAAAGGCAGATTTTCAATTCGCGCATGTTGAGGTTGGGATGTTTTTTCTGGAGTATGGATAAAAATGCAGCGTCGTTTTCTGTCAGTTCAATATTCATGCGTTTTTCCATGATATCGATATTGATCAGACGCAGGCAGGTATTGGTCATCTCCCTTTTCGTCTCGGTATCAATATCAAGCGCATAAATATCTACAAGCATGTCGCGCATTGTAGGAGTACTGCTCTTTTTGCTTACTGCATCCACTCTTGCAAGTTCCCTTTGGTTGTCAGCAAGTTTTTCCTTCAGCTCGACAATCATCCTTTCAAGTTCGGCAGGGGGAGCTTTGGCGATTTCAGCAACTTCTGCTACTGTATTCATGGCTTATCCTCGTTATAGTTAAAATAAAATCATCTCAGTATATATTGCGTGACAAAGTAAATTTACAGAATTGCAAAACGATATCATAAGTATAAATAATCAATCAGCCATAAAAATAGTGCAGGGCAAAGCAATTATTGACGTAGGCATTTTATCCGCGATTCTACGCCTTTTGCTGTAACCGGTAAAAATAGTTGAGGTTCTGGAAGATTTATTGAAAGAAAAGCCAGGCGGGTGCGTAGTAGTTAATAGGATACAGGAGAATGCCTGTTCCAAAAAAAATTATCAAACCATAAACTAACAGACACATGAAAAAGAATTTTATTGCTGGCGTTATCGTATCACTTGCTATCTCCGGAATCTTCGGTGGCGTTTCTTTCGCAGCTGACAAAGCAGCAGCAAAAGATGCAAAAGCTCCTGCAGCTGCCGCAGCTCCTGCAGCACTAGCAGCCGATGCAAAAGCTGAAGCAAAGCCGGAAGTAAAGGCAGAGAAGAAAGTTGCAAAGAAAGCTAAAAAGGCAAAGAAAGTTTCAAAGAAAGCAGCTAAGAAAGTTGAAGCAGCAGCACCTGAAGCAAAGTAAGCTTTCCGCTCCTTGACAAGACCGATATATATTGATGGCTCGTGATGCATAGGATGGGGAGTAGATGATATAAAAGCTGTCGGTATTATTAACAGAAAAGCCCCTTCGCAAGTTGGGGCTTTTTTTATAAGCATTGGCAGGTGTGTAATATTTTACCCTGGGTCAGGATTGTTTGAAAGAAAGTGCAACGGCCTGCGTATTAGTAATAGGAAGCAAAATAATCTGTCTTCCAGGTAACTAAATAAACTCCATATACTGACTCAAATGAAAAAGAATCTGATCGCTGGCATTATCGTTTCACTCGCAATGACCGGAATTTTTGGTGGCGTTTCTTACGCCGCTGACACAAAGGCAGAAGTAAAGACTGAAGCAAGAATCGAAGCAAAAGCCGAAAAGAAAGCTGAGATCAAAGAAGAGAACAAAGCTGATAAGAAGGCTGAGAAGAAAGCTCGTCATGAGGCGAAGAAAGCAAGACACAGAGCAAAACACGAGGCAAAAAAGGCAAGACACGAAGCCAAGAAAGCAAGACACGAAGCAAGGCACGCAGAGAAAAGAGCTGAAAAAAAGGCTGAAGCGAAAGCAGAAGCAGGCAAGTAAGATTGACACTGCTGTAAAAAGATCGATAGTATTGAAAAGAAAAGCTCCTTCGCAAGAGGGAGCTTTTCTCATTTCTGATGGTTATCGCCGATGGTACCTTAGTCAGCAAACGGATTGGCAATATTTTCTGCAGGTTTGATGCTGATTTTGTCCGGTAGGTCGCCTTCTTTCATCTTGGCAATAATATCGTTGAACAGCGCCTGCAGGGTTTCAGCATATGCAAGGCCTTCCTTGTCTCGGGTGATGTCAATGCTTCCGTATAGGGAAATGCGATCCACCCGGTTCTCTACAGTCAGTTCTCCTATGCTTAGCGAGTCTGTTTCATTGGCAAATGGGACGACATTTGCTGCTTTCTTTTTCATCGTGCCTCTTTTGAATTAATATACTCGATTATTCCGCCATACCTCAGTAATTCGATCTGGAACGATAAGGTTTTGGCTTGGGCAGGTCGAGTTTCAGCTGTTTGACTGAAGCTGGCAGTTTCGGAAAAAAGTTAATGCCAGCCAATTTCTCCAATTCGCTGATGCTCAGTGTCTGCAGTTCTTCAGCGTCTTCATTTTTAACATAGTATGCAGCACCCCTGTTCTGTTTAGGATCAAATACCAGTTTGTAAACATGTGTTGGAACCAAAACCCTGCCATTCAGTCGAGTGATATTGTTTCCCAGGTAGAGCGGTCCAGTAATGACATAGAGTTCGCCGGTATTGAGAGCAAGCGTTCTTATTGCAGACTCAATGCCTTCCCATACAATGGTGTTTAGTTTGTGGTTCTGGGGTATCATGTTGGCCAGGCTGAAGCATTGCTGCCGTGCGCTTCTGTTTGGCATATCGGCGCTTGGTGCCATGTGCCCGCGATCGAAACCAGATCGGGCATAATCGCTCAATTCAGCTCTTTCATTGGAAGGAAGTTCACCTTCGGGATGAAAGGCTGCTCGTCCTTTCAATTCCCTTGCATCCAAAATACTTTCACGAGTAAGATGTTCAGCAGACCAGAGAGGAGTACGAGATATCCCGGAGTGCATCACAGCGAAGTTATCGTAACCTAATTCACGGGCACTTTTTGCAAGCGAGGCTTTTAAAATATCCGGAGCAACTCCGTTCAGATACTGCGAAGGGCAAGCTGTTGTTGCCGCCGATACGGTCTGAGCGGTAGATGCAATCAACAACATGAGGAGGGTAACTATCCATGAGCTCCCCTTGTGCATGTATTTTTTCATGTAAGGTATAGTTGTGTTATTGGATTAGCTCTTTTTCAGGCAGCGTACTGCAGCTGTTTTGATAGTTCAGCAGCTTTGCTTTTTTTCTTAGCGGCACAGCCATCACCCTGAAAGTGCTCTGCATGGGAAGTAAGACGGCTCTCTAAGAATAGAATAGCAAAATTGGCGAAGAGGTATCTTTTCATGAAGGAAAAAATTTTGAGATTTCCGGGAAGAAGTGTTGCTGTAATATTATAAAAATAAACGACCTAAGCTACTATAGTAATTGGAAAAGAGGCCTATATTGAGTGGGTATTCTGTAATCCTGGCAAGGGGCACATAGCGCCCTACTTGTTACAAGCGGATGCTTTCCGTAAACTCGGACTATGCACCTAAAAGCGTGTTGTACATGTTTGGCTTGCAGCCAGCCGAAGGGGAAATGGCCCGTTTTACCAACTTCAGAATACTTGTTTGTATATCAAACTTTTCTACTTCTGTAATTGAAAATTTTATGGACGGTTAGCCTTTGTTTTCGCTGTTTCAGTAGTTGTTTTTACCTTCAGCAGTTCCGCTATATTGGACAATGTTTCATTGAGAATTTCAGCATCAGTTTTTCTATCTTTTTCTGTTAAGGGATCAAATAGAATTGGCTTCTGAAATTTGTGTGACAACACACCTATTCTGATACATAATGCGAGTAAAATTACATATACCGACCAAATTCCCCATATCATTGTAGGGTCAACATTGAGTATTTTGGCTGCATTTACAGGTAAAAATGGTTTTACATCATAGGGTGTTTGCATATACAGAACCACAACGTAAACTATCGGATGAAAAATAAGTAGGGTGCGCATTATGAGTGACTGTACTTTTGGCAAGAATCCATTTTCATATTTCGAAAGCATCCAAGGGAAATGGCCAACCTTCATTGCTGCATCCTGATTGTTGATATATTGGGTACCCTCAAGCGCTGATCTCATAAAAGACTCAGCAACGCTCATAATGCCAATTGATAAAAAAACGGCAAGTACAACGAGGATAATATAATGTGATTGATCAGAGGTGAAATCAGAAAATAATGGCAGCTTTATTTCCTTAGGTTTTAAGATTCCTATCAATAAGCAAATGCCCGCGAAACTCAGTGTTATGTTATGAAGTTTTCTTGCACCTTTAAGGTTTTCAATGATAGCCTCAGGGTTAGAACTATGCATAGAATTACCACGCGGGGTTAGTTTCATTAATGCTGCGCTGTCAGTTTCAGAGCAATAAATACCATTTACTCCTTTGTCGCATCCGTATATTTTTCCTGAACGAATTGCGTGTTTATTTATAACGCATTTACTGAGGATTGCCCCACTGAGGTTTGCATTGCTGAGGTTTGCCCCGCTTAGGTCTGCCACACTGAGGTCTGCCTTTCTGAGGTCTGCCTTTCTGAGGTTTGCCTCGCTGAAGTCTGCCCTGCTGAGGTCTGCCTCGCTGAAGTCTGCCCTGCTGAGGTCTGCCCCGCTGAGGTCTGCCCCGCTGAGGTCTGCCCCGCTGAGGTTTGCCCCGCTTAGGTCTGCCACACTGAGGTCTGCCTTTCTGAGGTCTGCCTTTCTGAGGTCTGCCTTTCTGAGGTTTGCCTCGCTGAAGTCTGCCCTGCTGAGGTCTGCCCCGCTGAGGTCTGCCCCGCTGAGGTCTGCCACACTGAGGTCTGCCCCGCTTAGGTCTGCCCCGCTGAGGTTTGCATTGCTGAGGTTTGCCTCGCTGAGGTTTGCCCCGCTGAGGATTGCTTCTCTGAGGATTGCCTGGCTGAGGATTGCCCTGCTGAGGATTGCCTCGTTGAGGTCTGCCCCGCTGAGGTCTGCCCCGCTGAGGATTGCCCCACTGAGGTCTGCCTTTCTGAGGATTGCCTGGCTGAGGATTGCCCTGCTGAGGATTGCCTCGTTGAGTTTTGCGCTACTGAGGTCTGCCCCGCTGAGGTCTGCCACACTGAGGTCTGCCCCGCTTAGGTCTGCCCCGCTGAGGTTTGCATTGCTGAGGTTTGCCTCGCTGAGGTTTGCCCCGCTGAGGATTGCTTCTCTGAGGATTGCCTGGCTGAGGATTGCCCTGCTGAGGATTGCCTCGTTGAGGTCTGCCCCGCTGAGGTCTGCCCCGCTGAGGATTGCCCCACTGAGGTCTGCCTTTCTGAGGATTGCCTGGCTGAGGATTGCCCTGCTGAGGATTGCCTCGTTGAGTTTTGCGCTACTGAGGTCTGCCCCGCTGAGGTCTGCCCCGCTGAGGATTGCCCCACTGAGGTTTGCCTCTCTGAGGTCTGCTTTAACATCTGGATGTGCCTTTCGAACTTCGTTCCATTCTTTTATTGACCTAAGAAGCAGTTCAACGGTTAGCATGGCTCTCTTTTTATTGGTTTGCTTTCTGCGTTGTTTGTCGTCTCTATGATGCCTTGGAATACTTTTCTCCATTCCGTTATTGATCCGTTATCCAATGTCCGCGACTCGGAATTAACAGATATAGAGGTAAAGATTCTTTTTCGGTAGGAAGGGCCAGTTCATCATGATAACATGACGTAATATATCGAAATATTTTGCTCTGAATAAGGAGTCAGCGTTTTGCTTGCTTCTTTTTCAATTGATAAAAGCATAAAAGCTGACAAGAACGCATTGCCCCCGCCCCTCCGCTACGCTCCGTGCCTCGCTGCCTCACTGCCGCGCCAATTCGCAGAGCGCGCCAATCGCCAGCGGCGTGCTACCGCCCGCGGGTGCAAAAGCAAATCAGCTCAATGCTATGCTGCTCTGCAGTTGAAGAGCTTTGCCGGAGTGTCACCATACCTTTATATCTGCTATCCTGAATCTTCAGTAGTCGGAGCAAAGGGCCCATAGCGCCATGCTTACAACTCACTGATGTTCGCCGCAAGCACGGCACTATGTGCCCAAGAGGCCATTCAGCCAGCTCAGCACTTGCCAGGCGCCGCACTCCGCCTTGAAGGGCTCCGTTTGCGCAGCTTTGCTTTCGCTATTCCCTGCACCAGCCCGCATTCGCACGTATCTGCATTTGGCGCTTGTTGGCGTCTGGTCTGGCGCCTGGCGTTGCATATCTGCACATTTGGCGGCAAATCATGCGGTATGGCGAATGCACTATGCTGGCGTGACATCAGCGCTTGGCGGTGCCCATCGGTATGGGGAGTATTGGAGTGTCATCGAACCTTTTACAATTCATGGCACCCGGTTTTGCTGCGAGGTGGCTGCGAGTCTGCTATTGCATCGAGCGAATCCTTAACCGGCAGAATGAGCTTCGATAGATCGTTCCGCATCGCTTGCACTGCCTCCATGTCACGCCATTTGCAAGAAGAGAAGGCCAAATGTCGCGCCAGTGGTAGGCGGCAGCGCAACCCATGCTGGAGGTAACCGGCAGTCTGATGCTTCGATAGTTCGTATCGTGAGACGACATCCTGCATTGCAATTCGGCGGCAGCAAAATCCGGTGCATTTTAACACTGCGCGCATTCGCTTGCTGACCTGAGCACACTGGCATTGGCAGCTGCTATACTGCAAGAGCGTGCATCGCTTTTTGCCTACGGGGCGTGTCATCAGTGCCTGGCGGTTCCCAGCGGTATGGGGAGTATTGGAGTGTCATCAAACCTTTTACAATTCATGGCACCCGCTTGCACTGCCGCCCTCACCTGCATTCCGCTTTGTCCGCAGTCGCTAAAGAACCTGCACACACTCCGCACTGCTGCCGCAAAGTTGAAGAGCAGCAGCAATTCCGCGTGTGCGCAGGCAAAGACCGCGCCTGCTGACAAAACTCCATTCCGGTTCGGTCGCAGAGTGCAGCACAAGCCGGTGCATTTTATATCTGCGCACTCCGTTTGCTGACCTGGTGCATTGCATTGGCTGCTGCAATACGCAGGAGCATTGACAGAAGAGCGTGCATTGGCGGCTTGCATTGGCGGCAGGTCAGCAGCGCTTGGCGTTGCTTGTACGGCACTATGGTGGCAGGGCAGGCGGTATGGCGAATGCACAATGCTGGAGTGTCATCATTACCTTTTTCAATCCTGTCGGCAACATTTTGCGTTTTACCTGGCATTGGCAGCCTCAGCAAATCGCAAATCAACAAAGCGCGAATTGCTCCGGCGGGCAGCGACGGGACATTGGCGGCAGGACGCTCATTGGTAGTGGTACCATGCACCCGGTTGCACAGCCCCCCTCCGCTCATGCCGCTTTGCCTCAGGCGCTAAAGAACCTTCACCCACTCAACCTGCTGCTGTAACGTATGGTGCAAGGCTGAAGGTATGGCGGTGGGCAGCAGGTCGAGTGTGTTCAGGCAAAGACCGCGCCTGTGGACTACAGCTTCATGACGCTTCGGTTGGCCGCACAACCCGGCGCATTTGGTATCTGAGCGGCTTCGCTTGGCGTGTTTGAAATGGCGCTTGGCGGTGCAGTCATGCAGAGCTGTGGCGGAGGAGCGGCGCATTGGCAAAGAATTAATCATGGCCCTTCGGGCACTATATATTGCGGGCCTCCACCTCAGTGATTAATTTTATAGCTCCCTGTATGCACTTCGGTGTCGGCCCTTCGTGCAGGCGGTCATGTCAGCAGCGCTCGGCGTCCTTTGTACTGCACCCTGGGGGCAGGGCAGGCGGCACGGGCGAATGCAGAATCAGCTCAGCGACAAGCCTGCACTGTCACGATGCTTGTGGAGGCAGAAGAAATCAAGCAACCCGCCAGCGCATATGAAGATCGCTAAAGAGCCCGAAGTGAGTACACATGCGGCTCTTTGCGGCAAGAGCAGCCGGTTTATGAATACAACCACCCGCTGCAGCGAATCGGCAGTGCTTGGCGGTGCCCGGCAAAAGAGATTTGGCGTGAGAACTTGGCATTAGCAGCAAGAGGCGCGGGAGTCAGATAAAGCGGTACCTCAGATAGCGACTCTTTTTTAATTTCCAACTTCTGTAACGACATATTTATGGATGTTCAGGCTTTTGAATGCCTTTCTCGATTAGTGTTCTCATGAGAGTTCTAGTGCTTTCTGTGCATTTTGATATTTCCTGCAGAGCAGCAAGGCGAACCCATTTGAGCGCTTCTGCATAGTTTTTTTGCACTCCTAGGTCATTCGCGTACATCGCCCCGAGATAGAATTGAGCCTGTGTATTCCCCTGCAGAGCGGCAAGGCGAACCCATTTGAATGCTTCTGCATAGTTTTGTGGGGTTCCTTGGCCATTCACGTACATCGCCCCGAGATAGAGCTGAGCCTGTGCATTCCCCTGCAGAGCTGCAAGACGAACCCATTTGAATGCTTCTGCATAGTTTTGTGGTGTTCCTTGGCCATTCGCGTACATCGCCCCGAGATTGCACTGAGCGCCTGCAAGCCCTTGATTGGCTGCAAGGTGAAACCATTTGAATGCTTCTGCATCATTTTGTGGTGTTCCTTGGCCATTCGCGTACATCGCACCGAGATTAAACTGAGCGTCTGCTAATCCTTGATTGGCTGCTAGGCGAACCCATTTGAATGCTTCTGGATAGCTTTGCGGCACTCCTTGGCCTTTCGCGAGCAGCAACCCGAGATTAAACTGAGCCTGTGCGTTCCACTGCAGAGCGGCAAGATGAAACCATTTGAGCGCTTCTGAATAGCTTTGCGGCACTCCTAGGCCATTCGCGTACATCGCCCCGAGATAGAGCTGAGCCTGTACATTCCCCTGCTGAGCGGCAAGGCGAACCCATTTGAGCGCTTCTGCATAGTTTTTCGGCACTCCTAGGCCATCGTGGTACATCGCCCCGAGACAGAGCTGAGCCTGTGCATTCCCCTGCAGAGCGGCAAGGTGAAACCATTTGAATGCTTCTGCATAGTTTTTCGGCACTCCTTGGCCTTTCGCGTGCAGCAACCCGAGATTAAACTGAGCACCTGCGTCTCCCTGTGCCGCAGTTCTGCTCCATTCAGTTATTCGCTTGGGTGTAAGCGTTTCACTGAAGCCCTTGAATGGTGACAGTAAAAGTATCGCTGTCAGTATACCGATGAAAATGTGTTTCATAAAGGAAGGTTTATGTTATCGGTTATGCTCAAAACCACATATTTTAGTTCCCTTATTTCAATGTCCGCTATTGCTATTTATCTGTCATAAACCAAAATATTTTATATCAGTAAGATATTCCTCGATAAATGTTGATCACGAAGGGATCGTCATGTTAGTGTGATTATATGTCTTAATATACCTCATATTGCGCACTGAATCATGTGCCTGAGGTTTGCTTGTTGCATTTTCGAATGACAAAAACCTAAAGTCTTCCAGGAAAGTCGCTCCTGCCCTAAGTACTTCTCTCTAAGCTCCGTGCCACGCTGCCTGCATGTCGCAAGAGCCGAGCGCCAATCGCCAGCGGTGTGCTTGCGCCCGCAGGGGGCAAGGAGCCAATCAGCTCAGCGCTATGCTGCTCTGCAGTAGAAGAGCTTTGCGGGAGTGTCACCTTATCTTTGTATCTGTTATCCTGAATTTGGCAAAGAGCCCATAGCGCCATGTTTGCCACTCACTGATGTTCGCCACAAGCACGGCACCATGTACCTAAGAGGCCATTCGGCCAGCTCAGCACTGCCAAAGCGCTGCACTCCGCCCTGACGTGCTCCATTTGCACAGCCCAATCGCCTGCCTGCAACTTTCTAGCCGCACAGCATAATCTTAAAGAATTGAAGCAAAGGTTTTCCTGCTCCGGATCCTTCAGTTAGCATCGACTTGAGTTGCGCATCAACATTTGCAAGGCATTGAGTCAATAGGCTCAAATGAGCGACCAAGTTGGCACTTATAATCGGGCTCATTGAATCAGAGTCAGGGAAAGATAATGGCTTGGCACTTTTCCGATTTTACCTCATGCGAAGTTGAATGTGCGAGTTCCGATTTTCTTTGCTCTTTGAGGACGCATATCCCTGTCATAGAGGTTGATGGGTTTAACACGGGTTAAGCGGGAGTAACTCGACCATGCTATACGACGATCTGCTTCAGTGCATTGTTGTCGATTTTATTTAATAACATCATGAACAATTAAATATGCCACAAGAAGCAAAAGAATAAGAATAAAACCACCTCGGGCCAAGACGGCTTTCTTTTCATCCTCGTTAAGTTCATCAAGTTTTTTCCCCTCGGTTTTTGACATTAGAGGATCAATATTGAGGTATTTCCATAGGCATACTCCGCTTTTTAGTACTTTTATCCCTATAATGCACAGAATGACAGAAGTAACAATCCCCATTATGATGTTTATGAAAGGTATCGGATTATTCAAGAACAGGGGGAATAACAATAAAATGAGGGCGGAAATCACCACACCTATACCGACAAGTATTAATAAGATAGATCCAAACCTGTTAAACATAATATCTCTGGATACTCCAACAATGAAATTCAGCAGTTGGAGAGATTCTTGTTAATGGTTAGCATGACGCTCACATTGAGCGCGCTGTTTGAGCAATCTTATACTGTAGTTTCGTCCCACTAGTTCCCGGAGACATCTATATCTTGGCGCCTAACGACTCCGTATGAAAGTTCAAATGGCTGACTCGCGGCAATAACTGCCTCCCCGCCACTTAACGATGATTGTCGGGTAATGTTCCATTCTGTGTTTTCGACTTTATTAGCATTTTTTTTGGAATTTCTTTTTTCGTATCAAACTGTATTGCAAATATCAGTCTGTAGGTTCAGGGGGTTACCTTAAATGTGAACTCGCCATTTTGGTTAGTTTTTGCCACGACAGCGAGATATGGTTCTTACTTTATTATGCCTAATGTCCATAACTCCACTTTCACGGATTCAAGTGATTTGTTGAGGTCCTAGCGGAATATTTTGCCCTCGATTGTGCTTGGCGTACTTAGAAAAAAGGAATATGCTGCACCGCAGACAAACATCAATACTAAGCCCTAGAAGTATTTCATTTGGGCGTTCTCCTCATCTCGCCAAAATTGTTTTGACTGATCTTCATAAATTTAAAAAAAACAGACAGTTCCTTTCTGTATAAGACCCTAGATGCCGCCCAACGGCAATCTACAGTGCAGATTTGATAAGTAGCCTTGTTACATTTGCGTGTCCAGTTCTAACAGCCTTTGTCAGCACAGTCTTTCTCATCGTCTCCCTTGCTTCAACCGCAGTGAAGTGTAACCCAACTGTAGACAAAAAGAGGTTGTGTTTAAGTTGGTAACCTACCCTGTTCACGAAGAAAAAAGATAATACTTATATTGAAAAATTAAATAACTGTTCCATTTAAATATTATAATAAAAAAACTTTTTGCATTCGCCTTCAGCTGCATCCCCGCTCATCCCTGCAAGCGCTGCACACCAGCCCTAAAGTGCTTCGTTAGCGCTGCATTGCTTCACTGTTCGAGGCACGGCAACAGTCTGCAGCCGCAGTCGGTTGCTCTCGCTGCAGCACGTCTGCATTCGCACCCAGTTGCATGACGCTCATCCCTGCAAGCGCTGCACACCAGCCCTGACGGGCTTCGTTACCGCTGCAGTGCTTCGCTGTTTGTGGCACGGCAACAGCCTGCATCCGCAGCCGGTTGCGCCACGTGCAGCAAGCCTGCATCCGCAGCCAGCTGCATCTCGCAGCAGTCCGCATTCGCGCCCAGCTGGACCACTCGCAGTGGCCTGCATCCGCATCCAACCGCGACCGCTTTTGCCGCCGACTGACCCGCTTCAGCCGCATTGCTTTTGCTGCTCATTCTACTTGCGTATCCAAAAAAACGACAGCACCCAGCAAAGCCTGACCTGCCCCCGGCCCTCCGCTTCGCTTCAGGCCTCGCTGCCTGCATGCTGCGCAAATCGAAGAGCGCAGCAATCGGCAGCGGCGGGCTGGCGCCCGCGGGGGCAATAGAAAATCTGCTCGCTGCTCGCTTTTTCCCATTCCGCTGGAAGCTTGCAAGAGCTTGCGGCTTGCTTGCTGGCTTCTGCTCCCTGCATGCCTGTGTTGGCTGGTGCTGCCTTGGCTTCCGCTGCCTTCGGGGAGTGACAACTGACCTTGGCGGCTTGCCTGCTTGCCTCTTGCCTTGTCTTCTGCTCGTTGCCTGCCTGCTTGCACTGGCGGGAGGGCTTGCATTGGCGGCGGCGGCTTGCTTTGCGGGATGGCGGCTGGTTGGAGCGCGACACAACGGACATTGGCAATGCTGTCGGACGGAAGAGTATTGGAGTGACAACAAACCTTTTACAATCTATGGCACCCGATTGTGCTGCAAGGTGGCTGAGAGTCTTCTGTTGCATGGAAAGTATCGTAACCGTCAGTATGAGCTTCGAACGATGGCCGCAATGCTTGCACTGCCTCGGTGGCACAACATTTGCAAAAAGAAAAGGCCAAATGTGGCGCCAGTCGTAAGGCAGCTCAACCATTGCTTTCCTTGGCCCGATGTCCGCATCCTTATCGAACGCATTGCAGCTGCTTTTATCTCGTATTCAGGTGAAGGGCATTCCAACCAGGCGCATTTCAGGTCTCCGCGCCAGGGCTTGGGTGTGAGTCAGGTGGCTGAAGGGGCTGCTTTTTGCGGCTTGCTTGCTTGCTTTCCCCGGCGTTTGCTTGTGGTAGCGGGCGTTTATCTCTCCCCGCAGCATCGTAAGGTATGTCAAGGCATCAGGTTGGGATGCATCAGATTTTGTTGCTTCACGTGTCCCGGTGCAGGGCAGCTGCATCACCGGCGTCCTTGCTTCGGGCGAACGTTCCGCAAAGGTTGATCTGCCTCGGTGGCACAACATTTGCGAAAAGAGAAGGCCAAATGTGGCGCCAGTCGTAAGGCAGCTCAACCATTGCTTTCCTTGGCCCGATGTCCGCATCCTTATCGAACGCATTGCAGCTGCTTTTA
>Ga0364920_10293_pt1 | contig 14094 bp, 22 predicted proteins | sample SorcelJu500001C8_FD_206961 | JGI IMG/M metagenome (GOLD analysis project Ga0364920, IMG submission 206961) | Enriched cells from Trout Bog Lake Hypolimnion, Wisconsin, USA - BchlTB.June20.5000.01.C8 | ecosystem: Environmental > Aquatic > Freshwater > Lake > Hypolimnion/Profundal zone | place: USA...
GCGACGGCTCCGGCTCCGGCTCCGGCTACGGCTACGGCTACGGCGACGGCTCCGGCTCCGGCGACGGCTCCGGCTACGGCTCCGGCTCCGGCTACGGCTACGGCGACGGCTCCGGCTACGGCGACGGCTCCGGCGACGGCTGATGAAGCTATCAATAATCTTAATTCAGTTCCAAAATGGAAAAAATAAATAACGGCTACGGCTACGGCTCCGGCTCCGGCTGCGGCTCCGGCTACGGCTCCGGCGACGGCTCCGGCTCCGGCTGCGGCGACGGCTACGGCGACGGCTACGGCTCCGGCTACGGCTCCGGATACGGCTCCGGCTCCGGCTCCGGCGACGGCTCCGGCTACGGCTCCGGCTCCGGCTCCGGCTACGGCGACGGCGACGGCGACGGCTCCGGCTACGGCGACGGCTAATTAAAAAAAAATATAATGCATATTGTTTTTTTTCGTATATTTGTATTGTCAAACCCTGCCAGGTGAAATATAATAACCTGGCAGGGTTTTATCTTTTCGCCTGGTATTGACAAAGAAGTAACAACGGGCTATTCCCGCATATTGTTGCAACGCTTTACAACTTAATACTCATAAGTTATGCTTGCACAACTAGACGGTGAACCCGCTAAACATACACTTTCCAACAGATTAACATTACAGGATATTGTCAATACGGCACATCCTCATGTTAAGGGTATCATAAGCTCACTTGGCAACCTCACTACAATAAGCAAAGTTGACAGGGCCATAGAAAGATTAGATGATTATTGGGGAAGCAAAAAACTGCCCTTATCAAAGGCAGACCAATTACAACTGCAAAAAGAACTTACTTTATTAGATGCCATCCGTAAAAGGATTATAACTAACAGCCCAAAAGAGAGAGAGGCGTTAAGGGTTTCCCGAATTTCCGAACCTCAAGAAATTGGTTCCTGGTTTAAAAAATTGGTTAAATCAGTAAGCAAGGATGTTAACAAGGTAGAAAAAGAAGTTGCTAATGTTGCAACCAAGACCGTTAACACAGTGGAACACGTAGTTGCATTGGTAGCGGCACCAGTGGCCCGCCTGGCCGCAATTGAATTGATTAAAAAAAATGATTTAAACCTGGCTACTATGCTTGCCCAGGCTTGGCAAAAGGATAAAAATAAAGTTACGGCATTCTGGTACGATTTTGGAGGTTCTCAAACCGAATTACTTAAGGCCATCAACCAGGGCGCACATACTAGCTTATCAGGGCATTACATAGGTGAAGTAACAGCAGGAAATGCAACCGCAACCGCTATTGTAAACGCTATTATGGATTTTTTACGTGAGTTGGGTATTCCAATCCCGCCCATAGTACAACAGCAAGTTGATAAATGGATAGACCAGGCTGCCGATAAGCTAAAAAAAGGAGCTACTACACTAGCTAAGTTATCGCATGACTTTAACGGGCAACCTCCCGTTGCCGGTGTGTTGGATTCATCGATGAAAAAACAACATGACGGCGGTATGCCATTATTATTATTAGGGGGAGTGGGCATACTGACATTAATAGTGTTATCAAACGAAAATTAACCAGGCAATAAACAACGTCCAATAAATAAAAATAACCATCATGGCAACAAAAAGAAGAAAAAAAAGAAGTACGCACAAACGCAGGCGTATTGGTGCGGCACCTACTTATGCCGCAGTGGGAAAACCCCGCAGACGTAGACATCATAAAGTAGGAGCGCACAAAAAACGCAGACGCATTGGAGCCGGCCCAGGTGGAAGCCTCGGTAAATCCTTAACCGATTACACCATGCTATTGCTTGGCGGAGGTATTGCGGAAGTGGGAGCTTCTATGTTCATAAAATCTTTACGTGATAATGGCAGCATGCCCGAAATCATGAGCGATACCATGATTGGAGCGGCTAAAATAGGAGTGGGTGGATTGTCCTATCATATGGGTAAAAACAATCCGTTTTTCCAAGGTGCAGGTATAGGCCTGGGCGTTAGTGGCATAAAAGAAGTTGCAAAAGCGCTTTTGCCTCCAGGTATGATTGGAGGGCCTGATGAAAAGACTCTTTTCGTTACCTTAGATAAGAGATTGCCCTCCGGTACAATGGATGTCGATTATGAATTAATGGGTACAAGTTCATCGGATGCCCCTATAATCGGAGGCCATGACGCATACGCATTTTCAGGGCCGCATGATGCTCCTATCATATCAGGCGAATATTATTCTCATTAATATAAAAGGCAACAGGTAGGCCTAAACTACTTATAATTTAAAATAATAATCTCAAATAAATAAACATGAGACACAATCTAAGAACCACGTTCGACACAGTCCTCCACCAATATATGACTGCTTTCCGTAAGCCAGTTAGTACAATGGTAGATGGTAGAAGAGTACAAGCAAAGGATTCTATGGGTAAACCAAAGTTCCATTATCCCAACATGCCAAGGATAACGCGCTCATCCCTGGTATTAATTCAAACATTCACATCGGGCAACACATCGTTAAACTTTCCAGTGCTAACAACGCAAACCCCTCTTGGTGCTACGGAAATTAGGTTAAACCTCAATGATGAGTTCGTAATCTCCGAAATGGGGCTATACCTGTATGGCGCTGTTGGAACCACAACAGGCCCGGCAGGTACATTGAGTAATTTGTTTTGGACATACAGCCCAATGCAATTGAGCAATACGTTCGTAGGGATTCAACCATTTTACGATAGCGGCCAATTCACATTAACCATTGACCAAATTCAATACATCCGTGCGTGGGACACCAACCAACATGAGATTATACCACGTACACAGCATGGCCAGTACCAAGCTGCAACGGCGGCAATCGCACAGGTTAATGCAACGCTTTCAAGCCGCAACACCAATGAAGATGGTTTTGTTGAAATGACACCTACCATTACATTGTCGGGCGCACGTACCAACGTGTTAAGTATTGCATGGCCAAACGGACTTACACCGGTTTCAAACTATGAGTTTTTTACGGGTGGAGCTGATGATGGTGCGGGAACAACTTTGTTTTTCAGCATCAACCAAGCGGCAATATTCTTTAGGGGATATTTAGCGCAAAACGCTGCGAAGTTCCAAGGTTCGCAAGAATAGTATATGTTATCTCAATAGAGTGGGGGTAGTACCCCTACTCTATTATTAAAATGTCATAGTAATAATTTTATTAACCATATTTCAAAAATGGATACACCAATTATAGGAGCCGAAGGCAAAGAATACCCTAAAGGAACAATATTAGACCAGTATGGACACCCGATAGGATGGCCCTACCGTTCAGGACAAATGTATATGATTAATGGCGACCAGATTGTTGTTAAATCTCAATTAGTTGAGATTGTCATTAATCCGTCAGGATCGGCTGCCAATGTTGCCTCTTCCTGGAACTTACCTGACCAGCCGAATTTGCGTAATGCAGCTATTTGGGGATTGGAAGTTTTTGACGCAAGTATATTGCCAACTTCTCCATTAAGCGGCAATGCGCTTATACCAGCTACTGATATGGGATATTTGTTTTTAACCATGCAGGATTATGCTTCCTTTAACTTCTTGCAATTGCATCCGTGCCGTTCATTACAGCAACAATATAATTCTGCCACAACTTCATTTGGCCGTGTGAATCCTCCAGGCTTCATAGGCCAACATGTTAACTGGCCCTTAACAGAAATCTTTATTACCAATACAACGCCTTTCCAAAGTAATTCTTATAGTTTTTTAATGAAGGTGCAGTATTCGTATAAAGACAACTGGCAACGTGATGGACTGGGCAAATCTTTTGGTTCTCGTAGCTAATAATTTTTTATACTATGGCATCAGATATAATTGGAATCGAAAAAGTGCAGGATTTAATACGTAAGAGTGGCAGAGACTCCTACGCTATTACACGCCCTTCTCAAACCCTTTTACAGCCCCCTGTTTGGAGCTATGAAGGTAACAGCTCATCAGATGCGGCGGAAAATTTCGGTGCCTGGGCGGCTCTTTCCGATTCCAATAATATAAACCGTTACGACATTCATTTAATGATGAAAGGCGATAACGATGAGCCTTTACCTGCAGAAACGGAAAAAGCCAAAAAGGAAAAAGCCAAAAAGTTTAGGAGTAAATTAATTTTTACTTTTCAATTGTATGATCAACCAGGCAGAAGCCCAAGCCAGCTTATACAAGCCCCTGTTATTTCGGCACCGGCACCGCAACCCCGTGAAATTGCGGCACCGGCACCGCCTCCCGATTTATCGGGCTATATGCGTAGGGAAGATGTAGAGCATCTATTGGAAAAGGTACAAACAAACCACCAAATACAACAACTTTCTGCAGAAATAGCACGATTAAGCCGCTTGCAGGAAGAACGCGAATATGAAGATGAATTTGATGAGGAGGATGAAGAAGAGGAAGAGGAAATTGATAAGATAGAAAGGGTTGGTGCAACTGTACGGGGCGTTATTAAAGACATAAAGGATTTAGCCCTGGAAAAGAAAGGCGAAACCAATATAACCGGGAACGTAGATAAAAGTTTGCAAGTAGCCGGTAGTGAACAAGATTTTTTAATGAATGGCGGCGACGGTGAAGAGGAGACCGAAGAACTGGAATTAGAGGAAGAGCAAGAACCCCAACCGAAAAAATATGAAAATGGCAAAATGCCGGCCTATTTGAAAACTCCAGTACACGAAGATCAGCAAGCGAAAATTAATGCCGCTTTGGCAGTATTATATAAAGCAGATGGTCATTTAGGCGATGATTTAATGAAACTTGCCAAGATGGCCCATGAGAAGCCAAAAAAATTCAACGGATTCATATTAACTTTTAGAGAAGATTAAGTATGTACCTACTTCTTATAGCATGGATTCCATTTGGTAACTTATACCTTTTTTGGTATAAGTACATGTATATTGGTGGAGTTACATTTAAGGAGCTTTTTACCGATAGGCAATACAAGATTATGCTAATGGATAGCGGTATTTTTGGCTTTATAACTCCTATCTTTAATCATCACTTACGGCATAAAAAAAGAAATCCTGGACAGAATAAAATTGTTGTACCATCCAATAAACAAGAATTAAATATAAGTTTATGAAAAATTGCTGTTACAATAGTATTATAGGATCCTCTGTGGGCTCATTCCATAATAATGCGATAAGTAATAAAAGCAGTAATACAAGAACTGTCAATGTTACACCTCCTCCAGCCGGATTTTCTTTAACTACACCTGTTATAAAAAATCCTTTATTACAAATTCCCAATAATCCATATATAGGGCCGGCAACTAATCCCGTTGTAAATCCATTATTTACTATTCCGCAAACAGGGCCAAGTTTTAACATAACTACAACGACACCGGGAACACAACCCACTTCACCAGTACCTCAACAATCTTTCAGCCCTTCATCGGGTGGAAGCGGCGGCGGTGGAGGAGGTGGAGGCACATACGATGACCCAGGCGACATTGTGGTTGATGTAAATGCGTTGTATGATTCCGGCGATGATGACAGCGATATGATGAGCGGCGAACAATCAGCCGTTAGTCCAAGTGATATGGTAGGAGTTGTATTATCAGCTTTACAGCCGGTAACTCTTTATAAGATACCAAGCCTTAAAGGCGATGTAATGGGCACCATTGTATCAGGTGGATATGTTGGCAAAGTACAATCATATTCCCAAGATAGTGCGGGTAATATTTGGTGGCAAGTAACTACCAATGTAGACAACCCCGACAGTACAGACCCAAACGACAATAGTTTTGTAATGCACAGCCCAAACGCATTCGACAATGACAGCATAGCGGAACAAGTTACAAGTTCGGGTAATCCTGTTACCGATATACAAAGCGGCGTTAATGCCAGGAGCAAACAAGCGGTTACACAACTCAATAAAATGAATACCGACCAATCCGATTCCCTTATACCAGGATGGGTCTTGCCTGTTGCCATTGGTATTTTAGGAATTGGATTATTTAACGCAATGAATAAGTAATGACATCCGAATTTCAAAAAATACAAAACCGTATCAACGAATTGCAAGGCATAGCTTATGCCATTGGTGAAACCGTTACCAGCAATAAGAATATCAACCATGAAAGTTGTTTAGGATATTCTTTTTTCAACTTCTCCAATGTTCCTGTATCAATCAACGGCATGTTCCTGGATAGGTATTATTCAGGCATGGCAAACGCCCCAACCGTTATAAGCGGGGCGTTTAATAATTGGACACCTCAAATGAATGCCGGCGAAATTGATACCAGTATTTACGTGGTTAAATTTTTAGATAAGTTTTATCCAGGTGTAACACCCATACATAAATTAATAGTAATGCGTAAAGGCATAGCACAAGTAACCCCAGGCAACCGATGAAAAACGAGAAGAGAGATTTATTGATACTATTTATAATAATAGTAGTGTTCAGTTTATTTGTTGTAAAGGCAAGTTCGCAGAGTTGCCCATCACAACCGCTCAACTATCCATGTTATGCAAGTGGAGGGCCTAACTACACCAATTATGATGAAGCTAACATTTGGATTCAACAGGATAGTATCAATGCCATATTACGCCGCCTGATAAAACAATCTCCTTTAATGGTAACGGCATGCCCATCTTTACCACTTAACTATCCGTGCGATGGGAGCGGAAACCCTACATACACAAGTTACGATCTTGCCAATATATGGATACAACAGGATACTACTATTGTTTTATTGAAAAAATTAAGCGGCGCGCTAGGTAATAGTTATTGGAGTTTAACGGGGAATGCCGGAACAACACCAGGCACAAATTTTTTAGGTACTAACGATAATCAACCCTTAGTTTTTAGAGTCGATGGAGTACAGTCAGGATACATAGACAATTTTACGACTTTTAACACTGCCTATGGGTTTTCTGCAAACCCATATAATATTGGTACTGGCAACACAGCTTTTGGCACAAGTGTTTTAAACGAAACAACTGGTAATAATAACACAGGTACTGGTTATGAATGTATGGCCACACAACAGAATGGTAGTGCAAATTCTGCTTATGGAGCATTCACTCTTTACAATTGTTTACATGGCAGTCAAAATGTTGGCATTGGTGATAGTTCGCTTTACTCTAATATAAGTGGCGTAAATAATACGGCCTTGGGTTTTAATTCAGGGTATCTCTACACAGGAAGTAATGCTTTGTTTTTAGGAAATAGAAAAACAAAGGATAGGTTCCACTCCAAAGGATTGAAAGGACTATTAATAAGAGACAGTGTTACAGGCCTTATAAGCGATACAACCTTAACAATACCATCCGGCGGATGGAGTTTAACGGGGAATGCTGGAATTACACCATTTACCAATTTTTTAGGAACAACAGATAATAAAACAATTTCATTCTCTGAAGGTGCTAATTGCGGGTATATAACTTTTAGAGCAGCGTGCTATGGGTATAAAGCAGGTGATAGTTCGGTAGCGGGAACGCAATCGCGAACCGCTTTCGGAACAGAAGCTTTGCAAAATGTTACGACTGGAGGTGATAATGATGCGTTTGGATTTAGGCCTTTACAAAATTTAACCACAGGTGCGCAAAATGTAGCTATTGGAGATTTTGATCTACAATATTTAACCACCGGTTCTAATAATATTGCCTTGGGATATAATGCAATGGTGGCGACAACACAAACAGTCGTAAGTAATGATATTGCTATAGGTGTAAATGCTTTAGGTAATATGATAGGTAATCAAAATATTGCTGTTGGTGGAGCTTGTTTAGCTAATAATAGTGGGGCAGGCTATAATAACGTTTGTATGGGATACCAAACTGCTAATTTAAGCGGAAAATCGACCTCTAATACTTACATTGGAGCATACGTGGCACAAAGAAATTCCGGTGGAAGCCAAAATGTGTTTATCGGGGATAGTGCCAGTACTCCCTGGAATACTGGCAATGATAATATAGCTATTGGATATATGGCTAATATTGGAACTGCTTTAAATTCAATTACAAATTCTATTGCTATTGGTGCAAATTCAACTGCTCACGGTTCTAATAACATAACTTTTGGTAATGCTTCCTCTGATTCAATCACTACATACGCAATAGTTAACATTCAAACACCTATAACCACTTACACAGCATCAGTTAGCGGTTCCTGTACCTTTACCGAGCCTTTTGGTGGTTCATCTTTTAAAGAAGTAATAATTCATAGTATTGCTGCGAGTGGTACGGTAGCTACTTATACTTTCCCAATACCATTCACTAATTCAGATTTTTATATTGATGGATTCAATGTTAGCATTGTAAGTGTAACAACAACCGGAGCAACCGTTACCGGAGTAGGAACCAGTGGTTATATTTTTATTAAGGGGCAATAAGTATTTTTATTTTATATGGATGATATAGAAGATGCGGAAACGATATTTGATAAGTTTACACGCGAGTTTGGGCATTTAATTAATAACCTTAGTAGCTCTTTATTCGACATTCCAGGAGGCCCGAAAGGATTCATTACACGTACAGATGAACGCCTGGAAAAAATAGAAGCAAAGATTGAGTCTCATGATCAGATTTTCAAAGTGATTAATTTATTCCTGGCCAGGGATTGGAAGTTTTTAGCGGGCATATTCTTTGTATTGGCGTGGATAGGATATGGGCTCATTAAATCATTCCTGTTTTTTGGCAGCTTCTTTTGGAATAAATAGTATATTTGCATTAAATAACATAATTTATGAATCCAGTAACAGAAGGCCTATTAACAGAAATTGCAAAGGATGTAGTTTGTTCAGAACTGCCAATTGTGATAAAATACATCACAGCATTAAAAGGCAAAGTGCCACAAGTTGGATTAAAGCATTTGGCATTGGCAGAGGCAGAAGATATTTTACTTTTAATACAAACTGACCTGGGGTGTACAGCAACCCAGGCTAATTCCTAAAACATGAACCAAATTATTGCCTATTTAAAAACCAATTGGAAACATTTATCTGTTTGCGTTGTGCTTGCCTTATATAATGTATTGGTTCAATCTGGTACAATACCTGCCAATGATCAGGGGATTATTAATGCCATATTGGCAGCGCTTGGTATATCGCTAACAACGAATAGTGGTACTTCCGATGCTATTAAAAGCCAAAACAATAACGCTGTTGATAGTATTATAAATACAAATAATAAATAATGGCGATAACTCCAGGATTAATAAAGACTGCAAGCGACGGGATTAATAACCCGATGAACATACGCGCCATTCGTAATAATTCTTGGTTAGGAAAAATCAATACAGCCGGCAATCCTTTTAAGTTTGAGCAATTCACTTTTATGTGGCAAGGATACCGCGCCGGCATGAAGATTTTGAAAAGCCTTTATGCAGAGGGGCATCATACCTTACAGGATATTATATCCGCTTATGCTCCGGCAGGAGATGGTAATAATCCTATTCAATATGCAAAAACAGTATCCGAATCATCAGGCATCCCAATAGATACTAATTTAGCCATATCTTTAAATGACCAGGATAAAATGGGTATGATAGTATCATCTATGGCCATGGTGGAACAGGGCGCTCACTTTGTTCCTAATATGGATGATGTTAATACTGCCTGGCTTAATTTATAGATATGTCCAGGCGCAGGAACCGGCAATATCAAAAAAAATCATCAGGCAATGATATATTGCCAGTACTTGGTTTTATTTCTGTGTCAGGTTTAATTTTAGCGGCCATAAATACTTCAAGTGCCGCTCCAACCAATTTAACAACTGGTTCAATTGATACTTCTAATGATGGTGTCAATAATCCTCTTAACATACGTGTAAGCAATAATGCCTGGCAAGGTAAAAACACTTTACCAGGTAAATCATTCGAGTCATTTGAAAAAATGTGGCAGGGATACCGCGCAGGATTAATTAATTTACAAAGCATATTTAAAGCAGGACATACAACCTTAACGGATATGATAAGCGTATATGCACCGAAAGATGATGGCAATAGTTTACAAACATATGTACAAGGCATTGAAAATGCAACCGGTATTGATCCACTTAATGATGATATGACGCAATATATTAATGACGGCCCGACAATGCAAGCCATAATAACTTACATGGCGCAGTTGGAACAAGGTGCAAACTTTAAAGTGAATCCGGCGGACATACAACTGGCTTGGAATAATATTTAAGATGCTTTTAAATGTGTTGGTGACACATTAAATTGTAGGCCTCACAGAAATGTGAGGCTTTTTTTTTTGCTCAATAACTACCTATAAACTTAATTTAAACTATTCTGTATTTACTACTTAACCTTAATACATAATACGTAAATGTATAGGTATATTTAATGAAAAAGGGGCTGTTTAAGCCCCTTTTATAGTGTGAGTAATGGTATCTTACCTCCTATTACTCAAGTATGTTTATAAATAAACTATACCCCCCTATTCGATTACAAAGATATAAAATATATATTTGCGGTATCTTACCTTTCAGAACATGCAAAAATTTATCATCTTTAAAATTCTATTCAGAGATCATCCAGATTTTTCTATTGAATCTGAATATACAGTATTAGATATCCGTAAATTTAATGACTATGCAGAAGCGGAACAATGGTTTCATAGTCAGATGTTGCGTGAAAAAGCCATAAATGAAATGGAACGCGGTTGTACTTTTCAATTACAACCTGCAGATGAACTTCTTAACGATTATTTAATAATAACAAGAAAGAACCTATCAATCAGCAAGTTTATAAAATAATAACATAACGGGAACATGACTTTCCTCTATTGGCTTGTCATAGCTTCCTAAACTCAAACTAATTAAATGAAGCAATTGATCGCATACAACCTAACCTTAAATCCCACAATAATAACAGCCTTTCCTGAATACTATTATGGAGATGATGCTTATACAGGTAGAAGTTCCGCTAAAATAGAAAGTGATAATAATAATCTTTCGAAAAAGCGACAAAGTAATATTGTTTCGCCAAAATCCAGAAGAAGGATAAATAATGTTACAAACTGGCTTGTTTATGCAGCCCGTAAAAAGAAAGGACTTTTTTCTTCAAGAACCGGAGAATATCACAGATGGAAGTGTAATTTTATCACTTTGACTCTTCGGGCCGAATGGTTAACCGAAAAAATGAATGCAGTTGATTTTAAAAGGGAATTGGTTAATACCTGGCTAACATATGCGCGTGAATACTTCAATATAAATAATTACATATGGAAAATTGAAAGAACAAAAAAAGGAATTTTACACTTACACGTTGCAAGTGATACATATATACCATGGAGAGACTTACGTAACTCTTGGAACAGAATTCTTGATAGAAAAGGCTTGTTAGATGAATATAAAAGGACACACGGCCATTCAGATGCAAATAGTACGGATGTTCATGCACAAAAAAAATTAATGCGTAATATGGCAGCGTATCTGTGTAAAGAATTTCAAAAAAATGATCCAGACGGAAGATTGATAGAAGGCCGGTTATGGGGGTGTTCTTATTCACTATCAAGAGCTTGTAACCAAAAATTATCTCTAGTTATTGGAGATGATAAAGACAGAAATACCATGTCATGGTTAGATAGAGTTATAAAAAATCAGTTGGAAATAGAAACAAAACCCGACATTTTTGGAAAAACTATTGTTCTTGGTAAATGTTATTTTCCGCAGCCAAAAGATTGGTTAAATGATAAATTGGGTGCTATACGCCAAACTTTTCTAGATACAGTACAATATCTGCGTGGTGGAATAATACAACCAGAATTTGAATTTAATTAAAAAAAATCATATTATCTTCATAAATAATTACTATATTTGCACTATAAAACCTCGTAAGTTGAATAATAACAAACATATTGCCGCCTTTCAGTATAAGCCTATGCCAAGACTTACGAGGTGCATACATAGCATTGAGGGCGGCAACAATCTTATATATTTATGTACTACATTCTCTTAAAAGCAAACCAGTTAATGTATCCCGACACAGACCCCTACCAATCCAATAGTAAGGATGGAGGCTCATTTTGGAAAATTGTTATGCAGGGAGACAATGCCAATGGTTTTGTCGAGGCTATTACTGCCGATAAATTCCAACATGTTTGGCGTATTCAATACGGCGAAACTAAGACCGATACATGTTTAACATTTCAAATAAATGACTTTCAATATGACAAGAAAATAAGGCAGAACGATAAGTTGATGGTTGATGCAACCATCAATGCCGTCAACTTATTTCAGGAAATACATAGAATAATGGAGGAACGTAAAAAGATACAATAACATGGGAATACTTACAGAACAATATTGTGATGGATTGGAGAAATTCTCCAGGGATATGGATACAACACCTATGATTACCTTACTGACGGATGGTAAAGGCACGTTATCCATATTTGCCAGTAAAATACTCACACATGAACAAAAATGCCAACTTATGTTAGATGGCGCCCAAGTCCTAATAAAAGGAATTGAAGCAGAAAAGGAAGCTATTAAAAACGCTAAAATTTTAAATCCAAATGAATATAAACGGATTAATGATTGATCAATCTGTAATACTTTTACTTATTCTTTGTTTAGTTGTTTTATTTATGGCTTTTTATAAAAACAGAAAGCCAAAAATGAACTTTCCCGAAAATAATACCGGTAATATCAAGCAGCTATATGCGCGTGTAGCATGGTTTGATTCGGGAACCCGTAATGGAGAATTGAAAGGATATAGAGTGGGGGTTGTAGTCGTTACAAACCAATTAGGCACATTTGCACGGTTGGGAATTGCCGCTACACCATTGGGCGGTACAGATGGGCAAGACGGTGCTAATATTGATGCGGCATTTATATTTTATGATGGAGCTGAAGTTGATGTAGAAGCCGCACAACGTTTAATTGAAGAACACGGAGGCGAGGAAATATTTATTGATTAATTATGGCAACATAAGGACAAGAAAACTAAGAAAAATATTATGAAAAAGAAAAATTGGATTAAACTTAAAGTTGAAATGAGGGCTAAATACCTCGCATATCACAAACTTTGGATGAAAATGGTAGAATGGGATTACTTTATTGAATTTGATAAGGTAAACACAAAAGAGGCTATGAAATGCCTATCTTCTATCAATAAAATGAGGGAGAAATTAGGTGAACCAACAATCTTGCTTCCAGTAAATTAGTATATAGTTACCAAAAATTCGATATAATGGTACCAAGTATAGACTTTATAACTACCCGCATCCCTCCACCGGCCAACACCGAAAGGGTTATATGCGACATACAAACAGCCAACGATATTGTGGAGTGCGTTGTTAATTCGGTTGAAATTTCGAAATGGTATATTAAACGATATGCCTACATATTCGCGTATAACAACAATACGATCCTGGAAACATGCAATGATGTATACACGTTCATGTGCGAAAATTTTAAGTTCAACCCTGAAACGGGTAAAAAGCAGACAGGCCGCAGCATTCGGTATATCATTTATGATCCGGAAGGTTACGGTACCAAATATTTCGATTGCAAGCATTTTAGCACCTTTGCGCTTGCAACACTGCAAAGCATAGGTATATATTGCCATTTACGGCTATGTGGTTACACAGTTTTAAATAAGAACCCAACGCATGTATACGTTGTCGCATACGACAAGGAAGGCAACGAAATAATAATTGATGGCACATTGCCAGTGTTTAACAGAGAGAGTAAAAGTCAATTTATAATAAATGTGAAGGAATAATTATAGTATGGCTACTAGTAATAATAATATAATAATTTTTAAATGAAAAACAAAAATGAATTACCGTATGTTGTAATAAGAACATACAGCGCCGGTGTCCATATCGGACACTTAGAAAAAAGAGAAGGTAAAGAAGTAACTCTAATCGAAGCTCGTAGAGTATGGTATTGGGAGGGCGCAAATTCCTTATCTCAACTCGCAAGTGAAGGAGTCAAAAATCCACTTCAATGTAAAATTTCTGTAACTGTTAAACGTATAATTTTAACAGAAGCAATAGAAATTATTGAATGTACTGATGAAGCTATCAATAATCTTAATTCAGTTCCAAAATGGAAAAAATAAATAACGGCTGCGGCTCCCGCTACGGCTCCGGCTCCGGCTCCGGCTACGGCTCCGGCTCCGGCTACGGCTCCGGCTACGTCGACGGCTC
>Ga0364920_10295_pt1 | contig 13979 bp, 11 predicted proteins | sample SorcelJu500001C8_FD_206961 | JGI IMG/M metagenome (GOLD analysis project Ga0364920, IMG submission 206961) | Enriched cells from Trout Bog Lake Hypolimnion, Wisconsin, USA - BchlTB.June20.5000.01.C8 | ecosystem: Environmental > Aquatic > Freshwater > Lake > Hypolimnion/Profundal zone | place: USA...
ATCAGCGATTTTCTGAGCGCGTTCATCAAGCGCCTTCATCATTGGCGGCCATATGAACTTCATGGTGAAACCAGCCAGGATGAAGAAAACGATAAACTGAACAATAAATGTTGAATTCAAATTCATAATAATTCCTTATCGAGTAGTTCTATCCGCAAACAGCATTTGCGGCAAAGGAAAAAATTATTTGGCGAAGTAGAACATCATTGCAATACCAACACCGATCAGGAACGCAGCATCAATCAGACCAGCCAACAGGAACATTTTAGTTTGCAGCTGATTCATCAGTTCTGGTTGACGTGCAGACGCTTCCAGATATTTACCACCCATCAAACCAATACCCAGACAAGCACCGATAGCGCCCAAACCAATGATCAAACCACAAGCCAATACTACGAAAGAGAAGTCAGTCATGACAGTTCCTTAAAAGTTAAAATACAAAAAAATAAAATTACAAAATTAAAACAGATACACATTACAGAGTATGCCGGTACCGGCATGCTGCGAAATTAGTGGCCTTCGTGGGCCTGTCCGATGTAGACCAGAGTCAGCATCATGAAAATAAACGCCTGCAGAAACACAATCAAAATATGGAAGATTGCCCAGATTGAGCCGGCCAGAATTTGACCGACAATACCAAAGGTGGTCATTGTTGCACCAAGCAGGGCGATTAACAGAAAGATCAGTTCACCGGCAAACATGTTTCCGAACAACCGCATGGCCAGTGATACCGTTTTGGCTGCGAACTCGATCAGGTTCAGCAACAGATTGAACGGCGCAAACCAGATACCGAACGGCGCTGCAAATAATTCGTGTACGAAACCGCCAAAACCTTTAATTTTTACGTTGTAGTAAATCATCAGAACAAAGACGCCTAAAGCCAGACCCATCGTGCCGTTAAGGTCGGCCGTCGGTACAACACGATGATGTTCAATCACGTTTTCCAATCCCAGGAAATGAAATAACTGGGAAAATAAATCGACCGGTAAAAAATCCAGCGCATTCATCAATGCAACCCAGACAAAAATCGTCAGCGCCAACGGGGCAATAAAGGTGCGATTGCCGTGAATCATGTTTTTAGATTGTTCTTCCACCATTTCAACCAGCATTTCTATTGCAGACTGAAACCTGCCAGGCACGCCAGACGTTGCACGCTGGGCGGCGTAATACAAAAATGCACAGCCAAGAATACCGGTCAGGATGGACCAGAATATCGTGTCGATATTCAGGATCGACATGTCGACAATACCTGCCTGATGGCTGGTGGAAAAATGTCCGAGATGGTGCTTGATATATTCGGACGCGGTAGGTGCTTCTGGTGCGAAGACGAGATGGCTCATAGGATTAGTTTCTAAATAATAGGATAAAGTAACTTTTTAACACCACAATAAAGCCGGCCAGGAACGCAAGCCAATGCACTTCGTGGTACAACTTGGCCACCGCAGCCAATAAAGCGATGGTCGTCAATATTTTTAAAAATTCACCAGTAAAGAAGGTAAATGGATTGGCGCCCTGTGGTCTGCGCGTTCCTGCATATAACCGCAGAGCGAACAGCGCATTGGGTAAGGCGCAGCATAATCCACCTAACAGGGCTGAGATTCCCGCTGCCTGGCCGCTGACTAATGTCGCGATGATGGCAAGAAGGCACGTCGCGCAAAACTGAACCATTACTATGCGCGCCATTTGTCTCTCTCTTTACCTGTCCTGATCCGGTGACAATGTTTTAAGTCACTCTGCTTTTTAATCAATGCGGTTTTGATACACACCACGCCTCTTGGAACTGCCGGACGGTTATAACTTCCATATGTATCTTACTAATCGCCTGTGTATCTTATTATTTCTGGCAGTCCAACCAAAACCCGAGGATTATACGTGTTGGAGCTCCCGGGCGTCAAATCCTGTGCTGCAAAAATTCATCAATTAAGATGAATTTTTATGTGTTTATTTCATCAAATTACAAATTAAATGTTTAATCACGCGATTTAGTGTGACTAAAATTTGCTCAACAGGGTATAAATTCAATCAGATCATCGGCACTGAGGTGTCGCCTGACATAACTACGAACAGGCGCGCAGTTTGCTGAGGATACCGTCGAGACTGTCCAGACTGGCGAAATCAACAACGACCTGGCCCCGCCCTTTACTCCCCATCTTTAACTGTACCTGTGTGGCCAGCAGATCGGACAGCTCTTCCTCAAGACGGGTAATGTCACGTGATTTTTCATTGGTTTTGACAGGCTGGTCTGCGCTGTTTTTTTCTGTACGGGCTACCAGCTTTTCAGTTTCACGCACCGAAAGCCGTTTTGCCACCACCTGATTGGCGAGCTGGATCTGTGTTGCAGCATCGACAGCCAGTAATGCCCTGGCATGTCCCATGTCGATGTCACCCGCCATTAACATGGTCTGAACTGATCTGGCCAGATTTAACAGACGCAATAAATTGGAAACCGCGCTGCGGGAACGTCCGACGGCACCGGCAGCCTGTTCGTGGGTAAAGCTGAAATCATTGATCAGACGCTGAATGCCTTGCGCTTCTTCAAGCGGGTTCAGATCTTCGCGCTGGATGTTTTCAATTAATGCCATGGCCGCGGCGGCCTGATCATCGACATCTTTAACCAGCACCGGCACGTCAGTCAGTCCGGCCAGTTTAGAGGCGCGGTAACGTCGCTCTCCGGCGATGATTTCATATTTGACTATGCTGCCGTCCTGAGCAGCTATCGGTCGCACCAGTATTGGCTGCATCACGCCCTGTGTTTTGATTGACGCAGCCAGCTCGGCGAGCGCGCCTTCATCCATCCTTGTGCGGGGCTGATATTTGCCCGCCTGCATGACGTCCAGAGAAAGAACATTGGGAAAGCCGGGCAGATTGGGCACGGCTTCCGCAAACGCCTCTGAGCCGCCTAATAAGGCGTCTAATCCCATGCCCAAACCTTTTAATTTTTTTGTTGCCATGATTCTTGATTCCTGAGTTATTTTTGCGTTATTGCTTTACTGGCTGATCAAGCAGCCTGATCCGCTCTACCATTTCGGCAGCAAATGCCATGTAGGCAATCGCGCCTTTTGAGCTGGGGTCAAACGTGACGCCGGGCATGCCATATGAGGGCGCCTCAGCGAGACGGATATTGCGTGGAATCACCGTTTTGAAGACCTTGTCTCCAAAATGTTGTTCCAGTTGGTCTGAAACCTGTTGGGACAGCGTCATGCGGGGATCAAACATAACCCGCAACAGACCAACGATTTCGAGATCGTTGTTGAGATTTTTATGTACTTTTTTGATGGTATTGGCTAAATCTGAGAGACCCTCCAGCGCATAATACTCGCACTGCATCGGAATGATCACGCCATGCGCCGAACACAACCCGTTCAGTGTCAGCATGGACAGCGCCGGCGGACAATCGATCAGGATGAAATCGTATTCACTGTCGATTATCTTCAGCGCCACACGCAGGCGGTTTTCGCGATTTTCCAGTTCCACCATTTCCACTTCGGCGCCGGCCAGTTCACGGTTTGCAGGGAGAACATCATAGTTACCGGTTTCAGATTTTTGTCGTACTGTCTGGACGTCAGACAGTCCCAGTAAAACCTGATAAATAGTTGCCGTCAGTTTGGATTTGTTAATCCCCGAACCCATCGTCGCATTTCCCTGCGGATCAAGATCAACCAACAGGACGCGCTGATTAATCTGAGCCAGACTGGCGGCCAGGTTGACAGTCGTGGTTGTTTTACCAACGCCACCTTTTTGATTCGCAATGCAGAAAATTTTAGCCATAGTTCTTTCGGGTCGAGATAAATACTGATACTGTTTTGAAAATTATTGTTCTATCCACAACAAATGACGTTGTGCGTCCAGGCCTGGTACGATTAACGCCTGCACTTTGGTAATCACCCACCCTTTTGGCAAAACAGCGATTTCATGTTCCGGCAACTGGCCTTTGAGCGCTATCATCTGCCCTCCCCGGGCCAATAAATGCCCTGCCCAGTTTACAAAATTCGCCAGTTCGGAAAATGCCCGCGATGTAATTACATCGAAGGGTTCCAGATCCTGCAGCTGCTCGACCCGCCCGGTATAAACAGTGACGTTAGTCAGACCGAGCTGCGCTTTGACCTGTTTTAAAAATGCAGTTTTTTTATTGACAGTGTCAATCAGTGCCACTTTCGCGGAGGGATAAACGATTGCCAGGACAATTCCCGGTAGCCCACCTCCTGAGCCCACATCCAGTATATTTTTAGCGTGCTCAAAGGCAAACACCGCTGACAGGCTGTCCAGCAGGTGTTGTCTGACCATATCGGGAGGGTTTCGGACCGAGGTAAGATTGTAAACGCCATTCCACTTAATAAGCAGATCCAGATAGGACATTAACTGATTATATTGATCTGGATTCAGGTTTAGTTGCAGCGCAGCGACTCCCTCTTCAAGCAGTTGTCTGATTTGTGCCTGGTTGCCTGAAATTGCCATGTCTAGTTATCCCCATCTGCCGTTATCGCTGTTTGGGAGAAATCTTTATAGCCCCGTTTTTTCAAATGTACCAGCAACAATGAAATGGCGGCTGGTGTAATGCCGGATACCCGACTGCACTGACCCAATGTTTCCGGCTTTTGTTTGTTCAGCTTCTGTTTGACTTCTATGGACAGGCCCGAGACCTCCAGATAGTCAAAATCTTGTGGCATGAGCAAATTATCGAAATGGGCATGGCGTTGCACTTCCTTAGCCTGCCTGTCTATATAGCCGGCGTATTTCACGTGGATTTCAACCTGCTCGCGCACGATATCCTCTGCCACACCAGGACCGGCCACTTCCTGGCCATCGATCCCACGCAGTGTCATCAATGCCTGATAATTAACCTGCGGACGTTTCAACAAATCTGCCAGCGAATATTCACGTTCCAGCGCTTTCCCGACAACGCGTTCTGCTTCCGCATCGGCAATAAGTCGCGGATTGACCCAGGTGGATTTCAATCTTTCCAGTTCCCGCGCAACCGATTCACGCTTGGTTTCAAACGCTATCCATTGCGCATCACTGACACAACCAAGTTTTCGGCCGACTTCAGTCAATCGCATATCAGCATTATCTTCACGCAGACTGAGCCTGAATTCTGCCCGGCTGGTGAACATTCGATACGGTTCGAGCACGCCCTTCGTTACCAGGTCATCTACCAGGACGCCAAGATACGCCTGCGAACGACTCGGTATCCAGGCTTCTTTTTGCTGTGTATAAAGTGCCGCATTAAGCCCGGCCAGCATTCCCTGGGCAGCAGCCTCTTCGTAGCCGGTAGTTCCATTAATTTGTCCGGCAAAGAACAGACCTTGAATCTGTCGCGTTTCCAGACTGGATTTCAATCCTCTTGGATCAAAATAATCATATTCGATTGCGTAGCCCGGCCTTAATATATAAGCGTTTTCCAGACCTTTCATTGATCTGACCAAGGCCAGCTGCACGTCAAATGGCAGACTGGTCGAAATTCCGTTAGGGTAAAACTCATTGGTAGTGAGCCCTTCCGGTTCCAGAAATATTTGATGTGAATCCTTGCCGGAAAAACGATGAATTTTGTCTTCAATGGAAGGACAGTATCTCGGACCTACGCCTTCAATTACTCCGGTGTACATTGGACTGCGATCAAGGCCCGCACGGATGATATTGTGCGTTTGTTCGTTAGTATGAGTAATCCAGCAAGGAACCTGGCGCGGATGCATCGCGGCATTTCCCATTACTGAAAATACCGGAACCGGATCGAGATCACCCGGCTGTTCAGACATTGCTGAAAAGTCGATGCTGCGTCCATCAATTCTTGGAGGTGTACCGGTTTTTAATCGACCCTGTGGTAAAGACAGTTCTTTTAGTCTTGCCGACAGCGACAGTGCAGGCGGATCCCCTGCCCGTCCCGCCGCATACTGATTTAATCCAACGTGAATTTTCCCATCGAGGAAAGTGCCCGCAGTTAAAACAACAGCATGCGATTTGAATTTAATGCCAACCTGGGTAACTGCACCGGTTACTTTTTCACCTTCAACCAACAAATCGTCTACTGCCTGCTGAAATATCCAAAGATTGGGCTGATTCTCCAGACGGTTGCGTATCGCCTGTTTGTATAAAATCCTGTCGGCCTGTGCCCGGGTGGCGCGCACGGCAGGACCCTTTGAAGAGTTCAGAATTCGAAATTGAATACCGGCTTCGTCGGTAGCGATTGCCATTGCGCCACCCATGGCATCCACTTCTTTTACCAGATGCCCTTTTCCGATTCCTCCGATTGAAGGATTACACGACATTTGACCCAGCGTTTCAATATTATGTGTCAGCAATAAAGTGGACTGTCCCATACGCGCTGAAGCCAACGCTGCTTCTGTTCCAGCATGACCTCCACCAACAACTATTACATCAAATACTTTTGGATAAAACATACCAACCTCAATCATTCAAGAGTCGAGATTATAAATCCTTTTCTACTATTCACCTTATTCAATACAAAAAAGGTTTCACGTGAAACATAATAGTTATTCAATAAATTTGGATTTTGTTCCACGTGGAACAATCATAAGCAAGACACCAGCCATAGAAAGTCTATATGGTTAATATCACTCCCATACATAAATTAATTTACAAACAGAAACGCCATTATTTTTTAACGGCAAACAACTTTTTATGATCGAAGCAGCCAGTTAGAAGACGACCATCAATGCTGCTAAAGTCAAAACAATATCAACGTCGAAATATTGCAGGCCACATTGTTATCATTGAACCTACAGACGTTCACAGGAAACAGAATATCCAAGCCAGAAACCGTCCCTTATATAAAATAAATCTTTCTAAAATACCAGAAAGATTGGGGATAACTCTTGGGATAACCTTGGAACAGTTTGTGGGAAATAACGATCCGAAAAAATTTTTCAATGAAATTAACTTGATCAGACGTGGCAAAGGACTTGTGGATAACTGTATTGGATAAGGACTTATAAATTGTGTAAATCTTCCTCCCTTTAAAAATTCTAAAAGTTATCCAAAATTTGCACGGATAAACCCATTAGCCATTTAATGTATTTATAAACGTTCTAAGTAATTGAATTTAAGAAATAAAATCAGGTTATCCACAAAATTTCACTCGTTTACTATTACTACTATTTAGATATATATACTTACTATATAAAACAATGAAACAAAAAAACCCCTTCGGGCTTTCTTTATTCATTGCCAAACCAAACCCAAAATTCATTCAAACAATACTTGCCTCGTAAAAGTGAAACATCTAACTTTTCAAAGACATTAAACTCGCATTTCCACCACTCGCAGTTGTATTGATACAGACGACACGTTCAGCCAATAGCCTCCACAGAGGCACCAGGGCGTTTTCGTCCGTAACTATAACGGGGCTTATCTGTTCATTCTTAAACGCAATAAGGGGGCTTAAAACGACTCTCAACGTATTTTCAACCAAAGCGATTTGAAATTGAATTTGATCAGCTTCAAATAATTGAATGACTGCCTTGATACTTTCAGGAAAAGAGACGGGAATCAGTTTAAATGTTGCCTCAGACATGGCCGGAATGTTATCTGTCGCTAATATCGCCGCTAACTGATTCAATAAACACTGACCGCTGGTTGCCGCACAGAAAATTACACCGCGCGGTGCAAACGAAAGCGTATTTGTTTCACCAGTCGGACCAGGCAACACCAACGTCATTTTCCTGGGTGAAGTCAATACATATTGTTCGGCAACCAGAGTCAGCTTTTCATAACCTTGGACTTTTAACCAGACCAGTAATACGTTCAATAAATCGGAGGATTTACGTTCAAAAACGGTATGACCGATAATTTCCTCATCACTGCTCCGCTGCAGACGCTTCAAATACAACGGACCACCGGCCTTCGGTCCGGTGCCCGATTTACCCTCCCCGCCAAATGGCTGAACTCCAACGACGGCACCGACAATATTTCGATTTACGTATATATTGCCCACATGTGCATGATCAATAACATATTGAATTGTTTCGTCTATCCTGGAATGCACACCTAAAGTTAATCCATAACCACTGTTATTAATCTGATCAATCAGTTCCGGCAAATCATGACGCTGATAACGCAAAACATGTAAAACCGGACCAAAGACTTCCTGCTTTAATTCTGACAGATGGGCTATTTCAATTACAGTCGGGGCAACAAAATGACCACTCCTGGTTAAATTCGACAGTGGAACCTGATAAATTGACCTGGCTTCCAGACGCATCGAATTAATATGAGCCAAGAGCTTATTTTTTGCTTCAAGATTAATGACCGGGCCAATATCGACATGAAAACGATCCGGATATCCTATGCACAATTCGTTCATGGCACCGTATAACATCTGCATGGTTTTATCATAAATATCATCCTGCAGACACAGAACACGCAATGCAGAGCAGCGCTGACCGGCACTGTCAAAAGCTGAATTCAATACATCCTGAACAACCTGTTGCGGCAAGGCACTGCTGTCAACGATCAAGGCATTCTGACCACCTGTTTCAGCAATAAATGCCAGATCGCGTTTCTCACCCGCTGCCCGATTACCTAAGGTCTGACTGATAAGCTGTGCGACTTCCGTTGAGCCGGTAAATACGACGCCATCAACCCGCGCATCACCAACCAGCCTGGCACCAACAGATTCACCTTTACCAGGCAAAAGTTGCAGCGCCGTTGTAGGGATTCCCGCCTTGTGTAAAAGCTGAACTGCGCGGAAAGCGATCAGTGGCGTTTGTTCAGCCGGTTTTGCCAATACTACGTTGCCTGCGGCCAGTGCAGCACTGACTTCCCCAACAAAAATAGCCAGAGGAAAATTCCACGGACTGATACAGACAACTACACCCAATGGATCGGTCCAGTTGTTAGCGGAAATCTGAGCAGCGTAATATCGTAAAAAATCGACAGCCTCACGTACTTCAGCAAGTGCATTCTGAAAAGATTTTCCCGCTTCGCGAATGGCCAAAGCAATAAACTCTACACGGTGCGCTTCGAATAAATCGGCAGCCTTGTTCAAACATGCAATTCGCGTCTTGATTGAAGTACTGCCCCATTCACCGCGATGCGTTGCAGCCGCCTGCAATGCTATTTCTACATCGTGACTGTTAGCTTCAACAACGTGCCCGACAACGTCATCGAATGCCGCGGGGTTGCTAATAATATGACTTACCGTAGCGCTGGCAATACCATGCAAAAGTGGTTTGGCATGCCATTTTCTTGAGGAAAACGGTGTAATATCGGCTGCCAGTGAGCGCAGACTCTGTTCGTCTGAAAAATCTAATCCGGCAGAATTAATTCTGTCTTTGCCAAAAAGATTGACCGGTAATTTAATACTTTGCTGCGGAAGACCTGCCAAATTTTGCGCTACCGTAATCGGATTGATAACTAATGAATCCAGAGTAACGGATTCATCAACAACCTGATTTACAAAGGAGGAATTGGCCCCGTTTTCCAGTAAACGTCGAACTAAATAAGCGAGCAGCGTTTCGTGTGAACCAACCGGAGCATAAATCCGGCACGGGCGATTCAACCGGTCTGCACCAACCACCAGGTCATATAAGGATTCACCCATACCGTGCAGACATTGAAATTCATAATCTGTAATATTTTTTTCCCGCGCCCATGTATAAATAGTCGACAGTGTCAGTGCATTATGGGTAGCGAACTGCGCATAAATGACATCAGTTGCATTTAATAATTTTTGCGCACAGATCAGGTAAGAAACATCGGTATACACCTTACGCGTATAAACCGGATAACCGGTCATTCCGTCAACCTGGGCACGTTTGATTTCCGAATCCCAATAAGCACCTTTAACCAGTCGCACCATGAATTTGCGTTGACAACGCCGGGCCAGGTCAATCAGGTAATCAAGCACAAAAGGACTGCGTTTTTGATATGCCTGAACTACAACACCCAGCCCATCGTATTGAGCCAGATCGGGATCAAAGGCCAATGCTTCGATCAAATCCAGTGACAACTCCAAACGATCCGCTTCTTCAGCGTCAATATTAAAACCGATGTTATATTGTTTAGCCAATAACAATAAATTTTTCAAAGAAGGTAATAATTCCTTCATCACACGTTGATATTGATTACGGCTATATCGGGGATGTAATGCCGATAATTTGACTGAAATGCCGGGACCCTCTTTTATTCCCCTGCCTTCAGAGGCCTTACCGATGGCGTGTATCGCTGTTTCGTAAGAGGCATAATAGAAAGCAGCATCATCGGCTGTCAGCGCCGCCTCTCCCAACATGTCATACGAATAACGATAACCGCATCGTTCATTTTCCTTGCTGTTCCTGATTGCTTCACCAATCGTTTGACCGGTAACAAATTGATTGCCCAGCATACGCATTGCCAGATCAACTCCTTTTCGAATCAGAGGTTCACCACCCTTTGATATTAACTTGCCTATAGCAGAAGTCAGTCCTTGCTCACTATTAGTTGAAACGAGTTTTCCGGTGACCAGCAAGCCCCATGTTGCTGCATTAACAAACAGTGAAGGCGATTCACCCACGTGTTTGCGCCAGTCACCTTTACCAATTTTATCGGCAATTAGTCGATCTACAGTCTGATGATCCGGAATGCGCAGCAATGCTTCTGCAAGGCACATCAGAGCGATACCTTCTTCAGAGGAAAGTGAAAATTCATGCATCAATGCATCGACACCAGAAGCCCGGCTGCGCCGTTGCCGCACTTCCGTAACAAGATCTTTTGCCAATTCCTGTACCGGTGCATGATCAAATGGTGCCAACTGATCCAACAGATATTGCACGGCTTCGGTCTCATCACGCCGATACGCTTCAGTGACCGCGAGTCTTAATTGACCTGGCACGGGCAAAATCTCAGTTTGGAAATAGGAAAAAGGATGGGTCATAAGTTATTAGAATAAATTTGTTTAATTAATAACTGAAAATCTTTAAATTATTTTTATGACTGCTGAATCTTTTTTAATTATGAGAGGAATTAGTATCAGCCGGGAATGAAGATATCAGATGAATTGTAGTAACAATTGAGAATAAAAAATTATTTTCTAAAATCAACAATCCACTGAGTTTATAGGGGATTAGTAATGATTAATTCTGGAAATTAGCGTTGTTAGCAAAATAAAGTATTTTGTGAGAAAATTACGCCAAATTTAATTTATATATGAGATATTCTTATGCTCGACAAGATCAGTAAAAGAATTTTGGTCGAATTACAAAATGATGGCCGTATCAGCAACGTAGAATTAGCTACCCGGGTTAACCTGTCGCCGGCGGCGTGCCTGGAACGGGTGCGCAAGTTGCAGGAATCAGGCTATATCGTTGGTTATACCGCACAACTGAATCCGCAGATGCTCGATGTGGCGTTGTTGGTATTTATCGAAGTGGTACTGGACAGAACCACGCCAGATGTATTTGATGCATTTAAACGTGGAGTCCAGGCAATTCCGGAGGTGTTGGAATGCCACATGGTCGCTGGCGGATTTGACTATCTGGTTAAAGCGCGGGTAAAAGACATGAATGCCTATCGCGATTTTCTGGGTAAATCCCTGTTGCAACTCGGCGGTGTACGTGAAACCCATACCTACGCGGTAATGGAAGAAGTTAAAAATACTTCGCATTTACCAATCAAATAATTATTCCGATTAAATCAGAGCGTTTTGATGTTCAATTTGAGGATTGTCCGAATTCAGCGTTTTTTCAACCAGTTCAATTAAATTATTGCGTAACCATTTATGCGAAGGATTACGCGCATCCCGCTCGTGCCACAACATATCAACATTGACTGCCGGGGTATCTATCGGCAGTTCTCTCCAGATTAACTGACTTTCTATACCCGTTGACGAAATCAGATGCTGAGGTAACACAGTCAGCAAATCCGAATTTGCCACCACCCGTCCGGCGGTAAAGAACTGGTTGACGGTCAGTAAAATTCTGCGCTGTAAATTCATCGGCGCCAGAATTTCATCAATCAAACCATGCGGACGTCCGGAAAAACTGACCAGCAGGTGATGTGCCTCACAATAGGTCTTCAGTGTCAGCGGCTGGTCCGCCAGAGGATGATTTTTACGCATGACGCATACATACCGCCCCGTGTACAGACTGTTGTGCCGTATCGGACTGTTAGAAGCACTCTGACCACCGGCCAGCTGAGAAACAACGCCCGGGAAAAACCCGACGGCAATATCAATATCACCATGCAACAACATCGTACGCGGGTCTCTGGTAACCAATGGCACCATACGAGCATTAATGCCGGGTGCGCTGCGTTCAATTTCACGAATCAGATGCGGCATCCAGTACGCTGCCGTTGAATCCGCCATCGCCATACGGAACGAAGCAGTAAAACTGGCCGGATCAATTGTTGCCGGGGCGATGGCGCCTTCCAGTTTGTTTAAGGCTTCTCGTATCGGCGGCCAGATGCTCTCTGCTCTGGGTGTTGGCTTTACACCATGCGCTGTGCGAATCAGCAATTCATCGTTGAAAGCGTGCCGCAAACGTTTCAGTGCATTCGAAACTGCTGGTTGTGTCATTGCCAGTTTATCTGCGGCGCGGGTCAGATTCTGTTCAATCATTACCGTATCAAAAATACGCAGCAGATTTAAATCCAGGGTCAAAAAATTCATGTTTGTCTTCAAGTATGCAAGGCGAGTTATTTACAAATAATATAAGACTTTTGGAATAAATTAGTTAATCTTGGGAAAATAAATTATGCAACATGGTGTAAATACGTACAGCAATGATAATGACCATCTCATTCGTAGTGGTACAGCAAGGCTGCATCAGTGTTTCAGCCCAGAAAGAGGCTGATAACGGCATGGAATATGGCTTGTTCAGGTGCTCGCCCGCAGTTGTTATGCACAAAATTCCCTGAGATATACATAACCTTAAACATATAAACCAATAGATTAATAAAAATATATAACCAATTGTTTTAAAACGATTATTTCATAATTTACTCTTAAACATTATATAAATAACAATGTTTAATTAACTATCTCAACTCCACCAAACCAAATTCTATTCACAAAGTTATCCACAGATCGGATACCCCCGGAAAACAGGTATGACCAAAATCAGAGTATCTTCATTTGAAAGTAAAAAGCCGCCAAACTAGGCGATAATATTGGTCTGAATAAATCGCATCCCGGAAAGATTTTATGTCATTCACAGACACACCATTACAAAACGATACGTTTTTGCGCGCGTTGAATCGTCAGCCAACGGAATACACACCAGTCTGGCTGATGAGGCAGGCGGGACGTTATCTGCCGGAATACCGGGAGCTGCGCAAGAAAGCCGGATCTTTCATGGGTTTGGCAAAAAATCCGGATTTTGCTACAGAAGTAACAATTCAGCCTTTAGATCGTTTCAAATTAGATGCCGCCATCCTTTTTTCAGATATTCTGACCGTTCCGGACGCCATGGGCCTGGGCCTGTATTTTGAAGACGGTGAAGGTCCCAAATTCGAACGGACTTTGCGCGACGAGTCAGATGTGCAAAAGCTCCAGGTTCCCGACATGAATACCTTGAAATATGTATTCGATGCAGTCAGCCAGATCCGCAGAACACTCAACGGTCGGGTGCCGTTAATCGGTTTTTCCGGCAGTCCCTGGACGCTTGCCTGCTATATGGTCAAAGGCGGCGGCTCAAAAGATTACAGGACAGTTAAAACCATGTTGTACAACCGTCCGGACCTGATGCACCACATTCTGAAAATCAATGCACAGGCCGTGGCCAATTATTTGAATGAACAGATTGATGCAGGCGCCCAGGCGGTCATGATTTTCGATTCATGGGGCGGCGTGCTGGCCGACGGGGCCTACCAGGCGTTCTCACTGGCTTATATGCAGGACGTAGTACGTCAGCTCAAAAGAGAGAAAAACGGCGTCAGAATTCCATGTATCGTGTTCACCAAGGGTGGCGGGCTGTGGCTGGATCAAATTGCCGATATCGGCGCCGATGCGGTTGGCCTGGACTGGACCGTCAATCTGGGAAAGGCCA
>Ga0364920_10297_pt1 | contig 13870 bp, 8 predicted proteins | sample SorcelJu500001C8_FD_206961 | JGI IMG/M metagenome (GOLD analysis project Ga0364920, IMG submission 206961) | Enriched cells from Trout Bog Lake Hypolimnion, Wisconsin, USA - BchlTB.June20.5000.01.C8 | ecosystem: Environmental > Aquatic > Freshwater > Lake > Hypolimnion/Profundal zone | place: USA...
AGCAGGTCACCCTTCGCATAGGCGCCTCCCAAAGGCTGATACGCCTGCGCGGAAGTGACTGCCGCCAAAATCCCGCAAGCGGCAAACGGGCCAAGAAATAGTTTCGATTTAAACATAAGGGTTCATTGCATTTTTATTTTATTCTATTTGAATACAACCGCAGCCATCATAGTGGCTGTGCTTGTTTTGGCAACTCAAAAAAACTCTGAATAATGTTGCGTGTTTGTAACCTTAGCCATCTGTTTGTAACATTAGCCAGTTGTTTGTAACATTAGCCAGTTGTTTGTAACATTAGCCAGTTGTTTGTAACATTAGCCAGTTGTTTGTAACCTTTGGCTGGCACTTTTAGGGTGGCTCTCCGCAGGGAAATGTGTCAAATTAACGATTATTATGAAAACGGTTGCGTTGAAAACAACGCGCAAGTCTTCAACTTCATCCGCCTTGGGTCTGGCCCTGCTGCTAATGTTGCCAGGCACGTTGCCGGCCGACGAATTCACTCTGGACACCGCCCGGACTGCGGCTGCCGCAGGCGATCCCAAGGCGGAGTACTTTCTGGGCAAACAGTACGCCCAGGGAAAGGGCGTGCCGCAGGATTATGCCAAGGCAGCGGAATATCTCCGCCAGGCGGCCGAACAGGGGTCGGCTTTCGCACAAAATGATTTGGGGGCGTTTTACGCCAAGGGGCTCGGGGTGAAACAAGACGATCAGGAAGCAGTTCACTGGTATCGTCGTGCCGCCGACCACGGAGATCCGCTGGCTCAATACAGCCTGGGGCATGATTACGCCCTCGGCCGCGGTCTCTCCAAGGACATGTCGGAGGCGTTGAAATGGTATGAGAAAGCTGCCGCGCAAAACCAGCCTGATGCGCTGGTGGCCGTGGGCGACATTTATTTCTTTGGAGACCAAGGCATCGCGCTGAATTATCAGGCGGCTCAACAATACTACAGCAATGCCGTGGTCCAAGGCCGGCTGGATTGTCTTAATAATTTAGGCTTGACCTATCAGGGAGGGGGAATCAACACGAACCCGGCGCTGGCGGTGAAGTGCTTTCGGGACGCGGTGGTGCGGGGTGACGGTCGGGCCATGCTGAACCTGGGCCGGATGTATGAGTCCGGAACAGGCGTGGACAAGGATCCGGTGGAAGCGTATAAGTGGTTTACTTTGGCTTTACGACGTGGAGTCTTGGTGGCCAAGCATTACCAGGAGGAATTGCGCGGCGCGAGCCCGCTGGTAAAAACACATCTTACGCCCGAGCAAATCGCGGAAAGCACGCGGCGGGCCAACGATTACGCGCAAGTCGCGGCGAAGGCACCGGCGCCCGAAGACGGGGCAGCCGCGCCGGAAAAGCCGGCGGCGCCATGAACTGTAGTGGCGCGGGAAGCCATCCGGTTGCAACCCGCCAAAGCATCGCCCATAGCGGCTGGGTGCCGCCTTTGGCAAGAAGGGAATGGTGGACGAGGCCATTGTTCAATTGCGGGAAGCGGCGCGCTTGCAGGGCGATGACCCGTTCACCCCTTATAATCTAGCGAGGCGGAGCCTCAGACCAAAACCATTTCAACCATGAATGGAACGCGGGACGATCCTGGCTGCCGAAAGCCAAAAACCACGAAGCTGTAACCACATGGAACGCAAGGAACACAAAAGAGCTCTCGTGGGACTACGGCTGCACCGCCGCCTGCTGGACCCGTAGCACCGCCAGTTCGTACTGCATATAAGCCTTGCCGCCAAGCTGTCCCCGGGCCACATCGTCCATTTTCTTCTGTGCTTGCTGCCATCGCTTCACATAGTTCGGGTCGGCGGTATCCTGGTTGGTCCCGCCGATGGCATCAAGAAACTGGAGCCGAACCTGTTCCACGGCTTTCATTTGGTCATCGTTGAATCCCAATGCGGTCAAATCTACCGGTTGTAACACCACCGGATACTTAGCATCTGCCACCGGTTGGCTATCGCTCTTGCCCGGGTCGGCCGCCGCGGAACCACCTTCGGCAAGGCTGGCATCCCCAATTAAAATGGCGACCAATTGTTGCTCCGCCGCCGTGGACCACGCACCGGTTCCCTGGCCATCCAAGTTCAATTCCTGACGTTTTCGGGAGAATGCCCGGTCCGCATCACCCCAAGCGATGTCTCGCACGGTGGTCTCGGGGCAGCCGGCGGCACGTAGGCGGGCCACATAGAGCCGGTAATCATTGGTGCTGAACAACTGGCTCCATTGAAATGGCGACGCCTTTTCTGTGATCGCCGGCGGCGTGGCGGTCGTGGTGGCGGCGGCAAGCAGCGGTGGGGTAGGCACGCTGGCCTTGGGCGCGGCTCCCATTTTGATTAGCAGGGTGCCGGCCAAAATCAGGTTCAGCAGGATTGAAATCTTCGGGATCGACTTCATAAAATTTCCGGCTCACAATGTGGCGGGCAGGCACCTTGCCTGCCTTGGCCGGCGCAATTCAGTTCAACCAAGGAGCCCTGCGTCAGCGCCGCGCGGCGATTGGATACAGATAACCACAGATGCGTGTTTTTCGGGTGGCAGGATGACGCCTACTACTTCCGGCCTGGATGCCTGATCCTGCGCTACAGCGGCAAAAAAACCGGCGTGGACCTTCGCCCACGCCGGCCTGTAATTATCCAATTGACTCCATGCTTTCAGGCTCTCAACTATCAGTTGTGAGTCGCATCAGCCGCCGAGGTTTGCTTCACAGCGACCATGGACGTCAAGCTAAGCTCGTGGTTGCCGTCCAGGTTGCCCTTGATTCCAACGCTGCTCGTGGTGCCGTCGGGTCCCTTGAGAATGTTGAAGAGCGTCGCACCCGCAGAACTCAGGTTGTGCGCGGACTCGAACAGCCATTCATTTCCCCAGAAGGAATAAGTGCCATTTTCAATGTTTTGGGGGGTCTCGGCGACGCCGTTATAGGTCAGTTGCACCGCTTCGCCAGCCGGAGCAACGGGCACACCTTGAATTCCCAGAGCCACGTCAGCATCGTAGAGGCCGAGGTAAGCAATGGCATACCAGCCGGTTCCACCCGCGATAGTATCTGCAGCCGTGGCGCTGCCAGTGATAGTCATGGAGGTGGCCAGAGTACCGCCGCTGTTTTGACCTTCAACGCCCTTACCCTTGCCGGACAACGGAGCAGACTGGGTGGCAACGCCAGCGGTGCTGGTGATCTCAATTTGGGTGGGATCATTGACCAAACCGAATTGTGTGTCTAACATAGTGTTGACAAACGTTCCGGACAAGTTGTCACGGCCCGCGATATAGACGTACTTCGTATCCGCCGGATTGCCAGTGAACAGGGCCAACGGGGTGCCGCCAGTCAAGGCAACGCGCAGAGCCGGATCAGTGACGTTGGTCAAGCGTGACCAATCAGCCGGAGCGCCACTGCCGCCGGTAGGCACTTGCGCATTCTTGACGTAAACAAACGGAACGATGCCGACTTCGTAGGCATTAAGAACCGGGGATTGTTCCAAAGCAACGCTCTGGTCGGTATCCGCCAAGGCGAGATCCACCGTGTGAGAATCAGTCGTGGCCGGAGTAGTGGTGAAATTACCAGCAGCGATACTGTCTGCCATGAACGATTCCTTGCCAGCATTAGCGTTAGCGGTCAAGTCTTGAATGCCCGCTTCGGAGCCGGACCAAGCGCACTTGATAATGTACGGCTGTCCACTGATGTTGCCGGAGAAGTTCATATAACCGGCGGTATGCGGGTCAAGCGAACCAACCGTCGAGCACTTGTAGGCGGCCACCGTGGGGGCGGCATCGAAAACGCTCGTGTTGAGCGTGTTATAGGTGGCCGGACGAAATGCCGTCGAGCCGGTGATGTAAACGTAATTGGTGGCGCTGGCCACGCTGACCATGGAGATGAGACCCAATGCCGCCAAGGCTTGAGTATATTTGTTTAGTTTCATATTGTACTGTTTGTTGTGTTTTGTTGGTTGTGTTTTGCTACCAAGGGATCAAGCCTGCTTGCGGCTGAATTGGTTGCGGAGGGAAATGATCACCAGGCCGGCCGCCACGAACATGCCGTAGGTGGCGGGTTCCGGAACGGCACTGACAACTAAGTCGCCATTGGACTCAAGCGTGAACGTGTCCAGGAGAGTAGGGGCTGTGCCGCCTTGCGCAACCGAGTAGAAATCCAAGGTGGCTTCGCCAACCTGGCCATTGGGATTACCATAGTTGTTCTTGTAGGTGGCCGTGCCGCCGCCAACGGTTTCACCATACCAACTGGTCGTGCCGGAAGCCGTATACGTAGGGGTCGCGGAGCTCGATGATCCCAAATATGTGTTACCAATACCATCAACAGGAGTTTTCACCCCATTGAACGCGCTCAAGCCGGCAAGAGTGGTCGGCAGAACGGAACCAGTACGGGTCGTATAGGCCGTGTTCGGAGCGCTCCCAGAGACACCGATGACGCCGAATTGCGCGCTGCTTAGCGAGCCGCTTAAATTTGCAGGAAGCAGGCTGGACAGATTCCAGTATTGGCCGCTGGCCAGCGTGGATTCCGAGCCGAGGTTCACGATCAGGTCTTGGCCGGAGGCGGTGGTGAAACCGGCGATTAGGTCGCCCTGAACATAGGTGGAAGCCAAGGACTCCAGCGTCGTTTGTGCTTGGGCGGAAGCCACCGCCGCGAGCGCGAGGCTCACGATGGCCGCACCCTTGACGGTGTTTTTCAAGGTGTTTTTCATTTGTCTAAGTTATGTTTTCTTATTGGTTTGCTGTTCACCGAACCACATTCGTGTTTCAGTGCCGCCTACCTTAACCGAAACTGGAAACAAAAACTTCATGTTGGAGGACATGCGACGCTTGTTTTGCGGCTTGGCAAAACAGTGTGTAACATGCTATCCCGCAACAGTTTACACAATAACCAGGCTCCGCGGCGGGTGCGAAACGCCCATTTGAAACCAGAACGTAACACAAGCCGGATGCCAAATTGGACAATTTTGTACGGGAATGGGCAGAGGGGCGGACCCGCCGTCGCCAAGGCTACGGCGGGCAGGGGGCAGAGGTCGGGGGTCGGAGATCAGAGATCAGAGGACGGACCGGCCGTCGCCTGGCTATGGCGGACGGGATGGCGGGCAGGAGGCGGAGCAAAAATCCGAAGGCCGAGATCCGAATTCCGAGAACCGAAAGAAGTCCGAACCCGAAAACCGAGGGGGAATCAACCGCGGATGGCACGGATGACACGGATGGAGAAAAAAGGACAATTTAACCGCGGAATACGGGAACTGCGGAAGCCCAAGGCAACGCCTTGGGGACGCACCCACCCAACGCCTCGCCCTGAAGGGACAAAAAAACCGTCATGCTTGATTCTGTGATGCCTCTTCAGGGCCTGAAATCATTTGGGCGGTTTTACCCAGGGCGTTGCCCTGGGCTGTCATCTTCCGGGCTTTCAGCCCGCGCTCATTTTGGTTTGCCCGTCGTCCTCCGTCCTCTGCTATCTTCCATCTTCTCTCTGCTTTCCGTTGCTTGTCGCCAGATTGTAACGTGCGAAGCTGGGGCGGTTGCTTCATGCTGAAAGCCGCCGTTGAACAACCAAGCAACAAAGACGCACAGGGCGGACGACCAAGCCGTTTTTCTCTTTACCTCCGGTATGGGACGGACGGGACCTGGAGGACAAATTGTTCAATTCTTGCGGTGCTGGCGGCAGCAGGCAGGCCATTGAGCACAAGCCATTATGAGGCAAAGTTTTATATTTATATGATAATTAATCGCCATTCTGGTTCACGCTACACCAGTTCGCGTCCGATTGGTACCGGTACCGTTCTCCGTCCTGCGCCCGCCGTCCTCCGGCCTCTGCCCTCCGTCCCCTGCCCACTTCCAGCTTCGCTCTTCCATCTTCTTTTTTCTGTCTTGGCGTTCGCTCTCTTGGCGGTCCTAGCCCCGGCCAGCGCGGGCAACCAGGTGGTGGCTTGGGGTGCCGGCACTGTGGCGGATCCGGACAATTTGCATGATTTCGGCCAGTCAGACGTCCCGGCCGGACTGACGAATGCCGTGCAAGTGGTGGGAGGTGGGCGGCACAGTTTGGCGTTGCTGGCCAACGGCACCCTTAAAGGATGGGGCGATGATTCCCTCTTGGAGCTGAATTTCTCCCCGGCCGGAGTCAGCAATTACGTGGCCGTCGCTTGCGGGCTGCAACACAGCCTGGCACTGCGGGCCAATGGCACGGTGGCGGCGACGGCGGGTGACAACAGCTTCGGGCAGATCAGCGTGCCGGCGGGTTTGAGCAATGTAGTGGCCATTGCCTGTGGATTTTATCATGGTCTGGCGCTCAAATCGGACGGCACGGTGGTGGCTTGGGGCGGAAACAATTTTGATGGCGTCCAGATCAATTATGGCCAGGGGGCCGTTCCGCCGGGTCTGAGCAACGTGGTGGCCATTGCCGCCGGCAGCTACCACAATTTGGTGCTGAAATCGGACGGCACGTTGCTGGCCTGGGGACTCAACAACAGTGGCCAAACCAATATTCCCGCCGGCTTGAGCAACGTCGTGGCGGTGGCGGCGGGGGCGGAACATAATGTAGTGGTCAAAGCTGATGGCACGCTACAGGCGTGGGGTGCGGATGAGTACGGCCAACTGGACGGGGCCGCCGGTTTGTCCAATGTGGTGGCGCTGGCTGCCGGCGGTTGGCACACGCTGGCCCTCAAGAAGGATGGCACCGTGGTCGCTTGGGGCGCCGGCAGCGGCACCAATCCTAATCTTGATTATGGACAAAGCACCGTTCCATCCGGCCTGACCAATGTGGTGCAGGTGGCGGCCGGCGGTTGGGACAGCCTGGCCTTGGTCGGCAGCGGTCCCCCCAAGGTCAAGGTCCCGCTGACGGTGGCGGGCTGGGGCACGAACGGTTTGGTCGCCCAGTTGCCCACCCGTAATGGCCGGGTGTACCGGCTGGAATACAACACCGCCATTGCGCCGACCAATCATGCTTCTACTTGGACCACCTTCCCGCTCCAAGCCGGCCTTGGGACCACGAACCGTTTCGTTGATCCGAGTCCCACGCGCTCGGCCGCAGCACGTTTTTATCGCGTCAGTCAGTGGTAGGGGAAAGGGAATCAAAAATTAAAAATGCAAAATTGAAAAAGGAGACGGCCGGGGACCGAATGAAAGGCGGAGGTCGGAGGTCGGAAATCGGAAAGAAGTCCGAAGGCCGAAGCCCGAAAACCGACTGGGATTTAACCGCGAAACCGATGATCGGTATCAACCCCAAATATGCGAAAAGGGGGCAAAAGGGACTACAAGACTGCGGACGACTGACCACTGACCACTGCGGACAATACAAAAACCAGAAAGCAAGAATCCGCCCAGCCAGACTTTGAACAGAAGGCAATCAAGGAAACGAAGAGGAGAAAATTCGGACTGCTTCCTTCGTTGCCTTGGTTAGCTTTTGTAGAATGGAATTGTCCCCTCGAGCCGGGTCGGGAGACCGGCGCTCCGTTTTTTCGCGTATTTAACTGCCGATCATCGGCGTTCGCGGTCAAAATGCTTTTTCCTGGGGTTTGATTGGGCCAATCTTGCCACAACCGCGTTGCGGTTGAGGAACGGGTTGCACGATTCACCCAGGGTAGCTCGTTCCTCGCAACCCTAGGCTGAATGACGCAATCCCGTTGGGATTGGCTGCCTCTTTTCGCGTATTTCGAGTATTTAGCGGTTTCAATTGCCTGGCCCGTTTTCTTTTTCATCGGCGTCCCGGTTTTTAATTCCTAATTTTTGTTTTTTTGCGCTCCGCCCTCTGTCTTGGTGTTTTGTCACCGGAACGTAACCTTTGCGTCGTAAAATCGTCACTTTTAGCGCCTAACCTCCGCCGATGCAGAGTTCCGGGCCTAAACGCCCAAGAAATAATCACACCGCTTTCTCCGGCCGCCGCTTGCGCGCAGGGTTGGCGATCGTCGCCGCAGCTTGGGTGGTTGCCCCGGTCAACTGCGCGCTGGGGGCTGAGGCCAATGCCGCCACCGCCACCAATTCGTCCGCCAATCAACAATCAACCCATCAACTCTCAACCAACCAAGTCATCGCCCCGGCCGATCCGGTGCTGAGCCTCATGTTGGAAAAGGGCATGATCACCGAAGACGAGGCGGTCAAGGTGCAAGCGGCGGTGGACGCCCGGCGCACCAACTTGGCGGCGGCCATGGCGGCGGAATACATGGAGCCCGAGTCCAAGTGGAAAATCGGCAAGAACATCAAGGATATCGAGTTGTTCGGCGACCTGCGCCTGCGGTATGAGGAACGCCAGGAAACCGCTCCAGAAGTAGTCACCGTAAAAGGCAAGAAAATCACCGATTCCCAAGGCAAAATTATTGACAACCGGGAGCGCTATGCCCTGCGACTCGGATTGCGCGGCGACACGCTGGATGATTTTTATTATGGCTTCCGGTTGGAGACCTCCTCCAATCCGCGTTCGACCTGGGTGACGATGGGCAGTTCCAGCCCGGATCCTTATGGCAAGTCCGGGTCAACCGTTGAAATTGGCCAGGTTTATCTTGGCTGGTCGCAGTGGTCGTGGCTCGACCTGACCGCGGGCAAAATGCCCAATCCGCTCTATACCTCCTCCCTGGTTTGGAGCCCGTCCATCAATCCCGAGGGGCTGGCAGAACATTTGAAATACACCGTGGGACAACTGGACGTATTCGCCAATTTCGCGCAGTTCCTTTATCAGGACGAAAATCCGAACGAAGCCACCCCCAATTTAGGGGTCAATGGCTTAGTAGGCCAATCCACGGAGAACATCTTTCAAGTGGCTTGGCAGGGTGGCTTTGTCTATCATGTGCAAACCAATCTCTCGGTCAAAGCGGGAGCCACCCTCTATCAATACTTCAACCTGGTGCCAAGTACGCTCAAGGCAGGCGGGCAATCCCCATATTTTGGCGATAACTATGTCGGTGAAGGCCAGTATGCCGGGTTGACTTCCCCTTTCCCGTACAATGGCGCCAGCGGTTTTGGAACGGGGGGCATACTCCCGGGCTATATGAGTGCGAACTACCCCAACAATCAGGTCGGCTTGGACCATCTCGAAGTGCTGGAAATTCCCTTTGAAGTCAACTACAAGATTATAGGACTGAACCTCAGAGCCTATGGGGATGTAGCCTACAATCTGGATGGACGGGAACGTGCCCAAGCGGCGGCCGACGGTTACAGGGCCTATCTGAAGAATGTTGGCGGAAACCTCAAGCTCGCGTTCCCAGTCCAAGGGGACGATGTCAAGGCCTTTCAATTCGGGCTGGCCTTGGGCAACAAGGACAGCTTGGGAATGGTCAATGGATCCGCTGCCAAAAAACATGCATGGGAGGTGCGAGGCTATTGGCAGCACGTGGAGCAATATTCCTTGGATCCCAACTTGCTTGACCTGGATTATTTCGCTGGGGCGGAAAACTTGCAGGGCTTTTTCGCCGCCGCCGCCTACGGTTTCAGTGATAATTTTATCGGCACCATCCGCTACGGCCATGCCAACCGCATCAACGAGAAGTTGGGCACCGGCGGCACGGGCACGGACATCCAGCAAATCAACCCCATCAACAGTCTCGATTTGTTCCAGGCTGACCTGACCTTCAAGTTCTAAAGAAACGAGATTGACCAGGGAAGACGGAGCAAGAAGAATTAAGAACTAAAAATGCAAAGTTAACAAACGAGACGAGGGGCGGGCAACGAGCGGTAAACGGGAACAGCCTTTGAAACCGCGAAATACTCATACCGCTGGCGGGCAATGGCGGCGGCACCCAGATCAATGGCGTGCAAATTCTGCAGGTTAAAGACCAGACGGTGACCCATAATGGGAATGGCTGCACAAGCGGAACCCCGCCAACGGATACCAACAGTCCCTACTTCAGTGGCTCAACGGCGACGGTGCTGGGGAACTCCGGCAGCCTGGCCAAGACCGGCTATAATTGCGGCGGCTGGAACACGGTTCCGAACGGCAGTGACACGCCTTCGCCATCGTCAGCGCCAAGAAATCCACCGCCTTGCAAAGCTCATGAGCCAGTCGTGCTGTCTGTGTTTGGACCGCAAAAAAGGCTTGCAAACCTTCGGCGCACGAAGAGAATAACAAGCATCATCAAAATAGCCTGCGCAGTTCGTGGGCCAAAATGCAAATGGGAAATCCCAGTTGACCTTGAATATGCGTGCGATTATGACGGCTCTTCTCCTGGCAGCAATCAGCGCCAGCGGAGCGGATTCTTTCCCGCCCGTTGCGGAACTTCCCTCGCGCCCGGCGGCGCCCGATCCGTTGGTCATGCTGGATGGGACGCCCGTCAGCACAAAAACGGATTGGTTCCAGAAACGCCGTCCGGAATTGAAAGCGCTGTTCCAGCATTACATGTACGGCTCGTTTCCGCCGCCGGCGAAAGTCACGGGGAAAGTCACCTACACTGACCCGCATTTTTTTGATGGCAAGGCCACGCTCAAACTGGTGACCATCAGCCTGGGCGAATCCCCCGCGCCCCAGGTCCATTTGCTGCTGGTGATTCCGAACCGGCGCCAAGCAGCGGCACCGGTTTTTCTGGGCATGAATTTCACCGGCAATCACACCCTGGTTGCCGATACCCATGTGCCGGTGCCCACCGCTTGGATGCTCCCCGAGCTGACACACGTGGTGGAAGGTCGCGCCACGGAAGCCGGGCGCGGCGAGGCGGTGGACACGTGGGCCCTTGAACAATCCATTGACCGTGGTTATGCCGTGGCCACCTATTTTTGCGGCGAGGTGGAAGAGGATCGGTCCAACGCCGAGGGCGGCGTACGCGAATTAATTCAGGTGCCTCGCGCTGCCGATGATTGGGGAACCATCGTCGCCTGGGCTTGGGGCATGCAGCGCGTGATGGATTATCTGACCACGGATCCGGATATTGACAGCCAGCGCATCGCTCTCGTCGGCCATTCGCGCCTGGGCAAGGCGGCGATCCTGGCCGGCGCCTTTGACGACCGGGCGGCCCTGATCATCCCGCTGCAAGCCGGATGCGGCGGCACTGCGCCGAGCCGCGGCCAGATCGGGGAATCTGTCAAACGGATTAACACCAGTTTTCCGGAATGGTTTTGTCGCGTGTTTAAGCAATTCAACGATCAGCCGGAGCGGCTGCCCTTTGATCAGAATTGCTTGATCGCGCTGTGCGCCCCGCGCCCCGTCCTGCTTGGCGCGGCGGCGGAGGACACCTGGGCCAACCCCGCCGGGGCCTTTGAAATGTTGCAAGCGGCCGACGGGGCGTATCGGCTAACAGGGGCCGACGGCTTGGCCGCGTCCACCATGCCCTCCACCAACCAATTGGTGGACAGCAACCTTGGGTTTTTCATTCGTCCGGGGAAACACTCCATGACGCGGGGGGATTGGAAGCTCTTTCTCGATTTTGCCGACAAACATCTTGTCAGCACGCCGCGTGGGGGCACGCGGCCTACCGGAGGGCACGAATAATCAGCGAGGCTGCCGGCCCGACGCTCAGCCAGGCGATTGCTGCTGCAGTCTGCTAAGGTGATTGGATCCACTGGCACCGGCGGATCCAAGACTTGCATTCGCTGTGAGCGAGCCAATGCTCCGGTTCGCCAATGCTTGGCGAGGGCCAAGATGGCGGCCACTGTTTGTTTCATGGTTTTCATTCAATTCTATGATTTTCTGCAAGCGATCTCTGCTTGGCGCGTCGATTTGCGCCACAAGTATTGTTACCGGGGGCGGGGTTGAATGTGAGGAGAAACGTCAGTTTGCGCTAGCTTTGATGGTGGTTGACGCCCCATTCACCCGCACCTTAACGTCGCGCCGGTCCGGTGCCGCAATTTTATAGGCCGTTACTACACCTTGTTTCCATTCGATGTCCACGGTGAAGTTCCCCCGCGCCCGCAAGCCTTTCACCGAGCCGTTGGGCCAGGCCTTGGGCAGGGCCGGCAAGAGCTCCAGTTCGCCCTCATGACTCTGCAATAACATCTCGGCAATCCCGGCAGTTCCGCCGAAATTGCCATCAATCTGGAACGGCGGATGGGCGTCAAACAGGTTCGGGTAGGTCCGATCTGGCCGGATTAACAGTGACAAAATTCTGTAGGCATGTTCGGCATCCTGCAACCGCGCCCAGAGATTCAACCGCCAAGCGATGGCCCAGCCGGTTGCATCATCTCCGCGAATCTCCAACGACCGTTTTGCGGCCGCCGCCAATTCCGGGGTGGTTCTCACCGAGATCTGCGCGCTCGGGAACAGCCCGTAGAGGTGCGAAACGTGCCGGTGGTGCAGGTCACCCGACTGCAGGTCCAAATCCTCCAGCCATTCCTGCAGTTGTCCGGCCTGCCCGATCTGATTCGGCGCCAGCCGGGCACGAACGGCAGTCCAACGCGCCCTTAAATCCGCGTCCACGCCCAGAACTTCCGACGCGCGAATGCAGTTGCTGAAGAGGTCGCGGATGATCTGGTTGTCCATCGTCGGTCCCGCCGTCACATGGGATCCCTTGGGAGAGAAGTTCTCGGGCGACGCCGAGGGACAGGTCACCAGCCAGTGATGAGTCGGTTCTTCCACCAAGGAATCCAAGAAAAACTGGGCCGCCCCTTTGATGACCGGGTAAAGCTCCCGCAAGAACTGTTCATCGCCACTGAACAGATAATGCTCCCACAGGTTCTGGCAGAGCCAGGCCCCGCCCGTGGGCCAATGGCCCCACGGGCCATCAATCGGCGCGGCGGCGCGCCAGAGATCCGTATTATGGTGAGTCACCCAGCCGCCCGCTCCCCAGTGCATTCGCGCGGCTTCCGCCCCCGTCGCGGTCAAGTCCTTGACCATCCCCAGCAGCGGGGTCACGCACTCGCTTAAGTTGCACGACTCCGCCGGCCAGTAATTCATCTCGGTGTTGATATTGATAGTGTATTTGCCACCCCAAGGCGGATTGAGCCCCTCCGCCCATAACCCCTGGAGGTTGGCCGGCTGACCTCCCGGCCGGGAGCAGGAAATCAGCAGATATCGCCCGAACTGAAAATAGAGCGCCGCCAATTGCGGATCGCCTCCCAGCGCGAAATCCCGGATGCGCTCGTCGGTGGGTCGTTGCCTGGCCGGGCTGGAGCCAAGATCCAAGGTCACGCGATGAAACAACCGCTGATGTTCCGTGACGTGCGCCGCGCGCAATGCCTCGAAGGACTTGGTTGCCGCCGCCGCCAGACCGGCGCGGGTCAGTGCCTCCGGATCCCCGCTCACATCCTTGAAGTTCTTGTAGCTGGTCGCCATCGCAATCAAGAGCGTCACGGAATCCGCGTTGCTCACTGACAGCGTATCCGCATCCGCGCTGACAGAGCCTCCGGACGCGATTGCCCTCACCCGCGCCTGAAACTTCAAGGCTCCTTTAATCCCGTCGGCATCGCCGTTGACACCACTCAAAACCAGGGTGTCCGGCAGCTCTGCTCTCACCGAACCCTTTTGCGGGGTCCGCATGCTCGCAGCAAACGCAATTCGGTGGGGATGATCCGCAGTCAAGCGCAGCACAATGACTTGATCCGTCGGGCTGGCAAAGACCTCCCGGGTGAACCGCACGCCCTCGGCGGAATACGATACGCGCGCGATCGCTTGGTCCAAATCCAGTTCCCGGCGATAGTCCGTTACCGAATCCACCTCGGGGAAATTCAAGATCAAGTCCCCGACCGCCTGGTAAGGCATCTGGCCGCGAGGTTTGGCAATCATCTTCTGATTCACCAGCTCATCCGCCTCCTTGTATTTTCCTTCGAAGATCAGCCGGCGGGCCTCCGGCAAGGCTGCAAAGGCTTCGGGGTTGTTCGGGTTGTACGGCCCTCCGCCCCAAAGCGTATCCTCATTCAATTGCAGTTGCTCCGTCAGTATGCCGCCCCAAACCATCGCGCCTAGACGTCCATTGCCCACCGCCAGGGCCTCAACCCATTGCCTGGCCGGGCGGCGATACCATAAGCTCAACGGTTCTTCAGGAGCGCTGG
>Ga0364920_10214_pt1 | contig 13827 bp, 12 predicted proteins | sample SorcelJu500001C8_FD_206961 | JGI IMG/M metagenome (GOLD analysis project Ga0364920, IMG submission 206961) | Enriched cells from Trout Bog Lake Hypolimnion, Wisconsin, USA - BchlTB.June20.5000.01.C8 | ecosystem: Environmental > Aquatic > Freshwater > Lake > Hypolimnion/Profundal zone | place: USA...
TTGATATTGAAGCGCGCGAAGTTAATCAGTTCAAGGAAGATTTCTCGATCTGTATTGAGAATGTCTCTTTGCTGTGGGGACAGTTCGGCTGTGTTCTTGAGAAAGTCTGGGTGCAATTCATCGCTGGCCGACACAGGAATATGCGAGCAAACTGCCAGCAGGAGTATGAATACTGTTATCGGAATCGATCTGAAATTTGAAAGCAAAATGTGGTTCCGCTACTCGTCGGATTGCTAGCGTCTTCTGCCACCACCGTGCGCACCATGCGCGGCACCACCGCTGAACCGGGCGGCACCGTGGCTGGTGTGATGCATTGAATGGTTCGCGGTGAATCCGTGCCCGGAGATAGATCCATGATGGTTGGCTGGAAGGTGCGCCGGTCCGGCCAATCCATTGCCCGAGATAGAGCCATGGTGGTGCGAAGGAAGCTGGGTCGGTCTATTGTAACCATGATTGGGAATGCTTCCCGGGTTTACGTGTCCGTTAGCTGGCAGCTGGGTGGGATGTTTGTAGTTATTGTTTGGCCAGCTGGTTTGGTGATTCCATTGATTGATGTACTTGTTGTTTGCATTATTGATGTAGACCTTGCTGCCGTTGGCGCCGTTGTAATAGTAGCGTCCGCCATTATGGTAGACCGGCACACCATAAGGAATTCCATAGTAGTTGTTGTGGTACAAAGAGCTGCTTATGGCGGCACCTGCCACCATTCCGCCTGCCACAGCCAATCCCGTGCCAACAGCGTTTAGTCCGTTGGAAGAGCCCTGGTTGACGGTTTGTTGCACCACTGTGGTAGTGGCCGGCTGTTGCGTCTGTTGAGCAGCTTGTTGAGACGCTTGTTGATTGATTTGCGCCATACCCCATTGAACCTGCTCGGGCGTCAATTTAACTGGAACACCTTCGCGATCGATATACCAAATGTTGTTTTGCTCATCTCTGTAAGCTGCTATCTGAGTGGCGTCGGGCGCTATTCCAAGACCTGGGAGCGACACCAGATAACCGGCCTTGGTGACGATGAATTGTGCTCCATCATAGCCCCTCTGGATCGGAAAAATCTCCATGCTGGTTTGGCTGTTGAGCTGCTGCTGTTCTGATTTCTTATGGTGACGTGCCCGGGCAGAATCACCGGTCATCGCAGATACAAGAAGGGCTGTGAGTAGGGCAAATGTGAAGGTTTTGCTTGTAAACTTCATGGGGTTACCTTTCTTTGTCTGTGTTATTGAGGGCGGTGAGGCGCGGGCTGGCAGGCGATTGGGTTGAACCACCGAAATCCTTGCGTTCGGTAAAAGTTGTGCGAATTCTACAAGGAGGCTCAAAGCCGAAAGTCTGCAATATATCATCTTGACTTGCGGGCACAGTTCTTGCAGCGACGTCTGTGCCCACCCAAATTGGCAGTAACATCTGCAACTATGCCGCAAAAGTTGCCGTCTGCCGAATCGAAATTGGTATCGTAGGCGGTGCGACATCGTTCGCGACATTTGCCCTCCGAAGTTTTGGGGCCCAAAACAGAAGTAAAGCCTGATATCTTAGAAGCAGACGGCTTTGGACATACTTAAGGCTGGCCGTTTGGTGTTTGATCAAGCATGCAACCAGATCCAGACCAAGAAGAATCTGGAGTAGCAGCAGTCACTGCTATCAGTTGCCCTACATGCCTGCGGGCAGTGGATGCAACCACGACAACGTGCGTTTATGACGGCACCGCCCTTAATTGCATCAACACCGATCCGGTTTTGCGAACAAGATATGACCGCTTGGTGCAGATAGCTGAAGGCGGAATGGGTGTTATCTATAAGGCCCACGATATTGCGGCTAACAAGACCGTGGTCATAAAAACGATGCATCTTCATGTGATGACGCCTAAATCACTAGAACGTTTTCAGATTGAAGGCAAAGCGACAGCAAAGTTGGCTCATCCCAACATTGTCGTCATTCATGAAAATGGGATTGCTACCTCAGGGCATCCGTATTTGGTCATGCAGTATCTGCAAGGTGAATCTCTCGATCAACTTCTCAAACGAGAAGTTACTCTCAGTCCATCTGCCTTCTTCAACATTTTCTCCCAAGTTTGTCAGGCACTTGTTCATGCACATGAACGCTCGATTCTACATCGTGATATCAAGCCAGCCAATATTATGCTTAGCCGCGATCAAGGTCAGCACTTTCATGTCACGGTGCTTGATTTCGGCATTGCCAGAATGTTAGACGAGGAATACGAAGCGCAAAAGATGACCAAGACCGGTGAATTCATTGGCAGCCCAACCTATATGAGCCCCGAACAAGTTTTGGGAGTGAAAGCGGATCAGCGCAGTGACATCTACTCGCTTGGCTGCGTCATGTATGAGGCGCTCAGTGGTGTGCCACCATTTTTCGGCAAGACCGCGCTTGAAACAATGTTCATGCATAAGAACGATACCGCGCTGCCAATAAGCGAGGCTTCACTGGGTAAGAAAGTTGACCCGCAGCTGGAGAAGTTTGTTTTTCGTCTTTTGGAAAAAGATCCCGCCGATCGCTATCAATCGATGTCTTCTGTAGCAGACGATTTGCACTTGCTGGAAACTGGTTGCTCAATCAAGCAGGTATCCACCGAGCCTACACCCAAGAAACCAAATTGGCGTAAAGCCACTAAGCCGGCAGTCTTCATTCTTGCTGCATTGTTCGCTGGAGGCGGTGTCATCTTCGCTTATCTGCATGGTTCATGGCCCCAACAAACACCAAACGCAGTGCCTGCTGCTCGTTTGCAAAACAACAATCTGGACAGTCTGTACGACCAGCAAGAGGTGCAACGGATAATCAGCCACCGCCTTGAGACGCGCGACTCAAATCTTGATTTGACTGGTGTCAGTATGACGGTTACCAATGAAGATCTAGCCAGGCTAAAAGGCGCCACTTTCTTGCGGCACATTTCAATCAACCATGGAAGGATCAACGATGAAGGCTTGCTGGCCTTAAGCAATCTGCCCTTAGAGGAGCTGCGGCTGCAATCGACTAAAGTCAAAGACCTTAGAGCCCTGAGGCAGATGAAGACTCTTACTCAGCTGGAGCTGCAAGAATCGCCTATAGACACTGCTGGCATGAAGGTGATCAGTCACCTGACCGGGCTCGAACACCTCAATTTGAGCCAGACTCCAGTGCGCGATCAGGATTTGAAATACCTGTACCCCCTGATCAAATTGCGCACTCTTGAACTATCCGACTGTCCAAATGTCAGTCAACAAGCTTTGCAGCAACTAATTAAGACGCTCAATCAGTGCGAGATTACGTGCGCGGTCGAAGCGAGTGAAACGATACAAGAGCGAACAGAAGAGGAGAACAAGCGGTCTACCTGGCCAAAGCGCTGGCGAAGCGCGGCGAATATGAGAGGGCGTCTGTGGAATTTCAAAAGGCAATTGCAAAGATGCGTGCCGATCCAACTCCCAACTGGATTTATCTCACCGGCGCCCTGGGCTTCCTGGCCGACTGTCAGGCAAATTTGCACCGATACAAGCAAGCTGCCGATGCTAGAGAAGAGCAGCTCAAGTTGCAATTGGAAAAAGCGCCTCTGCAGCCTGAAGTCACGCTGGCGAGTAATCATACCGCCACCCTCTATGAGAACTGGAATCTTGCTTCAGCAGACCAGTCGAAGCTGAGAAAGGCTGCCTCTTGGCGTCTGGGGTCCGAGGCCGTAGCGGCGAAATGGGCAGCGGAAGAAGGAAATTCAGCCGATCGTACACCGGAGGTACAAGAAGCTTTAGCGGGACGTCCGCAGAATTTGGTCGCACTGGCCCACGATTACATTGGTGAGAAGGACTATAAAAAAGCGGGGGAAACTTACAAGCAGTTCGCGCAATTCGGCTTGCCGACAACTTTGCTGCAAACGATGGTGGATGCTCTCGACGCGGAAGTCAAAAAGAACACAACCAAGGCGATTGCGTTGCGCAAGAATGCTGAACTGATTTTTGCCAAACCCGAGTTTAGCGGTTCTATAACTTATGAATTGTTGCATGCACACAATCTGGAGCGTCTGGGCGCCGACCTGATACCCGATTACGACCGGGCCTTTTCTGTTTTAGACCAGGCTGCTTTTTATTACAAAAACAGCAAACTTGTCCCGACTGCAGATTATTTGATCAATTTGGAAAAAGCGGCAGATCATGAACGCGCAAAGAGCGCGGCAAAATCATTGAACTTGTATAGAACAGCGGAAACCGCCTACAGCAATGTCGGGCGAACTCAGGATGCAGCCAGGCTGCAGAAAAAAGTGACTCAATTGACGCCGATGTCGGGTGAATGAGTACCAATCAAAAGGAGAAGCGCGAAAGTGTGCTGGCAGATTTTAGATCTGCCTCTGCTTTATCAATTTGACCTAGACGTCCAAACACGAATGCCCTCGTTCGCAAGGCTGGCTGGAAGCCAACGTGCAGCTGAAGAGCCTTATTCAAATCGGACAGGGCGAGGTCATACTTTTTCTGTGAAGCATAAAGCTCTCCTCTGCCCTCCAGATTGTCTGGATCGAACGGCGCTTTTTCAAGCGTTCGGTTGAATTCACTCATCGCTTCATCAGTTTTGCCCAGTCCTGCTAGCGCTGATGCATGCGTCGCTTTCACCAATAGATTGTCGGGTGTCAAAGATAAGGCCCTGTCCGAATCCTCCAGCGCCAATTGATACTTTTTGTCTGCCAGATAGATGATGGCTCTTCGCATAAGAGTATTAGCCGTGTGATCCGGTCTGGAGACCAGATAATCACTCAAATCTTTTTCTGCTTTTTCAAACTCACCCAGATTCGCATAAGTCATGGCGCGACCGACCAAAACTCGCTTTTCGTCAGGCTGCATCTTGAGCGCCTGGTTGAAATCTGACAGCGCCTTCTGATGTTCGCCAGCCATAGAGTAAAGCCAGCCACGGTTCCAATAGACGGAAAAATCAGATGGATTTACGGCTAATGCTTTGTCGTAATCTTTAAGCGCATTCTCGGTTTGATGAAGAATTCCGTAAGCCCGCGCGCGGCTGGCATAGACATCTGTACATTTTGGATCGAGCGCTAGTGCCTTGTCGCAGTCCTTGACACTGTTTGCGCCGTCGCCCATATCGTTATATGTCCACGCGCGCGCTCGGTAATTTTTTGCGTTGTTCGGGTTGAGTCGAATCGCTTCATTGAAATCTGCGAGCGCCTTCTGCTTTTCACCTGCCTCTCGATACGCCGTGCCCCGCATTTGGTACCAACTATCATCGTTCGGATGAGATTTGATCTGCATAGTGCAACTGCGGATGAAACTTTGCTGCTCGTCCGACATTGACTTCACTTGCGGTGTCAGGAATGCGGCAGCAGACTTGTCGCCAAAAGGCAGAATATGCGATTCCAGCACGGCACCGCTGGCGAGGATTGCCGCCGCCACTGCTGCTGAGGCGAGAACGATGCGCCTTCTGGTCGTCAGCTGTTTTCGCTTCTTTGGCTCGACGAATTTTCCCTCTTGCACGAGCGTGAGGTCGCGAATTAGTTCGCTCATTGACTGGTAGCGCTTACTGGGCTCCTTTTCCAGGCAACGCGCCACGATTGACTTCAACCCTGAAGGAATCTGATGTCCTTGCATGGGCCGAACGATGGGCGGCGGTGCCTCATTGATGTGTTTAAAAATGAGCTTGATTGGATTGTTCGCCGTAAATGGAGGTTTGCCGGCCAGCGCCTCATACATGACGCAGCCCAGAGAATAGATATCAGCCCGGTGATCCAGATGTTCGCCCAGGCACTGCTCGGGACTCATGTACTGGGGGCTGCCGAAGATTTCTCCGCTTTGCGTCAGGTTGGAAACCTCCTTATCTTCCGGCGCCAGAACTTTGGAGATGCCGAAGTCTACAAGCTTGACCAGATCGCGATTTTGTTCGGATTTGCTGACGAGAATGTTGCTTGGCTTCAAGTCGCGGTGCACGACCCCTTTGTCGTGAGCGTGCCTAACCGCTTCTGCTACTTGCAAAAACAAGTAGATAAACTGATTGGCGTCCAGATATTTCTCTCGGGCCAGTATCGCAGATAGGCTTTCTCCATCGACGTAATCCATGAGCAAGAACGGTTGCCCATCCTGCAATACGCCATGTTTGTAGACTGCCACCAAATTTGCATGGGTCAGTTGCGATGCTGATGATGCTTCCTGCTCGAAACGCTTTACTGCTCCAGGTTCTTTAGCCAATTCGGCGTGGAGAATTTTGAGAGCATATAAAGTTCCCAACTGGCGCTCGCGCACTTTGTAAACTGCTCCCATGCCGCCGAAACCAATCATCTCGAGCATTTCATACTGATCACAGAATGGATTGATATGCGCAGACGGTGACAGTTCAGGCTTTACGGGCGCCTGGCTCTTGGACGGGGATTTTCCGAAAATCCACGACGTCAGTGAACCCCCCTTGGACTTGCTGTTTTTGGGATCGGGAGGTCCTGAAGCCAAGTTGCACCAATCCTGCAGTAATTGAGCGCGCAAGGGACTAACCACTGGTCGGTGGCATCCACTTTATCGTTGGGGAGCTAGAGCTTTGTTCCTCCATCCTACCTCCTGGCATCAGATTGAGGCAAGTGCAGCTCTGCTGTTAGCTCGTAGCGTCCGTGTGAGTAACGCCGATATAAGCGTCGCCACTACGATCTGTGCAACCGATAACCCAGGAGGCGCTGCACGATCACGAGCCCCGGCTGAACAAGCAGATAAGTATTGAAAGTCTCCACCGTTACGGGTCGCACCAAAATAGAGGCTCCAGAGCTCAGAAGCCGCGTTGCGAACAATCAGATAAGTAGCGCCACCACATTCGGTGTGCTATAGGATCAGTCCCTCATCTGAAGCTCACTTTGGTGGGGTGACATATTCGTCACCATGACATCGCCGGACGACTTAATTTGGTTTCTCGCTATCCCACACTGCAACAGCGTTTTCTGCCTTTTCGGTAATTTCAGTTATCTCCGGAAATGTGCGGAATTTGTCACCCCCACCAACGTGGTTTTTGCGATACTCTTCAGCCAAGCTCTGAGTGCTTCAGTGCAGAAGTTTGACCCGGGTGATAATGAGGTCGTGTCGAACGCGGCTTTGTTCGGCCGCCATGGCATCGACTTCATCCTGTAAGTACTTTATCTTTTGCTTTGTTTCGAATATGGCCTGGCCGAGTTCATCGTCGTGTTTGGCCAGCCACTTCTCTCGATCCACCAGATCGTAGTGCTCTCGCTGAGCGTCGTACCTCTCATCATCACTAGCATCGTGGGCGAGCCCGCCGGTCACGAAAGTCGAGAGCAGCAAAGCCATCAGGAGCATCAATCTATGTTGTTTCCAAACCGGCGGAGCAATCATTTGAATTCGAACTCCGGTTTTGGGTCTGACTTGCGAGGTGGTATTCGCTCACCCGATACAGACTTGCCGGTGACCGGAACGTCTTTTGAAACGGTGCTGAACGATAAATTGCTCAACCATGATTTCCCCACGCCTGCTTGCAAGAAACCGATTTTGATCCTCTTACTGGTTGCTGGCACATCCAGCACTGTTGAGTATCTGGTCCAATCCATCGTTCCTTTGATGGGTCGATCTTCCATGGCGTCAAATGCGAGCATGTGCTCGCCATCGTCGATTTGCATCAGCAATCCATCCCAATCCTTTACGCCCTCTGTCTTGACGAACCCAGACAACTGAACTCGCTGCCCGACAAACTTTTGCGCAGAAAAGATCTGATATATCGAAGCAAAACCAGATGTATCAGTCGATTTGCATTCGATTCGAGCAGCAGGCTTGCCCCTGTAGTCGATACTCTTATCAACTTCTGCTTCGAAGCCGGAGCCGGTATAAACTCCCCAGTTATGTATGCTGTTTGAGTGCGGATCAAATGAAGCATTGGCATTATCAAACAAAAGGTTGTTAGGCTCGAGGCGAAGTTGATAGTCCTTGGCGATTAGCGCTATCATCTGCGCGTTTGGTTCGGTGATTTTCGCATCATCTGCGACGATAGTGAATTCTGGCTTGGCAAAATAAGCGGTGCCACCGCCTTGCAGCATGAAGCCGACCCGCAGCCGCTCTGCGTTTTGTGGCACCGGCATTACCACTGATAATTGGCGCCAGTTAGGGGCATCTGTCACCGATGCACTCGCCGCAGAGGCTATGTTGTTGTCGTGTTCGTCAGCAGTCCACCATAGATTGACAGCGCCATGCACGTTGTCTGTTTTTACTTTTGCCTTAAATTCAACTTTCTTTCCCAGATAAGCTTTTGCACTAAAACTGACGAACATCGATTGATAGCAATCGGGTTGATCAGGCAGCGTAGATTTGATCATTGCTACTTTGCCGGTCTCTCCGGGCGGCGCCTCGACAGCATCCAATAGATAGCCATTGGGACCGGGGTCGTGCCCCCAAGTACTCCAGATGCTCAGATGTCTGAGCGTCATATAAGCGTTCGCGGATGGCATCGACAGCGTTGTGCAGAATGTGACTACGGCAAGAACAGACAGAATAATTCGGCGGATGTTTTTCATATGCAATTCCAATCGCGGGTAAAAGATTAGCACCCCCAACGTGATGTTTTTGCTGGAAGTGTCTACGAATATTGGAGCGGTGGTAACGGAAGCGAACCCGCTCAGTCATCTTCCACCGGAATGGCAGGGACTGTCATGCCCACAGGATGTGGGCGGTACAAAAGGTCCGTCATGCCCACAGGATGTGGGCGGTACAAAAGGTCCGTCATGCCCACAGGATGTGGGCGGTACAAAGGTCCGTCATGCCCACAGGATGTGGGCGGTACAAAAGGTCCGTCATGCCCACAGGATGTGGGCGGTACAAAGGTCAGTCATGCCCACAGGATGTGGGCGGTACAAAGGTCCGTCATGCCCACAGGATGTGGGCGGTACAAAGGTCTGTCATGCCCACAGGATGTGGGCGGTACAAAGGTCCGCAACTGATAAGATATCGCATCGCATATAGACCGCGTTTCTTACCAGAGGCGGCAGCGTTTGTCTTTGGGAATCATCATGGTGTCGTCGCCGGTGCAGGGAAAAGCTTCGGCGAAGGCGTCCATGTTGGCGACCGTTCCGTTCACTCTGTATTCGGCTGTAGGGTGCGGATTGGTCTTAGCCATCAGGCGCTCGCGTTCGGGGCGGTAATTAGTTGCCCACACCTGAGCGAAGGCGATGAAGAACCGCTGCTCCGGTGTAAATCCATTGGCGTCTTGCGCGTGTGGTTTGCCTTCCAGCAATCTTTCAAGAGTCTTGTAAGCAATTGTCAGCCCGCCTAAATCTGCTGCTGCTTCGCCTGACACCAACTTACCCTTCAAATGCGTGTCGCCTGCCACCACGTAACCGTCGTATTGCTTCTGGATCAGATCCACGCGAGACTGAAATCGTTTCAAATCCTCCTCAGTCCACCAGTTTCGCATGTTGCCGTGCGCATCGAATTTGGCTCCTTGATCGTCAAAACCATGAGTCATTTCGTGCCCGATGACCATGCCCATACCACCAAGATTAGTGGCATCATCGGCCTTGGGGTCGAATATCGGCGGTTGCAAAATCCCCGCTGGGAAAACGATCTCGTTCATCTCCGGGCTGTAGTAGGCGTTCACCATGTGGGGATACATCTGCCACTCGGTTCTGTCAACCGGTTTGCCAATCTTGTTGAGTTGGCGATTAAATTCAAAGGCGCTGGCGGCGAAGACGTTTTCATAATAGCTGGCGTCGCGATTGATATGCAGACTGGAATAATCTCGCCATTTGTCGGGGTAGCCGATCTTCTCTTGGAACGACTCCAGTTTTGTCAGGGCGTTCTTGCGGGTTTCTGGCTCCATCCAATCAAGCGTCTTCAAATCAGCTCTGAGTGTATCCTTCAGTTGGTGCACCAAATTCAGTGCCCGCTTTTTTGACTCTGGGGGAAACGCTGTGCGCACATACACTTCACCGACTGCTTCTCCCAAAGCCTCATTGGTGGTATTTACCACGCGCTTCCATCTGGGCAGATTTACTTTCTTGCCCTGCATCAACTTTCCGTGAAAGTCAAAATCTTCATCCTCAAATTTGGCAGACAAATATGGAGCTGCTGAATCGACCAAGTGGAAGGTGAGGTAATCTTTCCAATCGTCGATGGAGACGCTGGCAATCTGCTGATCCATGACTTTGAAAAATTCGGGCTGCCCAACTGTGATGTGAGCAATGTTTGGATGATTGATCTCGGTTAGATACTTGGTCCACGAGAAATGCGGGGTCAGCTCGTTCAGTTCGGCGACGGTCATCTTGTGATAGATAAGCTCGGGCTTTCTCGTGTCTTCGTTCTTCATGCTGGCTTGCGCCAACGTCGTTTCAATCTCCATAATGCGTTTTGCTTTGGCTGCGGCTTTGTCTGGGCTATTGCCGAGAAATTCCATCATTTTGGTGACGTGCGCGACGTACTCATCACGTTTCTTTTTGGAGTCTGCGTCGGTATTAGTGTAATAGTCGCGATCCGGCAAGCCCAATCCGCTCTGCCAGGCCGAGCCGATAAACTGAGTGCTGTCTTTAAAATCTTGATCTGCGGAGAACTTAAACAGCAGGTCGTTGCTGAATGGATGCAACTTGGCTATTTCCGTGCGCAGGTCGTTGGTATCCTTCATTGCATTAATCCGCTTGAGCTCCTCATCGAGCGGTTTAATGCCAAGCGCCTCGATCTTTGCAGTGTCCATACCGCTGAAATAGAAATCGCCGATCTTTTGATCGTTGCTCCCCGCAGGCAATTTCTTAGCCGCGGCTTCCTCGAGAATCTGGTGCACACGAGCAAGATTCTGTTCGTTGATGATGTTCAGAACTCCCCAGTTTGCATAGTCATCTGGAATCGGCGTGTTTTTCAACCAGGTGCCATCGGCGTAGCGAAAGAAGTCATGACAAGGGGCAACGCTTTTGTCCATATTGGCAACATCGATTGAGGTGGCTGCATGTGCCGATTTTGTCTCCGACAGTGCCACCTGCTGAGCCGAGAAAGCCGGGCAAACCATTGTGGCAAGGATGCTGCAGGTTCCTGCAATTGCTGTGCCAATAAGAAGATTTGATATTCGACGCAAGGTAATTCCACCGAATGAAATGAGTAGAGCATGATAGTTTATCAGCTTAACCCGTTGGGTCCAGGAGCTGCGACCGTAATTAAAGATCTACCTCTACCGAAGGTCTATCAATTGCTAGAACCTGGTCCAGTCGTCTTGCTGACGACTGCCCACAAGGGACGTATCAACGTCATGACGATGTCTTGGCATATGATGGTTGAGTTTGAGCCACCGCTGGTTGCCTGTGTCGTCAGCAATGCTAATTACAGCTTTGCTGCACTGCGGAAGACCAAGGAGTGTGTGATCGCTGTTCCGGCAATGGAGCTGGCGCCCAAAGTCGTCGAAGTGGGCAACTGCTCAGGTCTGGAGGTAGAAAAATTCGAGAGATTTGGTCTGACGCCTGCCCCAGCCAGGTTTGTGGCACCACCCTTAGTGCTTGAGTGTTTTGCCAATCTCGAGTGCAAAGTGTCCGATACACGTCTCGTCAACAAGTATAATCTCTTCGTCCTCGAGGTGCTCAAGGCTTGGATCGACCCGACTCAAAGGGAACCGAAGACCATCCATCATCATGGATACGGTAAGTTCGCTGTGGATGGCGAGATGATTAAACTGAAGTCGAGAATGCGATGATGCGCGCCTAACTAGTAGCTTGCAAGGGCTCAGTTGCAAGACAGACAATCGTCCCCAAGGTCGATGAGTCTCGCCGGCGTTCTGTTAGACTAGAGCCGTTCAATATGCTCCACTGCGCCTGCTGTTTGTGCAGATCCCTTGGTTACGACGGCGACACGAGCAAATATTACTTTTGACTTTGAAGCTAGCATGAAACGAAGAAGACTAATATGTTTGGTAATAGTATCGATGCTTGCAGGCGTAGCGGTATTCGCGTACAACTCGAGTACGCGCAACAGTCTTCTGAAATCGCGCGATCAAATTGCCGATCAGCGATTCCAGCTGGAGAGAGCATGCAGTGATGTCGATCGAAAGATGCAGGAGTTGCAGCAGCAGAAAAATACAATGAAGCATTACCTGCAAGACTGCGACAGAACGATTCGTGATATCGATAGGGCGTTGAGTGCGCAAGACAGAGTTCGCTAATCGGAGGACCTCAATCAATGTTTTCATTACGCCGATCCGAATCTCGTTTCTTTATACTGATAAGTCTATTGGCAATCGCTTGCACAAGTGCTGCGCATGGTCACGAGCACGCGAGCAGCGACAAGAAGACTGGCACAAGCGAAGCGCAAGACGTGCGGCAGAGTGCCCAGAAAGACGCCACTGTTCTGGAAGTCGAGTTTGTCGGTCCATCGTTGCCGGCGTCAGACAAAGAGTCTGCTGATGTTCTTTCTGCCTTGCAAAAGCTTCTTAGCGGACTCGGGCAGCGCGATATAGATCAAATTGGCGCCTGTCTCAGTCAAGACGTCACTATGTTTGACGCGCGCAGCCATAAAGTGGTGTCCGGCAAATCGGCGGTGCTTGAGCACATAAAGTCTAACGTGATTGGTCGAGAGAGTACGAGCCCTGTAAAGCGCATTGCTGTGCACGATCCATTTGTGCGCATTAAGGGTGAGACTGCAATGGTATCCTTTCGAGCAACCAAAAAAATGGCGGACGATCGTAACTTAGAATCTTGGTGCTCGGAAGTGTATGAGCGCAAAGATGGACAATGGCTCGTCTTGCAATTCCGTAGCGATTGGCAGCCGGCACGAACGCTTGATTGATTTTGCCGCAGCGCCAGTTACATTTTCTTGCATGGAAGAGCCTTTCTACTCGCGCGATCTCGTTCCATATGAGAGAACTTTCCAGTATGGCTCAAAGGGACAATAGCGGCGCGCCGTTATACTTGTCATACGGAGAATCACAATGAAGATGAATAACTTTGATGGCAAAGCTTTTCTTGCCACGGTGCGGGGAGAAGATTTTGCTCACGCGGGAGAGGAAGAAGCGATTGATCTGGCTTTCGCTGGCATTCCTGCGCAACCGAACTGGAGAGTTTTGGATGCCGGTTGCGGACGAGGCGGAACAGCCGACTACGTCAATCGTCACGGATGGGGACATGTCGTCGGCATCGACATAGATGAACAGTCGATCGAGTATGCGCAAAGGAAATATCCCGCTTCGGAATTTTATGTCTGTGATATTTGCGAGGTCGGCGCAAAGTTTCCAGAGTCGTTTGATTTGATCTACTCCTTCAACGCAATGTATGCTGTTTCGAACAAGCGCGCCGCCATTAATAGTTTAAGAAAGGCTGCTAAACCTGATGCTATCTTGTGCTTGTTCGATTATGTTACATACAAGCCGGAGTCTCCGATACCAGATGTGATGCTCTCTGATCAGCCAGCTACTCTAGATGAGTTTACGACTTTCTTGAAAGACGCCGGCTGGAAGTTAGAAGAGAACAAAAACTTAGATCAGAAATACATAGAATGGTATAGAAACTTTCTCAGCAAATTCGATGCTCAATCCGTAAAAGGAAGTTATGCGCCAGAGATGATTGACCAGGTGCGTCGGAAATATACAGATCTTCTCAATGCTCATGAAACAGGGGTCTTAGGTGGAATCTTACTGCTGGCGCGCGCTACTTCAGGTTAGAACATGCTATTGAATCCCGGAGAAACTCAAACTGAAGTTGTGGAACCAACGGGGGGAAACCGGGCTGATTTTTTTCAGCGTCGATACGCAGCCAGCCTGACTCTGCTTCTAATTCTTGCTGGGTGTCTGTACCTTGCTTTTGCTTTCGGGCGAACTACATTTGCATATGCAGAGGCACCGTTTTGTTTGATCCCGCGCGAAATGATCTCAGCGGGCAACTTTATTACTCCGCTGTTTAATAAGCTTCCT
>Ga0364920_10299_pt1 | contig 13719 bp, 10 predicted proteins | sample SorcelJu500001C8_FD_206961 | JGI IMG/M metagenome (GOLD analysis project Ga0364920, IMG submission 206961) | Enriched cells from Trout Bog Lake Hypolimnion, Wisconsin, USA - BchlTB.June20.5000.01.C8 | ecosystem: Environmental > Aquatic > Freshwater > Lake > Hypolimnion/Profundal zone | place: USA...
CATCGTGACCCAAGCCTTTGGCCGAGAAACCATTGTTGAGCGTTACTTACCAGGCGCAGACTACCGCTTACTAGTGGTAGGCAATCGCCTTTCAGCGGCAGCACGTCGCGAGCCTGCTCAAGTGGTTGGTGATGGCACCCACACAATCGCCCAGTTAGTGGAAATCGAAAACAAAAATCCATTACGCGGTGATGGTCATGCAACTGCGCTTACCAAAATTCGATTTGATGATATTGCGCTTGCGCATTTAGCCAGCTCCAATCTCACACCCCAATACGTACCTAAAACTGGCGAACGCGTGCTGTTACGCAATAACGCCAACCTCAGTACTGGTGGTACAGCGACGGATGTGACTGATGATGTGCATCCAGATGTTGCTGCTAGTGCTATCGCTGCAGCGCAAATGATTGGCTTAGACATTGCTGGCGTAGATATCTTATGCGAGTCGATCTATAAATCGCTTGAATCACAAGGCGGCGGTATTGTAGAAATCAATGCTGCCCCAGGTTTGCGCATGCATCTCAAACCTTCTTATGGCAAGGGTCGCGCAGTAGGTGAAGACATCATCAATATGATGTATCCACAAGGAGAAGATGGACGCATTCCAGTGGTGGCGGTAACAGGTACAAATGGCAAAACAACCACCGTACGACTGATCTCCCATCTATTAAATGAAACAGGCCTACGAGTAGGTATGACCACCACTGATGGTGTTTATATCAATCAACGCCTGATTGACTCTGGCGACTGCAGTGGTCCACGAAGTGCGCGTAATGTATTAATGCATCCAGATACTGATGCCGCTGTTTTAGAAACTGCTCGCGGTGGTATGTTGCGTGAAGGCTTAGGCTTTGACCGTTGTGAAGTTGCAGTGGTGACCAACATTGGTGAAGGTGATCATCTAGGTTTAAATTACATAACGAGCGTTGAAGATCTGGCGATCCTCAAACGGGTAATTGTTCAAAACGTAGCACCAACAGGTGCTGCAGTCTTAAACGCTGCCGATCCAATTGTTGCCAAAATGGGAGATTTTTGTACTGGGCGCGTAATTTTCTTTGCTCAAAATCAACACCACCCTGTTATCGCGGCCCATAGAGCTAAAAACAAAAAAGTGATTTTCTTTGATGGCACTTATATTGTCGCCTCTAGAGGATCACGGGTCGTCTATCGCTTCCCGGTAAGTGAAATTCCTTTAACCCAAAATGGGGTTCTCGGATTTCAGGTAGAGAACGCTATGGCATCCATTGGTGCAGCCTGGGCTTTAGGTCTAGATGCTGAAAAGATTGCAAGTGGCCTGCACACTTTTGAAAGCTCAGCCAACGCCGTTCCTGGGCGCTTTAATCAATTCCAACACAACGGCGCTACCGTCATTGCGGACTACGGTCACAACCCTGATGCAATGCGTGCTTTAGCTAGCGCTATTGAGGCAATGAAGCCCAAGAAGAGCCATGTGGTTATTAGTGGTGCTGGAGATCGCCGTGATGAGGATATTAGAGATCTCACCCGTATTTTGGGTAACGCCTTTGATAACGTGATCTTGTATCAAGATCAATGTCAACGCGGTCGTGAGGATGGTGAGGTACTCAAGTTGCTTCAAGAAGGCTTAGTAGGCACCTCCAAGGCCAAGCAAGTCAAAGAAGTTCATGGTGAATTTTTAGCCATCGATACCGCGCTTGATGACTTGGCAGCTGGTGATATTTGCCTGATCTTGATAGACCAAGTAGAAGAGTCGCTTGCCTACCTTAAAGATAAGGTGCAACCGTAATTGCTTGAGCTTTGCTTAAGCTTTGCTTGAGCTTCACCCGAAAATCTGTAGCTAATCATTAAAAAGCCCAATCAAAAATGATTGGGCTTTTTTCTTGAAACTGATTGCTTTAATCAATTTACGCTTTAGCGTGATACCTTTGTAAGCGCTCAATTTCTTCTTTAGAACCGAGCATAACTGAAACCCGTTCGTGCAAATCTGTTGGCACCAAATCCATAATGAGTTGATCGCCATTGGTAGAAGCACCACCAGCTTGCTCAACTAAAAAGCTCATCGGGTTTGCTTCATACATCAGACGCAACTTACCAGGTTTATGGGGTTCACGTTGATCCCATGGGTACATAAAGACACCCCCACGAGAAAGCACACGATGCACATCCGCAACCATAGAAGCAATCCAGCGCATATTGAAATCTTTGTCACGCTCACCACTCACACCAGCCAAGCACTCATCAACATAACGGCGCACAGGCTCTGCCCAGTGACGCATATTGGACATATTGATCGCAAACTCTTTAGTGGAATGCGCAATTTCAACAGCGTGTTTAATTAATAAAAACTCGCCAGTAGTTTTATTTAAAGTGAACATCACCACACCCTCACCCAAGGTTAAGGCTAAGGTAGTTTGAGGGCCATAAACAACATAGCCCGCAGCAACTTGATGGCGTCCAGACAGTAAAAAATCTGAAGTTTGCATCGGAGCATTGGGATCTTGCTTTTTTAGAACAGAAAAAATCGTTCCAATGGAAACGTTTACATCGATATTAGAAGAGCCATCTAACGGATCAAACAGCAATAAGTAATCGCCTGTACCGTGGACCACCATTGGAAATTCCACTTCTTCAGAAGCTAATCCAGCCAAGGACTTGCAATGCTGCACTCCCTCAATTAATAATTCATTGGCAATAATGTCCAGCTTTTGCTGCACTTCACCCTGAACGTTTCCCGTACCAGCTGAACCCAATAAGCCTATCAAAGCACCTTGAGCAACTTCATGACTTAATGTTGAGCAGGTATCAGCAACCGCCAAAAGCAGCTCTTGCAAACCCGCAGGAACTGCAGCGCCTCCTACCTGTGTGGTCTGTAAATACTGCTTGAAATTGGTATTAAAGTTACTTGGGGCGTTCAAAAGGACATTCTCCGTAGGTCTAGCATCCAAGATGCGTATCAATCATTCATTAGGCTCTATTTTGCCTTGTTCTTCAAAAAGCTAGCTTCCCAGTGCCTTCGATATCACCTCTCTCACGTCCGCAGAAAGACTCGAGCAAGCTGCAACCCGCTCCAAAGCAGCTTTCATCTGATCTTGATAGGGCTGGGCAAAGACCCTCCAGCGATCTAGGGCTCTAGCTAGGCGAGCGGCTACCTGAGGGTTAATGGGGTCTAAAGCCAATACTGAGTCTGCCCAAAATGCGTAACCGCTACCATCTTTTTGATGGAATCCAGAGGGGTTATTCATACAAAATGCATGAATAACACTACGTACGCGATTAGGGTTGTTCATTTTGAAGGCTTCATGCTCACGCAAACGCTCAACAGTATTCAGGGTTGCCTCTACGTTAGCAATCGGAGGACGAGTCGATTGCAAAGCAAACCACTTATCAATCACTAATGCTTCATCAGAAAAGCGTTGGTAGAAGTCATCCAGACAGACCTTAGCCTGAGGCGCGCCATGAACTACAAGAGCGCCTAAGGCGGCATAGCGATCTGTCATGTTATTGGCGCACTGGTATTGAGCATCAGCCATTAAAGCCGCTTCAGGAACATCCGCTTCAAGCAGCATGCTTAAGGATAAATTCTTCAGTGCGCGTTTGCCCGCACTTATTGCATCCGGGCTAAATGCGCCAGGCGTTTGCATCCGCTGATACAGCTGCATCCACTCGGGATTTAGCTCGCTTGCAATAGCATGACGAAACGCTCGGCGCGCACTGTAAATCTGCTGAGGGTCAACGCTTTCACATTGCTCGTAAAGATACGTTTCCGCTGGAAGGGTTAATGCCAAATCCTTAAACGCAGGATCCAATGTTTGGTCCTGTAATAGATTGCGATACGCCTCAATAAATTGAGCATCAGGCAAACGATTTTCTAAGATCATTTGCATAGCCAATTTTTGACCGGCTTCCCAGCGATTAAAAGCGTCATCGTCACTAGAAAATTGGGTCAATAAATCGGTTTCACTCTGTTTAAAGTCGAGATGAATTGGAGCAGAAAAATCACGATTGATCGATAGAACTGGACGCTCTGAAATATTCTCAAAAGTCCATGACTGCTTTTCTTGAACAAGCTCGAGCAATTTTTCAGGCTGATCATTTGCAGTAGTCAGTAGGCGCATTTTCAATGGAATATGAAACGGCTTTTTGATTGCCTGGCCAGAGCTAGGCGCGCAACTTTGAGTCAAGGTCAGGTGATATTGCTTGGCGGCCTCATCATAGCGCTCCTCAACCTTCACCCTAGGCGTGCCTGCCTGACTGTACCAATTTTTAAATTGCGTTAAGTCACAAGCATTGGCATCGGCCATAGCCATTAAAAAATCATCGCAAGTGACAGCCTGTCCATCATGGCGCTTAAAGTAAAGATCCATTCCCTTACGGAAACCCTCTTTACCGAGAAGGGTTTGATACATCCGAACCACTTCGGAGCCCTTCTCATAAACCGTTACTGTATAAAAATTGTTGATCTCTTGATACTCGTCAGGACGGATGGGATGAGCCATAGGACCTGCATCTTCTGGAAATTGCAGTTGACGCAATAAACGAACATCCTCAATACGTTTTACCGCCCTACCGGACTCACTGCCCATTTGATCGGCGGAAAATTCTTGATCTCTAAATACTGTCAAGCCCTCTTTTAAAGAAAGCTGGAACCAATCCTGGCAGGTAACGCGATTGCCTGTCCAGTTATGAAAATATTCATGTGCGACCACGCTTTCAATATTGGCAAAGTCAGCATCGGTAGCGGTTTCTGGTTGAGCTAATACAAACTTTGTATTAAAAATATTGAGGCCCTTATTTTCCATCGCCCCCATATTGAAATCACCAACTGCAACAATCATGAAACGCTCTAAATCCAACTCCAATCCAAAGCGTTTTTCATCCCAATGAATCGAGGCAATTAATGAATCCATGGCATGACGAGTCTTTTTCAGATCATGCGGTTCAACCCAAATTTGCAATAGCTTTTTTGCACCACTGCCTGAGCTTATGGTTTCTTCAATGCACTCTAGCTTACCGGCCACTAAGGCGAATAAATAAGATGGCTTAGGAAATGGATCTTCCCAGGTTGCACTATGCCAACCATTTGGGAGTTTTTCTGTAGCAAGTAAATTGCCGTTAGACAAGAGCACAGGACACTCAGCTTCACGCGCCGTCAAAGTGACGCGATAGCGCGCCATGACATCAGGCCTATCCAAAAAGTAAGTGATCTTTCTGAAGCCCTCAGCCTCGCACTGAGTAAAGAAATTTCCATTGGAAACATACAAACCCATCAGAGTGGTATTTTTCTCTGGGGCGCAGATGCAAATGATCTCTACAACAAAAGGGTCTTTACCTTCGTTCGGTAACGAATGAATCGATAGCGACTCTGGTGTCAACTCAAAATGGCGATGCGCCTCTCCATTGATGCGCAAACTGACAAACTCTAATTCCTGACCCTGGAGTACTAGAGGGGTACCAGCCTTGAAACTCGCGCCCGGAATAACCTCAATCCGACTCTTGACGATTGTTCTTGCGGGATCCAATGCGAAATCTAATTCGACTTGCCCGAAGGTGTAGTGAGGGGGGAGATAGTCGAGCCGACGAAAGCTTTGTGGGAGTTCATTATTCATAGGGCAATTTTAGACGCCCTATGAAGTTCCTTCACTGCCTTTTACCCTTTTAGAGAAACTAACGCATTAACTCCAAACTAGGGAAATGACACCAATGGCGATAAAGGTGACGGCAGCAACCGCATGAACCCATTTAATAGGCATACGTTTGGTAAATTTTTGGCCAATCCAGACCGCTGGAGCATTTGCCAGCATCATCCCCAAAGTGGTGCCTACCGTAACAGAGAAAACATCGTTATAACGGGCGCCTAGGGCAATCGTGGCTATTTGCGTTTTATCACCCATCTCCGCCAAAAAGAACAAGCCGACCGTCAGCAAAAAGATTTGCAACGCTTTGTCAGTTACCTTAGAGCCTGCGGCATCATCAATTTTGTCTGGCACCAGAAGCCATAAACCAATCCCCACAAAACTAAAACCTAAAACCCAGCGCATGACATCTGGACTTAATAAAGTAGTTAACCAGTGACCTAAAAAAGCGGCGCAAGCATGATTGGCGATAGTGGAAATAAAGATGCCGGCAATAATCGCTAAGGAGTGCTTTGGATAGCGTGCAGCCAACATCAATGAGAGTAATTGGGTTTTATCACCCATTTCAGCTAAAGCAACAACGCCAGCCGAGAGTGTTGCAACGGAATAATCCATAAATTGAGTAAGTTCAGTAGGTTAGCTATCTTGCAGCAAGAGTGCTGAGCCTGCATCTTACCCAAAAAATAGCGGCGGATAGATAAGATCTGAACTACAAAAACCTTAAAGGCTGGCATCGTAAGTGAAATTAGCTTGAAAACAGGATGATTACCCCATCCATGACTCAACTATTTCACCTAAGACACCAGCCCCCTTGGTTTTTTACTAAGAACTGCCTTTAAGCGCTATCCCTAAACCACCAACAACTCTTGCGCCATCACAAAATCTAAACCTTGTGCTTGGGCAACCGGCTTTGAAGTAAGGTTGCCGCGATGAACGCTTAAACCATTGCGCAAGTGGTGATCGATTGAAAGTGCTTCGATAACCCCTCGATTTGCTAAAGCCTCTACAAAAGGATAGGTGGCATTTGTTAAAGCAAAGGTGGACGTCCGGGCAACTGCACCTGGCATGTTGGCGACGCAGTAATGTAAAACCCCATCAACTAAATAGGTAGGAGCCGCATGGGTAGTAGGTTTAGATGTCTCAAAACATCCCCCTTGATCAATCGCCACATCAACCACTACCGCGCCGGCCTGCATTTTTCGAATCATCTCTTGTGTCACTAGCTTTGGTGCGGCCGCCCCAGGCAATAAAACCGCACCTATCACCACATCTGCCTCACAGACCCGCTGCTCAATTAATAGAGGATCAGAATAGTAAGTTCTCACACGATTTCCATAGAAGGCATCGATTTGTCTTAATCGCTCGATATCACGATCAAAGATACAAACATCCGCACCCATTCCGACAGCCATTTGTAAAGCATTACGACCCACCACTCCCCCGCCTAAAATGACGACTTTGGCGGGTGCTACGCCAGGCACTCCAGCCATGAGAATGCCTAAACCTCCATGCGTTTTTTCTAAATGGCATGCTGCGGCTTGAATCGACATTCTTCCCGCGACCTCACTCATTGGTGCCAATAAAGGCAATGCCCCATTAAAAGAAGTCACCGTTTCATAAGCAATACAGGTAGCGCCTGAGTCCATTAAAGCTTTGGTCTGTATTGGATCGGGAGCGAGATGCAGATAAGTAAACAAAATTTGATCTTCACGCAACATCGCACACTCTTGAGGTTGCGGCTCCTTTACTTTAACGATCATCTCCGCCTTTTTAAAAACTTCAGCAGCACTGTCAATTAAGGTAGCCCCAGCCAGTCGATAAGACTCGTCACTTAAACCAATTTGCTCACCTGCTCCACGTTGCACTAAGACACAATGCCCTTGCTTGCATAGCCCACTGACATTACCCGGGGTTAGCCCAACACGAAACTCATAATTTTTTACTTCTTGAGGTACGCCAACAATCATCGATTTCTCCTGTTATTTGAATTCACGATTCAACTTGGTTTTGTGATGTAAACCCACGGCATAAAACATTGCCAAATACACCCCTAATAAGCACGGACCTAATACCAAAGCCATCCATGCATCCTCATGAAAGCCCATTAGCACCACGACTAAAAAGATGAATGCCAAAGCAAACCATGAGGAATAAGGCCACCAAGGAGCTCTATAGGCAAGCTCGGAAACTTGCTCTTTACTCAAAGAGCGACGGAATTTCATTTGCGTAAATAAAATGGCAATCCACACCATCAAGCCAACAAACGTCACTGCAGCCATGATGTATTGGAAAGCTTTATCAGGAACAAAATAGTTCAACACCACCCCTGTCATACATACGGCCACTGTAGCCATCACAGCACGATGCGGAACGCCATATTTAGAAAGTCTTGCAAATGGTGAGGGTGCATACCCGTTAACAGATAAGGCATAGAGCAAACGTCCGCCACTAAAGATTCCCGCGTTACAAGAAGAGAGAGCAGCTGTAATAACTACAAAGTTAATAAGCCCTGCCGCTTCACGTAAGCCAATACGCTCAAACATGACTACGAAAGGACTGCCTTGTTGTCCCACTTCATTCCATGGAAATAAGGCCAAGATCACAAGAATGGCACCCATGTAGAAAATCAAAATCCGCCAAGCCAATGAATCAATTGCCATGGGAATCGTCTTTTGAGGGTTTTCAGCTTCACCTGCTGAAAGGCCAATCATCTCTATTCCCACGTAGGCGAATAAGACCATTTGCAATGACAGCAACATACCGCTAATGCCATTTGGAAAAAAGCCGCCGTGTTGCCATAAATTATTTAATCCAAGAGGCGTCCAATTATTCGTAAAGCCAAAAAAGATGACCGAACAACCCAAGGCAATCATGGCTACTATCGCCACCACCTTAATGAGCGCAAACCAAAACTCAAATTCACCAAAAACTTTCACGGCAATTAAGTTCACTAAACCCATCATCAAGATAGAAGAAAGCGCCCAGATCCATTGCGGGGTTTCGGGGAACCAAATTCCCATGTAAATCCCAACAGCAGTAACTTCGGCAATGCCCACCACAATCCAATAGGTCCAATAGCCCCATCCGACCATATAGCCAGCAAGTGGTCCAACATAGGTATTGGCATAAGCAGCAAAGGAACCCGCAACTGGCTCGTGGACAGCCATTTCACCTAAAGTGCGCAGAACAATAAAAGCGACTATCCCCGCAAGCAAATATCCCAAAAGAATGGAAGGTCCTGCAATTTGAATTGCTGTTGCTGAGCCAAGAAATAATCCGACTCCAATGGTTGACCCTAATGCCATCAAACGAATGTGTCGTACTTTGAGGTGGCGCTTTAAGCCATTTTGTTCAGTCTGCAAAAGAGACCTCCTTTCGATTTGTCGTTGGAGATTTACCAACCGAGCAAAGTCTATGGAGGAGTTTGCATAAGTACTAGAGGATGAAAATGCCTAAAGTAACAAAACAAATAAAAGTGCAGCGATGATTAAAGGTGGACCCTGATTAATAGGACTTATGTGATAAAAAATAAATTGTGGATGACAACAAAATCAGTAATTTCCTACAGGGAAATCCCCTAAGAATATTGAGGTGCAAAAAAGAGAATTGCTATTGCGCTGCGAGTAAATTTAATATTTCAGCAGCAGCTGCCAATCCGCAAGCGGCGGTCACCATGATGGTAGAACCATATCCTGAACAAGCAAGGCCACCATTAGCACTCCCTGAGCGCGGCTCATGAGAGTAAATAGCCCTGACTCCCATTTTCTTTTTAAGATCTCTTGAAAAACCATGATCTGTTCGAAGCCCGACCCGTACTTTTGCAAGCAAAGCATCCTGCTCAGTTCGAGAAAGATCAGCGCAACGCACCGAAGTCGGATCGGACTTACCGCCAGCAGCACCACACATCACTAATGCCCGTTGATTTTTAACGGCCCATGCAGCAAGGGCAATTTTGGTTTGTACAGAATCGGTGGCATCTAGAACTAAAGCATCTACAGGAATCAGCTGATCCAAATTTTCAGGCTCAAGAAATTCATCGCAAGCAGTAAGCTTGATATCTGGATTAATCTTGAGAATGCGTTCAGACATCGCCGCCACTTTCGCCTTTCCATACTCACCCTCTAGGGCGTGTAATTGGCGATTGGTATTGCTCTCGGCGATGTGATCAAAATCAATGATGACCAAATGTCCTATGCCAGTGCGTGCCAAAGCCTCAGCAGCCCAAGATCCGACACCACCTAAGCCAGCTACAACCACTGTTGCATTGCGAAAACACTCCCGCAACTCTCCTCCATAGAGTCGAGCCACCCCTCCAAAACGACGATCTTCTAAGCTGCCTTCTAAGCCGCCCTCTACCTTGTCTTCTGCCATAGCTTCTCTTTATACTGAAATAATGGACTCCATCGCTCAACTTCGCAAAAACTATACCTTTGGACAACTTTCAGAAACTGAAGTTCCTGAAAACCCACTCCCCTTGTTTCAGCTGTGGTTTGATCAAGCTATCAAAGTTCAATGTCCCGAGCCAAATTCCATGACCTTGGCCACTGCCGATAAAGCGGGAAATCCATCAGCTCGTATTGTCTTACTAAAGGCGCAGATCAGAATGGCTTCACTTTTTTTACCAATTATGAAAGTCAAAAAGGTAAAGATTTAGCTGTAAGGCCTCAAGCCGCCCTGCTGTTTCATTGGCATGAGTTAGAACGTCAAGTACGCATCAAAGGCGATGTTGAGCGTGTAGAAGCTGCGCAAAGTGATGTTTATTACCACTCACGGCCACCAGAATCCAGAATTGGTGCCTGGGCATCCCCGCAAAGTGCAGTGATTCCCAATCGGGAATTTCTAGAAGAGGCTGAAAGTCGCTTCAAGGCTGAATTTGGTGATGAGCCACCGCGCCCAGAGCATTGGGGAGGCTATCGTTTGCACCCTACTGAGGTTGAATTTTGGCAGGGTCGACCTTCAAGACTCCACGACCGTATCCACTATCAACTCGTCAATGGCGCTTGGAAAATCACCCGTCTCGCGCCTTAAGAAAATTCTGGCGCTAACAGCGCCTTAAATTTTGCTCTAAATTTTGCCAATTTAGGAGCAACTACTGCCATGCAATAGCCTTGACCTGGATGTTGACGGAAATAGTTCTGGTGATAGTCCTCGGCTGGATAGATAGTCGGAGACTGCTCAATTTGCGTCACGATTGGATTTGAGTAAATATTGGAGGCTTCTAACTCCTTAACCACCTCATTGGCAGTTTGCGCCTGCTCCGCACTATGCGTAAAGATCACCGATCGATATTGAGAGCCATGGTCATTACCCTGGTAATTTAATGTGGTGGGATCATGAATCACAAAGAAGATTTCCAGTAAATCTCGATAAGAAACGACTTTTGGATCAAAATACACATCCACAATCTCTGCATGTCCCGTCATTCCTGTACAGACAGCCTCATAAGAGGGATTGGCCTGAGGTCCGCCAGCATAACCAGAAATCACCGCTTTTACACCGAGAATTTGCTGATAAACCGCCTCCAAACACCAAAAACATCCGCCTCCAAGGGTGGCTTGCTCTAGAGGGGCTTGGTTTTGAGTGTGAGTTTCGTTCATGGCTTTATCCTAATGCCTTATTAAATTGTTTGCCAACCGCCAAAACACCATGAATCGCTTTACTATCGAGCTCGACGAAATCAGGGCAGCTTATGCCGCAGAACCCAATCCTAGCCTTGAGGTCAGATTGGACCGAATTAGTCGTATTGAGCAAATGATTTCAGCTAACGAAGAAAAGCTTTGTAAAGCTCTGGCCGCAGATTTTGGGGTTCGTCACTCGATAGAAACCCGTCTTGCTGAATTTCAAATGATTTACCAAGCATGCAAACACACCCGTAAGCACCTTAAAGAGTGGATGAAACCTGAATTTAGGCCAACCCCCTCATCCATGGGTTCATCGCAAGCTTGGATAGAAAATCAATCGATTGGGGTTATTGGGGTGATGAGCCCATGGAATTACCCAATTCAATTAGCCCTGATTCCTGCGATATCCGCATTAGCAGCTGGCAACCGCGTGTGGCTTAAAGTATCTGAGCGCAGCTCTCGCACCTCAGGCTTTTTAGCGGGATTAATTCAAGAATACTTTCATCACACGGAATTTTGCGTAAGTACTGGTGGCTTTGACGTTGCCGAACAATTTGCGGCACTACCTTTTGATCATCTCTTTTTTACAGGGTCAACTGGCACAGGACAAAAAGTCATGCGGGCCGCGGCCGACAACCTCACGCCAGTAACACTGGAGTTAGGTGGAAAATCTCCAGCAATTGTGGATGACTCTGCCAAACTTAAAGAGGCCGCCGCCAGCATCATCTACGGTAAATTGTTAAATGGTGGTCAAACTTGTATTGCGCCCGACTACATACTGATTAATTCAGATCATCGCGACGGCCTGATTCAAGAACTGCAAACAGCAGCTCAGATTCAATTTTCAAATCCCGAAGAATTAACGGGGGCCATTGATCAAATGCAACTATCTCGCTGGCATCACCTAGTGAGTGATGCACAAAGTCGCGGCGCCAAAGTGGTTCCCCTCCTCAAGCCTGCAACTCACATCAGAAATTTTGAACCCGTCCTTCTGATTGACGTTCCTGAAGATGCTTTGGTACTCCAAGAAGAAATCTTCGGCCCTATTCTTCCTATCGTGACAGTTAACAGCGTAACGGCTGCCATCGCCTACGTTAACCAACGTCCCAAACCTCTAGCGCTATATTGGTTTGGAAAAGACAAGAAAAATCTGCAACAAGTATTAAGTAACACCCGCTCAGGTGGCGTCACGATTAACGACACCTTATTGCATGTAGCTGTTGAAGATCTGCCCTTTGGCGGTATTGGAGCCAGCGGCATGGGCACCTATCACGGCAAAGCTGGGTTTGAAACCTTTAGCCATAAAAAATCCATCTTAGAAGTACGAAGTTCTTTGGGTCTGGGTTTCTTGCGTGGCACTAAGCTTGCGCGACCACCTTATGGGAAAAAAGTGGAACGCCTATTGCGCTGGCTAAGGTAAGCCCAAAAGGTAAGTCTAAATACAGTAATCCTAAAGCTAGAGCAGCAGATTGCCTGCAAAGGCTATCAGGAGTGCGCCTACCAATAACCAAAGGAAGGCAGCGCAGTGGGGGTGCCGATGAAAATAGCGCAGAAAAAATTGCCCAGCAAGAATTAAGCCGGCTAAATAACTCATGCTGACGATCTGTAGCACTACGGCTAGGTATAAAAATGTATATGCAGGATGCGCAAATCCGGGCTGAATAAATTGCGCAAAGAAAGAGACGAAGAAGAAAATAGCCTTGGGGTTTGTTAAAGACAAACTCAAGGCAGCCAAGCTAGGATGGACAGAATCCAAATAACTGCGGATCTCTATCGCCCCCGAAACATCTTGCCGATTTTTCCAGCGATCAACCCCAGAGCGCATGAGGCCCAAGCCCATCCATGCTAAATACAGAGCTCCCATGGTACGCACCGCATTGAAAAGCATCGGGGATGAATTTAATAGCGAAGCTGCCCCTAGCGCAACTGCTGTCATCAAGATGCCATCACCAATGAATATCCCTAATGCAGCCCACGTCCCTGCATGCCAGCCTTTACGTGAAGTAATCGTTAAGACATAAAGGGAGTTTGGGCCGGGAAAGACAATCGTAAAAATAGTCCCCAGAAAATAAGTGGGGAAATCTAAAATGCCAGCATGAGACGGGGATAAAAAGATCAAATTGGGTAATTGCACATACCCATCATAATTAAATAAATTAATTCGGGGAAACCCTTGTAATCCCCATCTCAAAATGTCATAATGGGAGGCTTTTTAAGCAATTTGATTCATCGCCCCCCAGCTATATTTCAGCGATTAGTTTAGAAGTCATAAACACAACAACGCTGCCGCTTGTCTGATGGTCGATGCCTTTGACCATCGCATCCTATAAAAAACTCAGGATGCAACATACGGAGACGTCCCTCAACAGGGACGAGTAATAGCATGACTTTTTCTAAAGAAACTAATCACGAGTCAAAAGACTCAAAAACCGCTGGACATGAATTCCAGTCTTTCGCCCTCGCGGCGCCACTTCTCAAAAACGTTG
>Ga0364920_10237_pt3 | contig 13660 bp, 12 predicted proteins | sample SorcelJu500001C8_FD_206961 | JGI IMG/M metagenome (GOLD analysis project Ga0364920, IMG submission 206961) | Enriched cells from Trout Bog Lake Hypolimnion, Wisconsin, USA - BchlTB.June20.5000.01.C8 | ecosystem: Environmental > Aquatic > Freshwater > Lake > Hypolimnion/Profundal zone | place: USA...
CTTCTTTACTGATTGTGACCGCAGTGGCGGTTGCCGGATGCGGTGGTGCCACCAATGCCCAGATTGGCGGAACCGTGGTCGGACTGGGTTCCGGAAGTTCAGTCGGATTGACGAATAATGGTACCGATACCATTACTTATACTTTCAGCAGTTCCGGCAATACGTTCACTTTCAATAAATCCGTCGGTGCAGGAAGCGCCTACGACGTCACCGTAACAACACAGCCCACAGGACAGGTGTGCGCGGTAACCTCGGGATCCGGCACGGTTTCTTCATCCGGCGCTGCTGTTACCAATGTCCTGGTGACCTGTACAGCAGGTTCCGGTACCGCTGTGCCGCTGACAGCCAGTGTCGCCGGTCTGGCTTCCGGTGCGCAACTGGTGCTGACCGATAGCGCAGCCGGCGTATTGACCGTAACCGGCAATGCAGTTACTGCAGCAGGCGGGACCGTCAGTCTGAATTACCCGACTTCCCTGGCTCCCAATGCCATCTATAATTCAACCATCACCACACAGCCCTCCGCTCAGACTTGCGTCATTCTGAATACGAGTGGTTCCGGCACCGTTCCATCGACGGGTTCTCCGTCACCCGTAGCCGTGGCATGCACCTGAGTTCATTCCGGCCTTAAAAAAACCGCCAGTTCACATCAATGAACTGGCGGTTTTTTTATGCGGGATGCGAAATCAGTTGCCCACGGCTGCAGTCACTTCGATTTCCACTTTATAGTCCAGATTCACCAGACGACTGCCAACGGTGGTGCGTGCCGGCGTATGTCCAGGTGCGACCCAGTCGTCCCATACCGCATTCATCACGGCGTAGTCGCCAGTGGAGGCCAGATAGATCCGGGCCTGAACGATGTGCGTTTTATTCGCACCGGCCTTGGCCAGCAGTTGATCAATATACTGTAATACCTCACGGGTTTGTCCGGAAACATCCAGCGAGGAGTTTTGCGCCACCTGTCCGGCCAGATAGATCAGCCTGGCAGTACCCAGATCGACCACGGTCATTTCGGAAAAACGTGGTCCCGTTTCAAATCGTGTGATATTCATAGCGTTTTTTCCGAAGAGTAGTCCAGCTGGTTGATTGACAGGTCACATTATGCCGAGTGTTTTACGACGTTAATCAGTTCGCTGAGCGCGAACAGCAATCTGATTTTGTGCATTCCACCAGCCGCCGCCCAGTGCCTGAAACAATGCGACCGTATCAGAATAGCGCGCGGCCTGCGCCTGCACAAAGGCCAGATGCGCCTGCTGATAATTTTGTTCAACGGCGAGCAGCGCAATCCGGCTCAGGTCGCCCAGTGCCAGCTGCTTCTGTCCGATGTCCAGCGTTTTTTGGGCGGCAATTTCCGCATTTTTTGCGGCCTGCAAAGCCAGCGCATCCGACTGTATCGCCTGCAGTGCGTCGGCCACATTCTGGAATGCACTCAGCACCGTTGAACGGTACTGCGCTCTGGCCTGATCAAAAGCGGCCTGGGCTGCCTCCTGCTTATGTTTTAACGCAGCACCGTCAAATATGGGCTGGGTAATGGAGCCGGCCAGAGTCCAGAAAGACGTGCCGGATTTAAACAGGTCGGCCAGGCTGTATGCCGCCGAACCGTAGGAATTGACCCCCAGAGTGATGTTGGGCAGGCGGTTGGCGATCGCCACCCCGACGCCCGCGCTGGCGGCCTGCAGTTGCGCTTCGGCGGCCAAAATATCAGGACGATGATTAACCAGCGCAGACGGCAGCGTCAGCGGAATCGCGCCGGGCAGCTGCAGGCTGGCCAGTTGAAACTGCGGCAGGCTGCTGTCATCAGGAAATTTCCCGGAAAGTGCCTTGATCTGATTGCGCTGCTGTGCCAACTGCTTTTGCAGCGGTGCCAGGGCGGCAATCGCGTTGGCAGCGGCCGACTCCTGTGCGGCCACGTCCAGTTCGCCCAGCTGTCCAAGCTGAAACTGCCGCCGCACCACCTCAAGTATTTTGTTTTGACTGTCTGATACCTCCTGCAGGGCCACAACCTGAGCGCGCAGGGCCGCTTCGTTGATTGCCGCGTTAGCCAGGTTGGATGTCAGGGTCAGATAGCTGGCCTGTAACTGATATTGCTGCATGTCGGCCTGTGCCTGCAGTGATTCGACCAGGCGCCGGTTCAGGCCAAACACGTCGGGAGTATACGAGACGTTGAGCTGTGCAGTATGCAGATTGTAGATGTAGGCGCCGGATGAAGCGGATGTGGCAAGGGTAGTGGCAACGCGCTGTCTGTTCGCATCATACTCTGCGCTGACCGTCGGAAAATACGCTGCCTGCTGCACGGCCAGATTTTCCTGGGCAATACGCAAGGCGGCCTGCGCTGCCTCTAGGTCCGGGTTGTTTTTTAAACTGGAACGGATCAGTGCGTTAAGCGACTCGGAGTGAAACAGCTCCCACCACTGTGCCGGAATATCCTGTGCGGCGACGATCTGTTGCGAGACCTCGCCCGCCGGTGCCGCAGCGACATCGATTTTCTGTTCGGTGTGTTGCGCAGGCAGGGCATTATCCGGGCGCACATAGTCAGGTCCTACCGCACATCCGGACAGGAACAGCGCGGCAGCCACGCCGACTGGAAAACAGGGAGTCAAGAATATCTTTTTCATCAGCGATCCTGCCTGTGGCGCACGCCCCATGCTTTACCTGCCGCATAGGTTTCCAGCGCAAAGTAAAAGGTGGGCAAAATAAATAAAGTTAACAAGGTCGATACGACCAGGCCGCCTACTACCACCGTGGCAAGTCCGCGCTGCACGTCGGTTCCGACGCCGGTCGCCAGTGCCGCCGGCAGCATTCCGATCGAAGCGACCGTCGCGGTCATCAATACCGGGCGCAGACGTTCCGATGCGCCCTCAATTACGGTCTGCCTTAAACTCAGGCCATCACCATGCACGCGCCGGAAATTGGCGACCATGATAATGCCGTTCTGTACCGAGACGCCAAACAGCGCAATAAAGCCGACTGCTGTGGCGACGTTCAGGGTTTCGCCGGTTACGTGGATGGCAATCAACCCACCCAGGGTGGCTAGCGGTACCACACCCAGAATCAATGCAGACTGGCGCAATTTGCCAAACTGCATATACAGCAACACGGCCATCATCAGCAGCATGACACCCAGTATCACAATCAGGCGCGCCTGCGCGCGGCGCTGGTTTTCAAACTGGCCGGCCCATTCGAGCCTGAATTTTTGCCGGTCAAATTTGACTTCGCTGTCTATGCGTTGTGATGCTTCGGCCAGATAGGACGTGAGATCGCGGTCGCGGTTATCAATCCGCACAGTCAGTTCACGCTCATTGCCCTCATGCGAAATCGTGCTTTCACCGGTTTGCAGGCTGATGCTGGCCACCTGTGATAATGCAATTTTCGCACCTGTAGAACTGTTCAGAAACAAATTACCCAATGCTTCGGTGCTGGCCTTGTTCGCCTTGGGGAATTTGGCCGTGATATTGTAGATTCTGTCTTCCACATAAACCGAGGTGACAGGCGCTCCGCCGACACCGGTCTGTATCAGGGTTGCGATGTCGGCAATATTGATCCCGAAGCGCGCCGCTTTCTCGCGGTCTATGTTGATGATGGCCTGAGGTATGGGCGGCTCCTGAAACAGCGAGGCAGATGCCGTGCCGCGCACGGTGCCAAGAATATCCACGATCTGGCCACCGATGCGGCGTGCCTCTTTCAGGTCGCTGCCATAGATGCGCAACACCAGCGGACTGTGGGCGCCGCCGATCATGTCGTTGACGCCGTCAATAATTGGCTGGCTGATACCTATGGAAAAACCCGGCATGTTGGCGAAGCGTTTATTCATGCGCGCAATCAGCTCTGCTTTGGATTCGCCGTCGGGCCACAGTTCGTAGGGCTTGAGTCCGACCGGCATTTCAATATGGGATGGCGTCCAGGGATCGGTTCCATCATCGCTGCGGCCAATTTGCGTCACGACATACGATACCTCCGGAAATTCGCGCAATGTATGACGCAATTCCGCTGCCATTTCATTGGACTTGTCCAGCGACAGTCCGGTTGGCAGCTGCACCTGCAGCCATAACGCGCCTTCGTCGAGCTCGGGCAAAAATTCACGCCCGGCAGTCGCGCCCAATACCAGCACGGCAATCAGCGCCAGGCCGGCGATGACGTAGGCAATCCATGGCCGCTCCAGCAGGTGGCCTAACGCTGCGCGATAACGGGCCGTGAGCCAGATCAGCGGCTTGTTGTGAAATATTTTGCGCGGATAACGCAGTGCTGTGTAGGCCAGTCCCGGAATCAGGGTCAGCGAGCATAACAGCGCACCTATCAGGGCATAAGAAACGGTATAGGCCATAGGCGTAAATAGTTTGCCCTCGGCGCGCTCGAATGCGAACAGCGGCAGGTACGCGACGATGATGATCAAGGTCGCAAAAAAGATGGGACGGGCCACCTGACTGGAGGTTTCCAGGATATCGTTTTCGGTCAGTTCTGCCAGCGGATTTTCTTCGCGCCGTCGCAATATCGCTTCCATCACAACGATGGCGCCGTCAACAATAATCCCGAAATCTATCGCGCCGAGTGAAAACAGATTGGCCGGCATTTTCGTTGCAGCCATTAAAATGAACACCGTCACCAGTGCCATCGGAATGGCCACTGCAGCTACAATCGCACTGCGCGGACTGCCCAGAAAAAGTATCAGAACAATACAGACCAGCCCGATACCCTCAAGCACGGTGTGAGACACTTTATGCACGGTGAGCTTGACCAGATCGTCGCGATCTATGTACGGCGCAATCCTGACATTCATGGGCGCCAGTTTTTTCTGCAGCTCGTCTACTCTGGCGTGAACGCCCTCAAGAATCCGGGATGGATTTTCATATTTTCGCATCAGCACGATACCCTCTATCGTGTCAGGATTATTGTCCTTGCCCAAGATGCCTTCACGTTCCTGATGGCCAAATTGCAGTTTGCCCAGTTGACGCAGCAGCACCGGGGACCCGTTGGACTGGGTCACAACGGTTGAGCCAAGATCGGCCAGAGAATGAATCTGTCCTATGCCGCGCACCACATAACTTTGTTCGCCGCGGGCAATTCTGCTGCCACCGGCATTGGCGTTGTTGTTGTTGATGGCGTTGACGACATCGTTCAGTACCACGCCAAAATGTTGCAGTTGATTCGGGTCCAGTTCAATCTGAAATTCTTTGGTAAAGCCGCCGAAGTTGTTGACATCCGCCACACCGGCCACCTGTTTGAATGCCGGCACAACTATCCAGCGTTGAATTTCAGACAGTTCCATCAGATTTTTGCTGTCTGATTCCAGCGTGTAGCGATAAATTTCACCCCCCGAACCTGCAATGGGGCCAAGGCCGGGCTGAATTCCTGCGGGAAGTGTGACCGCGGCCAGACGTTCCAGCACTCTTTGCCGGATAAAATAATCTTCCGTTCCGTCCTTGAATACCAACGTGATCAGTGACAGTGCAAAGGTGCTGGAGGAACGTATGGTCACCAGCCCGGGCGTGTTGGACAGGCCGCGTTCCAGCGGCGTGGTAATCTGCTGTTCAATCTCTTCTGCAGCCAGGCCGGGAACCTGGGTGGTAACCTGGACGGTGACATCATCCAGCTCAGGGTATGCTTCTACAGCCATATTGGTCCACGAGATGTAGCCATACAGAGCAAGAACAATTGCCAGCGCCCACGACAGATAGCGGCGCCGGAAACAGATGTTGATTAAATGATTAATCATTGATCAGCACCCCGCCCTGGACGACAATCCGGTCGCCGGTGTTCAGACCTGACAGTATGTTGACATGGTCGCCATCTTCGCTGCCTGTGGTGACGGTATGCCGCAGGAATGTCCACGGCGCCGTTTCGACGAACACAGTGATGCTGTCGTTATTCATTAACAGTGCCGAAGTGGGCACGACCAGTTTTCCTGCCTGCGTGGTCGCCAGTCGGATGTTGGCATACATGTTCGGCTTGAGGCGGCCGTCTGTATTCCTGAAGCTGATCCTTGCCTTGTTGCGATGCGTGTCCGGTTCCAGAACAGCGCTCACTGAAGTTAATTTGCCCTGCCATGTCTGACCTGGGTAGGCATCCAGTGTGACATCGGCACTCTGGCCTGCGTGCAGGACCGATATCAGATTTTCAGGCACGTTGGCTGTTACCCAGACATGGTCGAGGTTGGCAACGGTGATCAGAGTCGCGGTCGGGTCGTTGATATACGAACCGAGTCCATAGTTGAGTGCCGTGACTGTGCCTGCAACTGGCGTTGTAATCGTCAGCAAGCGCTTTTTGCTTTCCTGGGCCGGACCGTCATTATTCGCTCCCAGTGTTTTCAGGCGCTCTTCGGCCCGCGTAAATTCAGCCAGGGCCTGGTTGTAGTTGCTCTTTATCTGCTCTAAATCCTTGGCGGCATTGGCACCTGCGGCGTTGACGCCTTCACCGCGCTGCAGGGCCCGTTTTGTCAGTTCCAGAGCATCGCGCGCTTTGTCCGCGTCAGCGTAGGCCTGGCCCAGGTCAGGGGAGTTGATGACGGCAACCACCTGGTTGGCGTTGACTGTATCGCCCAGTTTGACTTTTAATTCGATCAGCCTGCCCGCCAGTGGCGGTAAAATATTGACGGTCGCAGCCGGATCGGCTTCGACAACGCCCGGGATATCAACATTATGCAGCGGCGAAGCAGTGGCGACTTCGGCCACAAGCAGTCTTTTGCGCAGCGGTGATTCGGCAGGCACAAACAATTTGTCGCCCTGTACCGTCAACATCTGGTTCTCCGGCCCTGCTGCCTTTTTGCCGGTATCCGAATGCGATTTGCCAAAGTAGGTCAGGCAGATTGCCAGCACGGCGGCTGCGCCGATTGCCAGAACCAAGGTTTTTTTGGCAGACGAGGCACGAGAGTTTTTGGGACTGATTTGCATGCGGAGACTCTTAGTTTTATTGGTAGTCAAAATACCGGGCTGTCGTTGGGCCACGCAGTATTGTGTGAGGGTGCTGATTCTGGAAAAAGCAGACGATGCGCAGTATAGATAATTAAATCTACGGCAGTGTGACAATGTTTCCGTTGCGGCTGCCGGGCCGATTCTGCCACATAAAAAAATAAATAAAAACCGGATAAATCAAAATGCGCAGGAATAATTGTTCATTTCAGGTTGCACGTGGCCTGGATTGCATTGATTTAAATGACATATTTCCAATTTTTGCGTCGACAGTGTTACATTGCCGGTGTCCAAAATAATTTGAGTCTTTTGGTCGCCCTGTTATTATTGCGCGCGTTGACAACGGAGTTCTGATGATGTTCGAAGAAAAAATTATTTCAAACGATACGCTGGCGCAGCGCATGGCAGCATTGCCAAAACCGGTGGTCCTGACCAACGGTGTGTTTGATATTCTGCATCGGGGTCATGTGACCTATCTTGAGCAGGCGCGTGCACTGGGCGCGTCGCTGGTGGTGGCAGTCAATACCGACGCCTCGGTGCGGCGTCTGGGCAAGGGTGATGACCGGCCGATCAATACCTGTGAAGATCGTATGGCGGTAGTTGCCGCGCTGGAGTCGGTCAGTCTGGTGATTGCGTTTGATGAAGATACCGCTCTGGAACTGGTCCAGGCGGCACGGCCGGATATTTACGCCAAAGGCGGTGATTACCAGATGGATGCTATCCCGGAGGGCAGGGCGGTACTGGCCTATGGCGGAAAAGTTGAGGCGATCACATTTAAGCATGACCGCTCAACCACCAAGCTGCTGTCCAGGGTCAGAACCTAATCTGCCTGTACGTGGACGGATACGTCGATTTTGCCGGCTTTGGCAAAATACAGCGTCATCATGAATTGATCTCCGGCTTTTAACTGCTGGTTCAGTCCGACCAGCATGATGTGATACCCGCCACCTGGTTTCATGGCCATTTTGCTGCCGGCTTTCAGATCGATGGCGTCAACTTCCCGCATTTTCATGACATCGCCGGCCATTTCCATATTGTGAATCTGTGCTGATCTGGCCACGCCGGTTTCCACCCTGACGAGCCGGTCGTCGGTCTTGCCCGTGTTTTCCAGACTCAGGTAGGCGCCTCCTGAACTCTGCACTGCCAATGTGGCGCGTGCGTAGGGATGACCGATATGTATGTCGCCCAACTGAAATTCATGCGCCCAGGCCAAAGACACGAACAGGGCGGCACTCATAAAAACAGTCAGGGATTTGATGGTGTTTGCAGACAGTGTGCGAATAAACATAATTCTTCCTTTGTTGTGAACAGGCGTGCGTGCCGAACTCACGCGCCGCCCAAAAAACCATTCTGGCGCCATGCTTCATACACTACGACTGCGACAGTGTTCGACAGGTTCAGGCTGCGGTTCTCGGGTTGCATGGGCAGCCGGATGCGATTCGTCGCTGCGAATGCGTTGCGCAGGACGGGGTCCAGCCCTTTGGTTTCCGATCCGAAAACGAACACGTCGCCCGGCAGGAAGCGTGCATCGGAAAAGACTGCCGAGCCATGCGTGGTGAGGGCAAACAGTCTGGCCGGCTCAGGATGCAGCGCATCAATAAATGCCTGCCAGTTCCTGTGTACGTGCATTCTGGCGTATTCGTGATAATCCAGTCCGGCACGTCTGAGTTTGCTGTCTTCCAGCGGGAAGCCGAGTGGTTCGATTAAATGCAGCTGCGCACCGGTATTGGCGCACAGCCGGATAATGTTGCCGGTATTCGGTGGAATTTCAGGTTCAACCAAAACTACATGGAACAAGGTAACTCCCTTGGCTTAGTGAGGTGGAGTGCGTGCAAATACAAGATTGGTGACCTGCTGCGCGCCATGTCGTTTCAGGCAGGCTGCAATTTCATGCAGTGTCGCTCCTGTGGTCATGACATCGTCTACCACACCGATATGTCGGCCCGGTATTTTATCCTGATAGTCCGGGGCCGGGGAAAATGCGTGCCGGATATTGTCGCGTCGCTCACCCGGAGGCAGCAGAGTTTGCGCTGCGGTGTCGCGCATTCGCAGCAGCAACTGCGGATAGATTGGAATATTCAGCACCCTTGCCAGAGGGCGGGCAATTTCCAGCGCCTGGTTGAAACCGCGTTGTGCCAGTCTTGCCCTGGCCAGCGGCACCGGTATTAGCAGGTCGGGCAGGATCTGGTCCGGAGCCTGCAGCACGGCTCGGGCCAGAATTGCGCCCAGTGCCGGCGCGATGTTCAGTTGATGGCCGAATTTGAGCGCCAGGATCAGCTGGTCCAGCGGCGCTGCGTAATGACATGCGACGATCGTGCGCAGAAATGGCGGCGGCTCGGCCAGGCACTGGCCACAGCGCTGATCGCACTGATTGACCGGGAGCGCGCAGCAAATGCAACGCGTCGTCGGCACGGTAAAGAATTGCCGGTTGCAGGCGGTGCAGACCGGATGCCGGCTTTCCATGCCGCACAGCACGCAGGAGCAGGGGAGGATGGTGATTAATCCCTGTCTGAATGCAGTGGAGATTCTTTTTATCCGGGACTGTAATGTCAATAAGTTTTGTAACATGGCGATCACTCAACGTGTAAACTGGCAGCCGAGTTCAATTATAGTGAAGTTATTCTTATGCAAAGCGCTCCTATCGATTTAAATCGCGTCAGACAGCAGTTCAGCCGACCGGCGGACCTGACCGCGGCCGATTTCATTTATCGCGAGATCGCCTCCCGCATGCTGGACCGGCTGCAACTGGTGCGGCTGGATCCCAAAAACGTGGTCGATGCCGGCTGTGGCCGCGGTGCAGATATCCGAGTGCTGCACAATCTGTGGCACAGCGCGCATATCATCGGCATCGATGGTTCCGTGCAGTTGCTCAAACAATCGCACGACGAGCAGAAGGCCGCGGGCCTTTTTATGCAGCGCCTGTTTTCGGCGCTCACAGGGAAAACCAGTGAGTCAGCGCAAACCGATCTGGTCTGCGCTGATTTTGCACAGATCCCGCTGAGCGCTCAGTGCGCTGATCTGCTGTGGTCGAATATGGCGCTGCACTGGCATTGTCTGCCGGACCAGGTATTTCAGGAATGGCTGCGCATTCTCCGGGTAGGTGGCCTGTTGATGTTTTCCTGCTTCGGTCCGGACAGTTTCAAAGAGATACGTCAGGCTTTTGAAGAAGTCGATTCCGCGCCGCACACTTTGCCGTTTGTTGACATGCATGATTTTGGCGACATGCTGGTGAATACCGGATTTGCAACTCCGGTGATGGATATGGAAGTCATCAGGCTTACCTATACTGGTGTGGACCAGCTGATGCACGAGTTGCGCGCACTGGGCGGCAATCCACTTCAGACCAGAAAAAAAACGTTGACGGGCAGGGCTGCATGGCAGCGTGTCTGTGATCGACTCGAAGCGATGAAAGGACCTGACGGGCGCATTCCGCTTACGCTGGAGGTCATCTATGGGCACGCATTCAAGCCAGAACCGCGGCGGCATCGCCCCGGTGAAAGCATTATTAAATTTGACATTTTAAAAAAATGATTTATGTTTTATTGGCTTCTGTCAAAGAATAATTTGTGAATTCGCACAATCGTTTGAGGAAAATCAGTATCGATAGCACTGCATTGTGCTTGATAACAAAGATGTTTCCGACATATACTCTGCTGATTATAAAAATGCCGGTGCGGATTGGTCGAAGAGCAGGTGACCGGTTTTGATCAGTATAAAAATAATTCAGCCCGGTCACAGCCGGGCGCAGATGAGACAACGAGATATGAGACAGCTGGCGTATTAACATCACTGCACGGTGCTGTTGGTCGCAGCGCATATCACCTTCTGAAAAGAATTCTAATTGGTTTTTGGGGAAAACATGAAATATGCCAAGCGATTGCCATCGTTAATGCTCAGTTCCTTGTTGATGATGGCCGGAGTTTCATCATGGGCGCAAGAGATTGTACAAAAACCAGTTGTTGACAGTAAAGGTGGGCCGGCTGTTCTCGAGATGAATTTTCAGACGCCGGCCACCCAGATTGCAGAACAGATCTACGGCCTGCATAACCTGATGATGATCATTTGCATGGTTATTTTCGTGGTGGTGTTTGGCTTCATGTTTTACTCAATCTTAAGGCATCGCAAATCCCTGGGACATAAACCCGCAACCTTCCACGAGAGCATATCGGTGGAAATTGCCTGGACCATCGTGCCGTTCATCATCGTTATCGGTATGGCGCTGCCTGCCACGAAAACCGTGGTGGCCATGAAAGACACGTCCAATTCCGACATCACCATCAAAGTGACCGGGATGCAGTGGAAATGGGGTTATGACTATCTGAAAGGTGAAGGCCAGGGAATTTCATTCCTGTCAGCGCTGTCGACACCAAGAGAGCAGATCGGCTCGCCGGGGCATTTGCCGACACAGGCGCGTGGCGAAAATTATCTGATTGAAGTTGATAATGAAGTCGTAGTCCCGGTCAATAAGAAAATCCGCATCATCACCACAGCCAATGATGTGATCCATTCATGGACGATACAGGCTTTCGGTCTCAAGCAGGATGCGATTCCCGGTTTTGTGCGCGACACCTGGTTCAAGGCTGAAAAAATCGGCAAGTACCGCGGTCAGTGCGTGGAACTCTGCGGCAAGGAGCATGCCTTCATGCCCGTTGTGGTAAGCGTGGTCAGTGATGCTGATTACAGCAAATGGGTAGACGGCAAGAAGAAAGAAATGGCTGCGCTGGCTGACGATCCGAACAAGGTGTGGACTGTGGATGAATTGAAGCAGCGTGGTGAAAAAGTTTATTCATCGAATTGCGTGGTATGTCATCAGGCGACCGGCAAGGGCGTGCCCGGCGCGTTCCCTGCGCTGGACGGTTCAGCGATCGTCGCCGGACCGAAAGAGGCACAGATACATCTGGTTCTGAACGGTAAAAACGCCATGCCGACCTGGAAGTCCGTGCTGTCAGACACCGAGATTGCCGCAGTTATCACGTATACACGGAATAACTGGTCCAATAAATCACAAGAAAATATTGTTCAACCAGCAGAAGTTCTGGCTGCGCGTAAGTAATTCATAGGAGATTCGAATGAGTAACACCACAATGGATCACGCCCACACAGCCGCTCACGGTCACGATGATCATCATCAGCCGCAGGGTTTTGCACGCTGGATGTTTGCAACCAATCATAAAGATATCGGCACCCTGTATCTGATTTTCTCACTGGTCATGCTGTTGGTCGGCGGTGTGCTGGCATTGATGATCCGGACCGAACTTTTCCAGCCTGGGCTGCAGTTTTTTCAACCCGAGTTTTTTAATCAGCTCACAACGATGCACGGACTGATCATGGTGTTCGGCGCGATCATGCCGGCCTTCGTCGGTTTTGCAAACTGGATGATTCCTTTGCAGATCGGTGCGTCAGACATGGCCTTTGCCCGGATGAATAATTTTTCATTCTGGTTACTGCCTCCTGCTGCGATGTTGCTTGGTGGTTCGTTCTTTGTGCCGGGTGGCGCAACCGCCGCCGGCTGGACACTGTATGCACCGCTGTCGACTCAAATGGGGCCTGGTATGGACATGGCGATTTTCGCCATTCATATCATGGGTGCTTCTTCCATCATGGGTTCAATCAACATCATCACCACGATTCTGAATATGCGCGCGCCCGGCATGACATTGATGAAAATGCCGATGTTCTGCTGGACCTGGTTGATTACTGCCTACCTGCTGATTGCCGTGATGCCCGTGCTGGCAGGCGCAATCACGATGACACTGACGGACCGTCATTTTGGCACCTCCTTTTTCAACGCTGCCGGCGGCGGTGATCCGGTGATGTATCAGCATATTTTCTGGTTCTTCGGACATCCTGAAGTCTACATCATGATTTTGCCGGCCTTCGGTATCGTTTCCCAGATCATCCCTACCTTTGCACGCAAGCCTCTGTTTGGTTACGCCTCCATGGTATATGCGACTTCCTCGATAGCGATTTTATCGTTCATCGTCTGGGCGCATCATATGTTTACAACCGGTATGCCGGTCACGGCCCAGCTGTTCTTCATGTATGCAACCATGCTGATCGCGGTTCCAACCGGCGTGAAAGTATTCAACTGGATCGCCACCATGTGGCGCGGTTCGATGACGTTTGAAACGCCCATGCTGTTTGCTGTCGGTTTCATTTTCGTTTTCACCATCGGCGGTTTCACGGGTCTGATTCTGGCCGTCACCCCAATCGACATTCAGATGCAGGATACTTATTACGTGGTAGCACATTTCCACTACGTGCTGGTCGCCGGCTCCCTGTTTGCCCTGTTTGCCGGTTTCTACTACTGGAGTCCGAAGTGGACCGGTTACATGTACAACGAAACCCGTGGCAAGATTCATTTCTGGAATTCCCTGTTCTGGTTTAACGTGACTTTCTTTCCAATGCACTTTCTGGGACTGGCTGGCATGCCGCGCCGCTACGCAGACTATCCCGCTCAATTCACCGACTTCAACATGCTTGCAACTGTCGGTGCGTTTGGATTCGGACTGTCTCAGGTGTACTTCATTTTCTTTGTGGTTCTGCCCGCCTATCGCGGTGGAAAAGCTGCCGGCGACAATCCATGGGAAGCCGTTGAAGGTCTGGAGTGGACTATTCCAAGCCCGGCTCCTTTCCACACATTTGAAACACCACCAACGCTTAAATAATCTGAAGGGGGCAGCGTCCCCTTCTTTTATTCGCCGTCTTGACTCTGGTTTGGAATAAGCATGGAAAATAGAAAATCTAAAAATCTGCGGACA